>ENA-OPAY01000196-OPAY01000196.1-human-gut-metagenome-genome-assembly--contig:-NODE-196-length-9554-cov-1.619118_pt1 | contig 9554 bp, 9 predicted proteins | sample MGYA00241064_ERZ501444 | MGnify/ENA primary metagenome ERZ501444 (study PRJEB25962, sample SAMEA2042573) | human gut metagenome | biome: human gut; feature: human-associated habitat; material: faeces... | reverse complement strand
AAAGAATACAGGCAGTTCCGACAAGCGGAACTGCCTTTTTTAGGAGAAACAGTAAAAAATGAAAAAGAATTAACTGTTTTGAGATGTTAAGTAAATCTGCAATGCCGTTGCATCGTTTACATCAATTTTGCCATCGTTGTTATAATCGGCGGCAAGCTGTTGATTTGAAGTCGGTTCAACAGAGTGAGTGCAAATCATTTGTAAAAGTGTAACATCAAGAACGGAAAGACTGCCGTCCTCGTTGATGTCGCCAAGTAAAAATTTAGGAATTACAAGGGCATCACTTTTGCCAAGACCAATATCAAGCTTTTCCTGTTTGCTTTCGGGCAAAAGTGCGATTTTAACAATGTTTGCGTTATCCATCGGAGATTTTTTTACATCGGCAAGGAAATTACCGTTATCATCAACTTTTATTCCGAAAATATAGGTATAATCGGAGGTGTTGATTTTATCGGTAACTCTGGTTACAGTGCCGTCTTCGTAGTTGTATCTGCAAATTGTATTGTTGAGGTTAAAGTACAGCTTGCCATTATATTCGGCTGTACTGATAAAACTGTCCTGCCAATAGTTTAAGCCTGCGTTTGTGTACCATTTATCGGAGATAGTGGCAACAGGTTCACAATAGCCGCTCTCGGGGTCAAATGTGATTATACATTTTGAAAAATCACTGTTGTAATTGTTGTCGGCGGCATAAAATCTGCCGTTTACATAATTGAATTTGGTGTTCAGCGTTCTGTGATAGGAATTGTCAAACAAAGTGCTGCTGCAAGGATTTGAAGTTTTAAATCCATAATGCACCGAAATATCGGCGGAAGTTTTGATTGCGCTGTCGCTCAAAAGAAAATATTTGTGCGAAACAAATCCGAGTCTGTCGGGAGTAGGATCGTCAAATGTAGCATCAACATGGTAATAGCTGCCGTCAATTTCTACAAGATTCCATATATGGTTCATTTGTGTAGATTCAACTATCTCTGAGTTTATGCCGACCTTTTCAAGCAGATAAGACAGCGAGCTTGCATATCCCTGACAGTTTGCGTATCCGTTTACAAGGCAATCGTAAACGGAAGTGCGAAGATTACCCGAATCGGGAACATCGGAATACTCGCAGTTAAGTATAATTTCATCGTGAATAGTAACGGCTTTCTGAAAATCCGTCATATCCGGGTCTATTTTTGAAAGAATTTCAGTTGTCCTTTTATCAAGCTTTTCACGCATTGTTTTAACCTGAGCGTTTGTGTAGGTGTATTTTGGCATAACCCTTGCCACGCAAGTGCCAATAGCGAGGCTGTAAGTGGTTTTGCTTACATAAAACAGCTCTGGACTTGTTTCCGATACAGTGCGCATAGCGCTTTTTACATCGTTAATTGATAATTGATACTTTTCAATATCGATTTCATTCTGCAAATTTTCCATTCCCTGCACAAGAGTGTTGCAAAGTTCGGTGTTTGCATTATAAAAATCTTTGTTATACGAAATATAATTTGGACTTCCAACAGATATTTCTTCGGCAGAGGCAGAAACAGAGAATAAACAGAGGGAAGAGAGAATTGCGGCAACTGTAAAAACAGACAATGCTTTAGCAAAAATACTATGTTTTTTCATAATTCCAACCTCCTTCAATTTTGAATATAGTAAACAAAAACATATTTGTGCGCTATATATATTTTAGCGTATTTTGTGCTATATAACAAGGCGGATATACTCACAAAGTTTTCGTCTGCTTTTCATCATTATAGCTAAAACACTACCTTTTTCTTTGATTTTTACCTAAATAATCTTAGAGGAAAATGTCTGATTTCCACAAATGATATTATCTTGCATACACAAGTTGCCACTTTCATATAATTTACCATAAACCATTCGGAGGGGAATTTATGAAAGGTATAGTTGAGGAACGGGCGGCAATGCTCGGAGAATATATAATAGAAAGCAAGGCAACTGTAAGAAAAGCGGCAAAGAAATTCGGAATTTCAAAGTCTACGGTACATAAAGATGTGAGCCAGCGGTTGCGCAAGGTAAATCCTGCGTTGTATCGTGAGGTGCGGCAAATTCTTGAAACCAACAAAAGCGAGCGACACATAAGGGGCGGAATGGCTACAAGAAATAAATATCTGTTAAAAAAGCAGGAAAAGGAAAGGGAAAAATTGAGAAATTGTGAACAAAAGTAGTGAAAAGTTAATTTGTTTGCTTTACTTTTATAAACATATGATGTATAATAAAGTTTAGCATTTAATTACAAATATAGATTTTATGGTATTTTTATATACTTATTGTTTTCACTGAATATCCCGTTACAAGGAGAAGTTGAAATGAGAAAAATTCCGTTTTCGCCGCCTGATATTACACAGGCTGAAATTGACGAGGTTGTAAAGGTTTTAAAGTCGGGCTGGATTACTACAGGTCCCGAAACAAAACTTTTTGAAAGCCGTATTGCAGAATATTGCAATGTTGAGCGTGCGGCTTGCCTTTCTTCACAAACCTCTTGCGCAGAACTTACACTTCGTATTCTCGGTATCGGACCGGGCGACGAGGTAATTTTACCTGCATATACTTACACAGCTACAGCGTCTATAGTTTATCATGTCGGTGCAAAGCCCGTTATGATTGACTGCAAAAGCGGCAGCTTTGAGATGGATTATGACAAAATGGAGGCTGCCATAAATCACAACACAAAGGCAATCATTCCTGTTGACCTTGCGGGTGTTATCTGTGATTATGACAGAATTTTTGAGGCCGTTGAACGACAGAAAAGCGTGTTTAAGCCAAAGAATGAAATTCAGGAGAAATTTGGAAGAGTAATTGTTATGGCAGACGGCGCACATGCTTTTGGCGCAAGAAGAAAAGGCAAAATGTGCGGAGAAATTGCCGATTTTACAAACTTCAGTTTTCACGCAGTTAAAAATATGACTACTGCTGAGGGCGGCGCAGCCGTTCACCGTCCGCACGAATGGCTTGACGAGGACGACATATACAAGCAGTATATGCTTTTGTCACTTCACGGTCAGACAAAGGACGCTTATCAGAAGAACAAGGTAGCGTCTTGGGAATATGATGTTGTGGATACTCAATATAAATGTAATATGCCGGATATTCTTGCGGCACTCGGTGTGGTTCAGCTGCAAAGATACGAAAAAATCCTTGAACGCCGTCACGAGCTTATCCGTGTGTATAACGAGGAATTTAAGGATTTGCCTATTCAGGTGCTTAACCATTGCGACGAAAATCACAGGAGCAGCGGTCATTTGTATTTTGTACGCTTTATCGGAAAAGATGACGAGTATCGTAACAAGTTCTACAATATGATGGCGGAAAACGGTGTTATGTGCAATGTTCACTTTAAGCCGCTCCCAATGCTTTCCGCATACAAAAAGAGAGGCTTTAAGATTTCGGATTATCCGAATACCTATAATATGCATAAAAATCAGCTTACACTTCCGCTCAATACAACCATGTCGGACGATGACGCATGGTATGTTATTGAAACTTTTAAACAGTGTATTAATACTTTAAAGTAAAATTTAATGTAATTTAATAAAAACTTCCTTACAGACTGGTTAGGTTAAATTTATATCGGTTTGTAAGGGAATTTTTGTTTTAATATTTAATATATAATGATAAACTTATTGACAATGCCATTGCGGCTGCATCAATAACTTCAAACAGCACAAGCACATATTCACTTGCAAAGCCGCAGGATATTCCAAAGGTGACTGTTACAAGCGAGCAGAGAAAGGCTTTAAAGGAAGCTATTATTAATCAGGTTGCAGAATAAATCCCATAAAATCAGCCTCCGCTTGATTGCGGAGGCTTTTTGCTGTTAATCAGAGAAGAGTTTAAGAGAAATAATTAAAAAAATTAGACCAAACTTTTATAATTTTGGCATATAGCTTAGTGGTTGCCTGATTGTTGCTTCGCTAAAACATTATGATGTGGCATTTTGAGCAGGGAGCATTTTACCTTGTACATCGGTTGTGTAATCGCCTTTAAGTAAAATCTGACTGATTGGCACTATTTCGTATCCCTGCGCTTTTATCGCCTCAATTACCATAGGCAGAGCCTCGGGTGTATTTGTTGCGCCGTTGTGCATAAGTATTATACTGCCGTCCTTGAGCTTATTTGTAATATTGAGCGTAATTTGATTTGGCGTGGGGTCTTTCCAATCAAGACTGTCAACATCCCACTGCACGCAGTACATATTATTAGCTTTTACCGTTTTTACCACATCGTTGTTGTAGTCACCGTAAGGAGCACGAAACAGGGTAGGGCAGTTGCCCGTTAAAGCCTTAATCTTTTCGTTGCAGGTCTGTATCTGCGTATTCATATCGTCAACCGACATCTGCGTCATATGCGGATGCGTATTGCTGTGATTGCCTACATCGTGACCACGCTTTGAAATCTCTTTTACAGACTCGGGATATTTTTCTACCCAATCGCCGACAAGGAAAAATGTTGTTTTTACATTGTATTTATCAAGAATTTCAAGTAAATGTTCGGTTTGTTCGTTGCCCCATGCGGCGTCAAAAGACAGCGCTACCTGCTTTTTGTCTGTATCAACGCAGTAAATGGGGATTTCTCGCTGTGCGCTTGCGGTCTGAATTGCCTGTACGGTAGAAGTCAAAGCAATTCCGCCCGCAATTACACCAATCAGCAGACAAAATCCGATTGAAAATAAGGTTCGTTTTGTTATTATATAAAGACGCATAAAATCCCCTCCGTATTGACTTTGCTTATGTCAAAGTATATGAAGGGGATTTTTATTTTATTCTATTCGTTTTTATCAGTTTTCAAAATGCCACTTAATGCCGTCTTTTGTATCCTCAACAACAACTTTCATCTCTTTAAGTTTGTCACGAATAGCGTCAGCAGTTGCCCAATCTTTATTTTTACGAGCCTCTGTACGCTGTGCGATAAGTGCCTCAACCTCTTCGTTTGCAGAACTATCTGTTTTGCTTTCCTGTGCCTTTGTAAGGTCGAGTGAAAGCACCTTGTCAAATTCGCCTATAAGGTAAAGCTTGGTTGCATCGCTTATGTCAGCCTTTAATACGCTGTAAACAGCGGTAAGACCGAGCGAAGTGTTGAGGTCGTTGCCGAGTGCGTCGTTAAATTCCTTAAGGTAAGGCTTGGCAGCATCCATATCAGGCTCTCCGTCAGGAGAAAGTGTAGAAATCTTCTTAATGAGTTTGTCATAAGCGATAGCCGCATTGTCAAGGCTGTCATAAGAGAAAGTAAGCGGCTTGCGGTAGTGGCTCTGCAAGCAGAACAAACGGTAAACAAGCGGATTGTAGCCCTTGCTCTCAAGCAAAGATACAGTAAGAAAATCGCCCTTAGACTTGCTCATCTTGCCTCTTGCATCGTTAAGATGGAGAACATGGAACCAATATTTGCACCACTTATGACCGAGGTAAGCCTCGCTCTGTGCAATTTCATTGGTGTGGTGTGGGAAAGCGTTGTCAATACCGCCACAGTGAATGTCGAGGTATTCGCCGTTGTGCTTACAGCTGATAGCCGAGCACTCAATGTGCCAGCCCGGATAACCAACACCCCAAGGACTTTCCCACTTGAGCTCCTGAGAGTCAAATTTTGACTTTGTAAACCAAAGAACAAAGTCAGCCTTGTTGCGCTTGTTGCTGTCCTCTTCAACGCTGTCACGAACGCCGACTGCGAGGTCATCTTCGTTCATATTTCCGAAAACATAGTAATTATCAAGTTTTGAAGTATCAAAATATACATTGCCGCCTGCAATATAGGCATAGCCTTTTTCAAGCAGAACAGAAACCATATGAATAAACTCGTCAATGCAGTTTGTTGCAGGCTCTACAACATCAGGTCTTTTGATGTTGAGCTTTTTGCAGTCCTCAAAAAATGCGTCAGTGTAAAACTTTGCAATTTCCATTACTGTTTTGTGCTCACGCTTTGCACCTTTGAGCATTTTGTCCTCGCCTGTATCGGCATCACTTGAAAGATGGCCTACATCTGTGATATTCATAACACGCTTAACATCGTAACCTGCAAAACGAAGGTACTTTTCGAGTACATCTTCCATAATATAAGTTCTCAGATTGCCAATATGGGCGTAGTGGTAAACAGTAGGACCGCAGGTATACATATTAACCTTGCCTTCTGTGTGCGGTATAAATTCCTGTTTTGTCTGTCCCAATGAATTGTATAAAATCATTTTACTGCTCCTTTACTTTTTGCTTTCCTTTTCTGCCTTTAGAGCGTCAATTTCTTTTTTGAGTTCTGTGATTTTCTGTTCCAGACTGCAAAGTGCAAGTGCAACAGGGTCTGAAACATGAATTTGGTCGAGTGTATCACTGCGTATGCCGTTTATCTTTACTACACGAGCAGGTACACCCACCGCAGTGGCATTTGGCGGAATTTCGCTTAATACTACCGCACCGGCGGCAATTCGTGCGTTGTCGCCTACCTTAAACGGGCCGAGCACCTTTGCGCCCGAACCTACAAGCACATTGTTGCCGAGTGTAGGGTGTCGTTTTCCCGTATCTTTACCTGTACCGCCGAGGGTTACATTCTGATAAATTGTGCAGTTATCACCGATGATAGTTGTTTCACCGATAACCACGCCCATACCGTGGTCTATAAACAATCCCTTGCCTATGGTAGCGCCGGGGTGTATTTCTATTCCTGTTTTATGCCTGCTGCGCTGAGAAATCCAGCGTGCAATAAACTTCATATTATGCCTTAAAAACCAGTTAGCCTTGCGGTGCGAGCGTACCGCCTTAAAGCCCGAATACAGGAAGAAAACTTCCGCCCTGTTTCTTGCGGCAGGGTCACGCTCCATAACGGCATCAAGGTCTGCCTTTAGTGTTTTAAACAAAGTATCACATCCGATGTGGTGTTGATTTTTTACATATCTGCTATAAACTGCTTGTTCTGAACAATATAAATTACGCCCGAAACAAGAGCCATAATTGTTGAAATCCAAATAAGGCAAAGTGAAACTACTGTAAATATGCCTTGGAGATACAAAATTGTATCAACGGAAAATGCAGATGTTACGGTAAATAATTCAATTAAAAACTGCATTAACAGTACGGCAATAATAGCTACAAGCTGGGTTACGGTTTTGATTTTGCCGAAAATATTTGCGGCAACGACTTTGCCTTTTGAAGCGGCAACAAGGCGGATAGAGGTTACTGAAAATTCTCTGAAAAGTACGATAATAACTGCGATGCAGTCGCACCAACCTGTTTGCACAAAGCAAAGCAATGCGCTTAATACAAGAATTTTGTCTGCAAGCGGGTCTGCAAACTTGCCGAAATCGGTTACAAGTCCTCTGCTTCTTGCAATTTTACCGTCAAACATATCTGTAAAAGTTGCCACAACAAAAATTACAAGGGCAACTGCTGTGTGAAAAGGAAAATTTATTAACAAGGATGCCACGAAGAACGGCACAAGTATTATTCTGCTTAAAGTAAGTTTGTTCGGTAAATTCATAATTGCCCTCTGATCTCCTTTTGACACCATTATATTATATGCCGATGTCGGTTATATGTAAATAAAATTATTCTGCCAATTCGCCGATTGGGTCACAATCCGTATAATCTGTAATCTTAACCTTTACAAAACTGCCGGGCTGTGGTTTGGTGCCGTTTGCGGTAAAGAATACACATCCGTCAATTTCAGGTGCGTCGGCATAGGTTCTGCCGTAGAAACATTCCGCAATTCTGTCATAACCTTCTACAAGCACCTCAATTTCTTTGCCGATGAGGCTTTCACAGTATTCTGCCATAACGCTCTGCTGATGTTCCATAATAATATCGGCTCTGTGCTGTTTGATTTCATCGTCAATCTGGTCAGGAAAACTTGCCGCAGGTGTGCCTTCTTCTGCCGAGTAGGCAAAGCAACCCCGGCGCTGGAATTTAATTTCAGCGGCAAACTCCGCAAGTTCCTCAAACTGTTCGTCGGTTTCGCCGGGGAAACCTGTAATAAATGTTGAACGAAGAATCATATCGGGTACTTTTGCTCTTAACTTGTTAAGTAATGCGGTAAGACTTTCACGATTGCCGTGTCTGTTCATTCTCTTTAAAATGTTGCCGTCGCAATGCTGGAGCGGTAAATCTATGTAATTAACAATTTTTTCTTCCTCTGCGAAGGTGTCTATAAGCTCATCGGTAAGTCTGTCCGGATAGCAATAAAGCACTCTTATCCATTTTAATCCGTCAATTTTACAGAGTCTTTTTAAAAGTTTTGCAAGGTAAGGCTCACCGAAAAGGTCTTCACCGTAGCGTGTTGTATCTTGAGCAATAACAATAATCTCTTTTACGCCGTCTTTGGCAAGCTGTTCTGCTTCTTCAACAACCGCATCGGGTTGGCGGCTTCTGAATTTACCTCTAATCATAGGAATTGCGCAGTATGTACAACGGTTGTCGCAGCCCTCCGCAATTTTGAGATAAGCGGTGTAGGGAGGAGTTGACTGTATTCTTCTGCCCTCAAGACATAAAAGCTGTTTGTCGGGAAATTCCTCGATTTTTTCTTTATGTTCTGTATTATCCGAAAGCAACTCGGCTACAACATCCGCAATTTGAGAGTTAGCGCCGATTCCGAGTGCTGCGTCAACTTCGTAAAGCTGACGGGTGATTTCGTTTTTATAGCGCTCTGCAAGACAACCGGTTACAATAATGGCTTTGATTTTGCCCTCTTGCTTTAGCTTGCCAAGCTCTATAATTTCGTTAATGCTTTCCTGTTTTGCCGATTCAATAAATCCGCAGGTGTTTACAATAACCGCATCTGCGTCTGCGGGGTCGTTTACTAATTCAAAGCCCTTGCTTTTTAATGTAAAAAGCAGCATTTCAGCGTCAACCTGATTTTTAGGGCAACCGAGTGATACAATACCAACTTTAGAACTCATCTGTTTCATCCTCATTATATTCCGAAAGAACGCTTTTTATGTCGTCCCAGCGGTAACCGAGCCTTTGCAGTGCGGCAACAGCTCTTCTTTTTACCTTTTCATCGGATAGATTCCTATATTTTTTCTCAATAACCGCTCTTATTTGTTCGTGAACATCAATATCAAGTTCATCGCATAACTGTTCGGCGGTTTCTTTATCAATGCCCTTTCTTGTAAGTTCAAAGGCAATGCCACGCTTTGACATATGCTTGGAGTTGAGCAGTTTTTCGGCATAGTGTCTTGCAAAACGCTCATCATCAACAAGACCAAGCTCCTCCATTCGGTCAACGGCTTTTTGTGCGGAGTCTTCGTCGGCGGTGCGGCGGATTTTTTCTTCAAGCTCCTTCTTTGAATGTTCTCTGTAAGAGAGCAGCCAAAGCGCCTTATCTTTTGCACGCCTTTCGTTGCTGAGTTTTATAATTTCCTGCAAATCCTCATCGTCAATTTCGCTGCCGACATCAAACCGATTTTCAATCAGAGTTTGTGTGTCGAGAGAAACGGCAAATTCACCGTCAATATAAACAGCGCTAAGCCTTTTTCTGCGTGGTTTGATTTCTGTAATTTTCATTATTCGTCAACAAGCACATCAATGTTTGCGCTGTTTGCATTTTCTGCAGTAGCGTCGGCGGGCTTTTTAGCATTG
>ENA-OPAY01000193-OPAY01000193.1-human-gut-metagenome-genome-assembly--contig:-NODE-193-length-9805-cov-5.308000_pt1 | contig 9805 bp, 10 predicted proteins | sample MGYA00241064_ERZ501444 | MGnify/ENA primary metagenome ERZ501444 (study PRJEB25962, sample SAMEA2042573) | human gut metagenome | biome: human gut; feature: human-associated habitat; material: faeces... | reverse complement strand
TGACAGAAATTAGATTTTTTTAAATTATAAGTTAATAAGTTAACTTAACAGTAAACCTTGTAAAAAGATAAATTTTACAGGTTAATATGTAAAGTAAAATCTCGTTTTTTAGTACGAGATTTTACTTTATTTTATTTTTTAGATTGTATAGAAAGTTTATGGCATCGATTGGAGTAAGTTCAAGAACGTTTAATTCTTTTATTTCTTTTTCGATGGCATTTTCTTTTTCGGTAAAGTCTAGGGGAAGTGAGGTTTGAATTTTTAAATCTCTTTTTTGTTCTTTCGTTTCATAGACTTTTAAAATTTCGGCAGCTCTTTTGGTTATTTCTTCAGGAAGGTTAGCTAGTTTTGCAACGTTAATACCATAACTTTTATCAATAGAACCATTTTTTACTTTGTGTAAAAAAGTTATTTTTCCATCTTTTTCTTCGGCGCTGACGTGTTTATTTTGTAATTTGTCAAGAGTCGTTTCAAGATCGGTTAGTTCGTGGTAGTGTGTGGAGAAAAGGGTTTTACAACCAATTTTATTGTTTATGTATTCAAGGATGGCTTGGGCTAAACTCATTCCATCGAAGGTGGCGGTTCCACGACCTAATTCATCAAAGAGGATAAGACTGTCTTTGGTGGCATTTTTAATAGCATTAGCGGCTTCGGTCATTTCTACCATAAAGGTTGATTCACCACTTACTAAGTCATCACTGGCTCCGATACGGGTGAAGATTTTATCAAAAATAGGGATGATGGCTTTTTTAGCGGGGACATAACAACCTATTTGTGCCATAATAACAATTATTCCTAATTGACGCATATATGTACTTTTACCGGCCATATTTGGACCAGTAATTAATAGAATTGAGGTGTTGTTATCCATAATTATATCATTAGGGATATATTGTTCTTTGATAACTTTTTCTACGACTGGGTGACGTCCTTCAATAATTTCTAGGTTGTGATCTTTGGTTATAATTGGTTTTACATAGTTATATTTTTCGCTGATTATAGCAAATGATGATAGTACGTCGATGGTACTTACTGTTTTAGAAATACTTTGTAGTTGGTGAATGTATTCATAACATTTTTGTCTAATATCAATGAATAATTCATATTCAAGATTAATTATTTTTTCTTCAGCGGATAGAACAAGATCTTCTTTTTCTTTTAATATGGGGTTAATGAATCTTTCACAGTTGGTTAGAGTTTGTTTTCTTATATAGCCATATTCGTCTTTTACCATTGATAGATTTCCTTTGGATATTTCAATGTAATATCCGAATACTTTGTTGAAACCTACTTTTAAATTTTTTATTCCGGTTTTTTCACGTTCTTCTTGTTCGTATTTACTAATGAAGTCTTTTCCGCCACTGCGTAAGTCTTTTAATTCATCTAATTCTTTGTTGAAACCTTTTTTAATTAGATAACCTTCTTTTAGAGTACTTGGAGGAGTTTCGTATAGGGATGACTCTAGGAGGTTATATAGAGGTGAGAGATCTGGAAGATTTTCAAAGTTTATTTTTTCTAGAATAGTATTTAATTCTGGTAATACTTTTAGGGATTCTTTTAATTGAATAAGATCTTTGGCGTTGGCTGATCCGAGTGCAATTCTTCCACATAATCTTTCTAAGTCATATATTTCATATAGGTATTTACGAAGATCTTCGTTTAGAATAAATTCTTCAAGAAGGATAGCAACTGTATCATATCTTTTGTTTATTTCATTAGGATCTAGTAAAGGGGATTCGATCCAAGACTTTAATAGTCTTGATCCCATTGCTGTTTTGGTTTCATCTAAGAGCCATAATAGTGAGTATTGTCTTTCTTTATTACGAATACTTTCGGTTAGTTCAAGGTTTCTTTTGGTATGGATATCCATCTTTAGGTATTCATTATTTTTTTTAATAATAATATGTTGAAAATGGGAAATGTTTCTTTTTAGAGTAAAGATTAGGTAGTTAATAAGGTGTTTGATGCCGGTAATGTATCGTATGTCTTTAATGGATTCATAAATATATTGATAATCTTCATTTTTGTATAAGTCGTCAATAATGGTTACTGGTAGTTTATAGACATTTTTTAGGGATGAGATTATTTCTAGATTGACACTACTGTTAGCTAATACTTCTTTAATTCCTAAATAGATTATTTTGTTTATGATGGATTCGTTGGTTGGTTCGATTATTTCTCCATATATTTGACCAGTAGTTATGTCGACATATGTTAGGATGTAGCAGTATTCTAGAAAATAGATACTGGCAATGTAATTGTTTTCTTTTTCGTTTAGGGAATTTTGGGTGATGACGGTACCTGATGAGATTACTTCGGTGATGTCTCTTTTTACCATTCCTTTGGTGCTTTTGGGATCTTCTAATTGTTCACAAATAGCAACTTTATAACCTTTTTTTATTAATTTATCAATATAGATGTCAACGGCGTGATATGGGACCCCACACATTGGAACTCTTTCTTCTAATCCGGCATTTCTACCGGTAAGAGTTAATTCTAATTCGTGGCTTACTAATTCAGCGTCTTCAAAAAACATTTCATAAAAATCTCCAAGACGATAGAGAATGATGGTGTCTAAGTTTTTTTCTTTTAGTTCAACATAATGGGCCATCATTGGAGCTAATTTTGTTTTGTCTACTTCACATAATTTCATATAATCACTACAACTTTCAATAGTTATTATAACAAAAGAAGAAAGTATAAATCAAGGCTAACTTTCTTCTTTTAAGGTTATTCAGTGATTAAATTAGATAATGGAACTATTTTATATCCTTTACTAGTGATGTAATCAATGATGTTGTTTAATTCTTTGGTATTGTTGATTAGAATAATACTTCCTTTGGAGAGATTATTACTAATATTAAGGTATCCTTTTATATTTGGAATGATGGATAACATTTTATTATTTGTACAATAATTTAAGGAAGATTCATTTTTTTCTATGAATAGGCAATAGGTTGATTTGTTGTTTGATTTATTATTTATGATATTATTAGAGATAATTAAATTATCTTTGGTATATTTACCGTTATTACCATAATTATATATTTCATAATCTTTTATTTTATCTATTATGTGGATGTTATTTGAAAGAAATGAGCTGTCAATAAAGAAATTTATAGGGGTATTATGGAATTTTAGTGTATTTAAGATACTGTCAATGGTTTTATCATTATTTAGAATGTATATTAAGGATACGGAATTATTTTGGGGATTACCTTTTATAATATATTTGTTATAGTTGTTATAAATAGATATTTCTGGGTATATTGGTTTATAAATTAAGAGTGATTCGGTAAAGGTACCAATTTTTTTCATTGCTTTGTAACTATTTTCTTTATCAATATATTTACCTACAGTACCGGGAATTATTGTATCGTTAATAATAGTAGCGTTAATGGGGTTTTTGTTGTATTTGTTTTCATATTCTTTGATATCTAACATTATTTTATCTTGTTCCATAGTGACATCAATTATTTTGTCGGTATACATAAAGGTAAAGCAAAAGAGACAAAATAAGCCGATTATTTTTAAGATTTTCATAGGAGCCTCCTTGATAAATTATATGAGATATTTATTTACTTATACACTTAAATATGTTAAGATTAAATAAATATGATATAAGGATCGAGGGATGCAAATGAATAGGAAAGGTTTTACTTTAGTGGAGCTTTTGGCAGTGTTAGTTATTTTATCGGTATTGTCTTTGGTTACCGTTTCTGGAATTAGTGCTTCATTAGAGAGAAGAGATATAAAAGAGTGTGAAGAAGAAATAGAGCTTGTTAAGAATGCTGCGAAAATGTATTTTTCTTTGGATGGATCTGGAAGAGATAGAGTAACTGTTAAGGAATTAAGAGATAATAATTATTTGAGTGAAGAGAAAATTAAAAAGATTAAAGATACGGATATGATTACAGTTAGTGATTATGAATATGTTTATAGTGGAACGGATTGTAATAAATAGGTAATAAATTAATGTAGAATAATATACTTATAATGGAAGGAGTGTAATGAAAAAGGTTATTAATAATTATAAGTCAATGTTAATTTTACTGGGATCAATAATTGTTGGAGGGTTAGTTGGATTAATATGGGGAGAGGGTGCGCAAGTACTTAATCCTTTGGGAGAAATATTTTTAAATATGCTGTTAGTAGTAGTAGTGCCATTAATATTTTTAACAATAGTTTCATCTATATATAAAATGAAACATCCTGGAAGAATAGGAAAAATATTGGTTACTACTTTTTTAATGTTTTTAGTTACTTCGGTTGTAGCAGTATTAATAGGAATAGTTAGTACGTATTCTTTTAAATTAGTTAATTCTAGAGATGGAGATTTAATTAAGGATGAGTTGTCAGATGATTTAATTTTGGATACGGATGATGAGGTTAATTTTTTAGAGAGAACGGTAGAGGCTTTAACGGTAGATGATTTTAGTGATTTATTTACAAGAGATAATATGATAGCATTAATAGTTATCTCAATACTTATGGGATTGGCTATGAATATGAGTGGTACGAAGGCTTTGGCAATAGCTAATGTTATTGATTCTTTACTCTTTGTACTGGTTGATTTTATTAAGATAATTATGTATTATGCCCCAATTGGTCTTGGCTGTTATTTTGCTTCATTGGTTGGAACTTTTGGGGGAGAGATAGCTTTTGGTTATTTTAAAACTTTTATAATTTATTTAGTGGTAGCGGTTCTTTATTATTTTATTGTGTATACGATATATGCTTATATTAGTGGAGGAATGTTAGGGGTTAAGAGGTTTTGGAAGAGTATAATTCCTTCGACGATAACTTCTTTGGCTACTTGTTCTTCGGCAGCAAGTATTCCAGTAAATATTTCTTGTACAAAAGATATTGGAGTGTCTTCGGATATAGCAGAGACAACGGTTTCTTTGGGAGCTAGTTTTCATAAGGACGGATCAGTAATTGGTAGTGTATTTAAGATTATGTTTTTAGTATATTTATTTAATGGAATAGAAGATATATCAGTATTTAGAGTGATGTGGATATCTTTAGTAGCAACTTTATTGGTAACAGCAGTGCCTATAGGTGGGGGAACAATATCAGAAATGTTAATTATTACAATGTTAGGATATCCGGTGGCAGCGTTACCTATTTTGACAATGATAGCAACAATTATAGATCCTCCAGCAACGGTTTTAAATGTTGTTGGTGATAGTGCTTCGGCGATGCTTATTAACAGGATTGTTGATGGAAAGAATTGGTTAAGGAAAGTTGAAGTAATAGATGAATAAAATAGAATATTATTCATACATTTATTTAGGAGGTGCCAATGAACGAATTAACTAATACAGTAACCTCTAATGGTACTTATAATAATGTACCAACAGAACTTACCTCTAATGTCTCAGTAGTTAATATAATAGATGGTTTAGTATTAACTAAAGATGCGGATCAAAAAAATTGGGGAAGTGGATTTCTTACTTATACGATTACTTTGGAAAATAAGACGGATACAGATTATGTTAGTCCAGTAATTAAAGATGTTATTGATGATACGAAAGTGGAATTCGTTTCAGGAAGTGTTAATATTAATGATGTTACGGCATTAGAAAATGAATATAATTATGATGAAGGTAGTCATACATTAACGATTAATTTAAGCGTTGTAGCGAAAGCGTCTACTACAAAAGTAACGTTTCGTGTCAAAAAAAAAATATAACAGGTTTTTCTATTTAGAAAATATGGCAGTGTTATATTACGGGGAAGGACTAATGATAAAGAGTAATGTAGTTTCAGTTATTAGTCCAATAAACAAATATTCATCTTTAGATGTTTGTGATTGTGATGCTCCTTATTGGAGAATATAATAAAAGATTCTTAGTGAATACTAGGAGTCTTTTGTTTCAGAATCAGAATTTAAATTTTTATATAGTGAATTAATACATTTCTTTTTTTGAAAAATACCTGGGTGAACATAATAGTTTAGGGTAATATTAACGTTAGCGTGTCCTAATAATTCACTTACTGTTTTATAATCGGCTCCAAAAGCAATGCAGTTAGTAGCAAAAGTATGCCTTAGAGAGTGAAAATTTAATTTGCTAAGACGAAGTTTATTAGTGAATCTTGAAAAATAATTTCTTAAACCTCTTGGTTCTAAATAATTTTTTCCACCAGTTAAAATGTATGATTCATCATTAGTTTTATGGACTTTTAAGATTTTAGCAAATTCATTATTAATAGGGATTATACGATTAGAATTTCTAGTTTTAGGGGTAGTAATAACAATTTTGGAATGACCAAAGATATTTTCTTTATAATTTATCCTTTGAATTGTTTTATTAACAGTAATAGTATTTTTTCTAAAATCTACATCTTTCCATTTTAAAGCACATATTTCACCAATTCTTAAACCAGTATAGAGAGTTAATAAAATACCAATATTTTTATTTGTAGGTTTTTTTAAACAATAGAAAATTATTCTTTTTTGTTCTTGAAGATTAAAAGTATAAATCTTTTTGTCTAAATCATTATCTGGATATGAAAAATCTAAATTTACATATTTTATTATTCTGTTTTTCATTGCATCTTTTAAAGATATTTTGATGATGGAAGTAATACCTTTAATAGTTTTATCTGAAAGATTTTGATAATATTTTTTAAGAATTAAATTTTGAATAGTTTGATTATTAATAAATAATAATCTTTTTTCGCCAATTTCTGGTAATATTTGATTATTGATAATGCTTATGTAATTGACATAACTAGATTCTTTAATATAATGATTTTTTTATCTAACCAGTAGGTAATATATTTTTTATATTTAGTATACTTGGTTATTTTCTTTTTCATTTTAACACCTCAAGTATATTATAATAGAAATCTTTGGTAATTAAATTGACAATTATCTTACAAGTGTAAAATAAGTAATAACAAGAAAAGATAGTACTTGCTATCTTGAATGATCTTATTTTTCTTCTTCAAAAAGTAATTTTACTTCGATACCTAAACCATTGGCAATTTTTTCAACGGCATCTAGAGAGAAAGATGTTCCCATTTTTAAAGATTCAATTTCTCTAATGTATCCGTGGCTTAAGTAAGCAGCGTCTGCTAATTCTTGTTGAGTCATTTCTTTAAGTTTGCGGTATTTTTTAATATTAATTCTTACGGTATCATAAATATTTTTATTATTAATTGTTTCCATAAGTACACCTCTTGCTTATATTTTCTCATAAATGAAAACAAAAATATGTAGATAAATAACCTACATAAGTGATCTTTATTCGACATATTTTTTATCTTATTAAACATATAATTTTAATAGGTGATAGAAATGAATAAATTATATATGGGGATTGATATTGGATCTATATCTACAAAGGGAGTAATAATTGATGAATATGATAATATTATTGCTAGTAGTTATTTATATACGGAAGGTAATCCAATTAAGGCAGTTAAAAATGTTGTTAAAAATATGCGTGAGGAGATAGATTTAAATAAATATCAGGTGGTATCTGTTGGAACAACGGGATCTGCTAGAAAACTAATTGGAATGCTTCTTGGAGCTAATACTATTAAAAATGAAATTACGGCACATGCAATAGGTACTATTAGATTATATCCAGAAGTGAGAACAATTTTTGAAATTGGAGGACAGGATTCCAAAATTATTTTGGTTAATAATGGGATAGTTAGTGATTATGCAATGAATACTTTATGTGCAGCAGGAACTGGGGCTTTTATTTCATCTTTAGTAAAAAGACTTAATTTAAGAATAGAGGATGTTGGTAGTGTTGCTTTTAGTAGTACAAATAGAGTAAATATTGCTGCAAGGTGTACAGTTTTTGCAGAATCAGATTTAATTCATAAGATACAAGCGGGATATAAAAAGGAAGATATTATTGCTGGAGTATGTAGAGCAATTGCTGTTAATTATATAAATAATGTGGCTAAAGGGAAAAAAATAATTAAACCAATTATTTTTAATGGTGGTGTTAGTAAGAATATGGCAGTTGTTAAGGCTTTTGAAGAAATAACGGGGGAGAAAATAATTGTTAATAAAAATTCTCATTTAATGGGAGCTTTTGGAATAGCTATTATGGCTCGAGAAAGTAAAAAAGAGAATGTTTTTAATTTTGATATTGATAATGAAAAGTTAGAAACAAAAATTAAGACTTGTGGTAGATGTTCAAATAATTGTGAAATAGTAACAATATATAAAAATGATGTATTAATTGATCATTGGGGTAATAGATGTGAAAGAGGAAATTTAGTTAAGAGTAGTTAAGGTTACATAATCGTTTATTTATTTTTAATTTTTTCTTCAAATCGCAAAAAAAACGTGAAAAAATATAATCAGATTTATTTAAGTTTTCTATATCAAAACGGAAATTCAAATAAAAATCTAGATTTTATAAAATAAATATTGGTATAAATCTATATTTTATATGTATGAAGGTACATTTTTGAAGAATAAACCGATGAAGTATAGAAAGACAATAACAATATTATTAATTTTAATAATTATATTTATTTTAGTAAGAGGAATAATTGTTTATTTTAACTGAACGAATGCAAAGTAGTGTGACAATTACTTTTGATTTTTTCTGGGTAGTATAAAATCATAAATTTTAATGGAGAAAACGAAAAATTTTCTCTATTTCATTTTCGAAATTCATACTCAAAATTTGTATTATACTATTTGTACTAAGCTTATATTCGTCTTTAATTCTTTATAAGTATTATAATTAGATAACAGTTCAAATATAACTATAAGTAAGATTTCTTCTAGAGAATGCAATGCATATCCTTGATGTCTTGAGTCATCAAGAAAAAACTCTTTATCATATATATAATCTATAAGAAAGGCTAAATTTAATTCTTCAATTGCTTAGTCACCATATGTTTCAAACTTGTTTTCCTCTAATACTTTTTAAATTCAATTAATTCTTTTGATATTTTTGATACTTTTGCCATTATAATCATCAATTATATAATATCAAAAAGATGGTAAAATTTCCATACCATTTTCGTATTTGTTAATTTGTGATTTTATTCTGTTTTCTGGGAGGCATTTCTTGTAAAAAAAATTATCTTATGATATAATCATAATAAGATATGGAAGTGGTATTATGTATTTTAATACTAATGTTAATGGTACTAATATTGATAAGGAATTTAATAAGGAAGAAAAGTTTAATTTTGATAAGTATAAGAAATATATCTTTATTGGATTAGGATGTATTTTAATATTAGGACTTATCTTTATACTTATAGGAAGAAAGAAGATAAGTTATTATATAGATTTATCTGGTAATAGAGAAATAACTATTTACGAGGGAGATGCTTATATTGAACCTGGTTATACGGCTCGTGATAGTAAGGGAAATGATTTAACAGATAAAGTCGTAGTTAATAATATGATAGACATATCTACTATCGGAACATATGAAATAATCTATACTCTAAACAATACCGAAGTAAAAAGAATCATTAATGTCCTTGAAAAACCTACCGGAGCTACGATTATGTATTTAAAAGGAAGCACTACTATCTATTTGAAAGTAGGAGATACTTATAAAGAACCTGGTTATAAAGTAATTGATAGTGTAGATGGGAATCTAGGAGATAAAGTAACTGTAACAGGTAGAGTTGACACTTCAAAAGTGGGAACTTATAAATTAATATATTCCGTTACTAATAATAGTGGAGTAACTACCTCAAAACAAAGAGTAATTGTTGTTATGGATAGTAATATTAGTTTAACTTTGAATAATGAAGATTATACGAATAAGAATGTTAATATTAATATTTATGTAATGGATAATTA
>ENA-OPAY01000191-OPAY01000191.1-human-gut-metagenome-genome-assembly--contig:-NODE-191-length-9826-cov-1.700542_pt1 | contig 9826 bp, 8 predicted proteins | sample MGYA00241064_ERZ501444 | MGnify/ENA primary metagenome ERZ501444 (study PRJEB25962, sample SAMEA2042573) | human gut metagenome | biome: human gut; feature: human-associated habitat; material: faeces... | reverse complement strand
TGTTCAGATGTATCAGATAGATGAAGTTAAGGAATTTTTCCTGCGGGAGATACTTGGAGGGTCTACTGACTTCTGGAGTGATGTTTTTGAAATACTGATTCAGAAAAATGTAATTGGTAGCGACTGCAATCCAAATAAATTGGCTGAAATGTACTTTGGATTTTCAATGTTCAAGTTATGGGAAATATTTCTGAAATATGACGACTTTCCAAAAGCAGAAATTGAAATCATGTTTGATGAAGTTGAAGAGTATCATAAATTCCTGCTTGATAGTGTAAGGGCTGATAAAAATGAGTAGTTTGGATTCACCTTATGAAGTTAATGACAGTTATTACAGGGATGTCAAAAGATTTGCCAGTGAATTTTTAGACTTTGCTCACAACTACTTTGATGATGATGAAAAAATTCTTGAAGGATTGATTGTCAGCATATATTGGAAGATGTGCTGTGATAAATTTTCTTCTTTAGAACAAATAATTGATTATTTGGAATATATAGGTGATTTTAATGATCAGCTTCCTTATTTAAGAAAATGGGAAAATGTTGATTTTTCTCCGTATCTGGTTTTGGGGGAGTGGTTTTGTAAAAATGCACAAAAATACTTATCATCATATACATTTAATTTAAATGATTATTTGAAAAAATATGAAGATATGCCTAAATCAAAGCAAGAGGAAATATTTTTCAATAGTCCGAAAGAACTATATTATTTAAACATGTTTTGCTCTGAAATAATGGGAAGAATTTTCAGACCAGATTATGAATCAAGAAAAAGAAAAGCAATTGTCCTGCCAACATGTATGAAAATAGACCAAAAATACTGTCAGGCTGTTGAAAAAAGATTAGGTGAAGTTTGCACAGCCTGCAATTCTGAATGTGAAATAGCTAAAATAAATAATGAGTATGACTGCGAGATATATCTGGTTTCCCATAAATCCTCAGCATTTCAAAATGCAACAGATGAAGATAAAAAAGATCTGGCTATTGTTGGAGTTGCATGCCCGTTGAATTTAATATCTGGAGGATGGAAAGCAGCAACACTTGGAATGCCTCCACAGTGCGTACTCCTTGATAAAGTGGCCTGCAGCAGGCACTGGCTTAAGGAGGATGTTCCCTCATCAATCAATAAAAAAGAGTTAAAAAAAATATTGGAAGTAAATTAATACTTCTTAATGTTTGTATTTTTTAATTAAACTTAATCCCCACTCAGTCATTGCATCTGCCTTTTCCTGAGAGTCAGATTCAGCAAAGCATCTGAAGATTGGTTCAGTACCTGATGGTCTGATAATTACCCATCCGTCTTCTTTTAGGATTTTAACACCGTCAGTGGTATCAAGTTCAAAATCAGTAGTGGTTTTTATTTCATCCGCTATGTTGTTCATAACTTCATCTTTCAAGTCATCACTGCATTCAATTTTTGTTTTTGTTGCATAGTAAACCGGAAGTTCTTCAACCAGTTTGGATAACGGTTTTTTCTCCTTAGCTATTGTTTCAAGTATTTTAGCTACAGTCATAACTGCATCTCTTCCATAAACAAAATCAGGGAAGATTAAACCACCGTTTTCTTCTCCACCAAATAAACCATTTTCATCTTTTAATTTACGGGCCACAAGTAAATCTCCAACAGCAGTAGCTATTACTTTGCCGTTGTACTCTTCAGCAATATCATAAATTGCCTGTGAAGTTGCAACAGTTGTAACTATTGTACCTCCGTTGTTTTCTTTAAGCATCTGTTTTTCAACAAGTGAAAATGTTTTGTCTCCAAGTACAAAGTTTCCTTTTTCATCAATACAGATGGTTCTGTCTGCATCTCCGTCATGAGCAAGTCCGATATCTGCATTTAACTGTTTTACAACATTAATTAGCTCCTGTAAGTTTTCTTCAATTGGTTCAGGGTCACGACCTGGGAAAAATCCGTCTGCCTGACAGTTTAGAGTAGTTACATCACAGCCCAATTTTCTAATCAGGTAAGGGGCAGTGTATGATCCTGCTCCGGAACCGCAGTCAACAACAACTTTCAAATTAGCTTTTTTAATGGCTTCAACATCTACTTTGCTGATTGCTTCATCGATGTATTCATCAATAATTTTGTCATTGTGGTATAACTGGCCAATTTCACTCCAATGAGCTCTTTTCGGTTCTTCATCAAAATATAATTTTTCAATTTCCAATTCCATTTCATCAGGAATTCCAATACCTAATTCATCTAAAAATTTAATTCCATTATATTTTGGAGGGTTATGTGAAGCGGTAATCATAACTCCGCCGTCATAATACTTGCGAACTCCATACTGGACTCCAGGGGTAGGCAGAATTCCTAAATCTACAACATCACAACCGGAAGATAAAAGTCCAGCTTTTACAGCTTCCATTAACATAGGACTGCTTGTTCTTGTATCTCCACCAACAGCTACTGTTCCTTGAACTACTGATCCGTAACATGCTGCAAGTCTGGATGCAAATTCAGGAGTTAAAACTTCATTAGCTACTCTTCTAACTCCAAAAGTCCCGAATAATCTTTTTTTATCTGACATTATTAATTGCCTCATAATTTTTTATATTACAGTTATTTTTATTTTTGATAAATAAAAAGTTAATGATGTCAAAAATTCTTTATTCTGCAGGGGATTTTACGTGGTCGATAATGTTAATTTTTCAGCTTATTTTAAAAGCTTGCGTTAGACAATTTTTATTGCATCTCCGCTTGATAAGATAAGTTCCAGCTGGGAATTGTATTCTGTAACTGTTCCGACAACACTGACTTTCTTGCCTTTGTAACTTTCAACAGCAATTCCGTTATCTTCCAGCTGGGCTAACTGGCTCTCAAAAATTATTAAAGACATCTGTCCTGTTCCGTCATTGATAGTTAAAAAATAGCTGCTTTTACTTGCTGAGGCTTTAACGTCGCTAACAACACAGTCAATGCTGACTTCCTCATCAATCATGCCTCTGTTTATATCCTGAATTTCCACTTTTTTAACTTCAATTGAAGGAGTAAATATTATTAAACCGATTAAACCTATCAATGAAGTTATAAGAGCTATTTTCAGTAATTTGTCATCTGTAATTTCCATGAATTTATCTTGGTTTTTATTTTAAAAATAGCTGATAGGTTTTTATTTTAAAATATTGTTTTGCAAAATCTTTTTTTACATCAAAATATAATTTAAATATGTATGTTTGGTAACAGTGATTTAAAAAAAACAGATTTATATGCAATACTTGTTGGGATATTTTGTGCATCGTTGATTGTTTCAAATATAATTGCAAGCAAAACATTTGAATTGTATTGGGTAAGCTTGCCCTGTGCAGTTATAATATTTCCAATAATATATATTGTTAATGATGTACTTGCAGAGTGTTACGGTTATCAGAAAGCCAGAATGGCTATTTATTTAGGATTTTTCATGAATTTAATAGCTGTAATCTGTTATAATATAACCATGTTTTTACCGGCTCCTGCATATTTTACAGCTGATGCAGCTTTCCATACAGTTTTGGGAAGTACTTTAAGATTGCTGATAGCTAGTTTTATAGCTTATCTGGTCGGATCATTGATTAATGCAAAACTGATGGTTTATTTAAAATATAAAAATGAGGAAAAATTATTTTTCAGATGTATTGCATCTACATTTGCCGGTGAAGGAATGGATGCAATTATATTTATTACAATAGGATTTTTAGGAACAATGCCTCTATTTGCACTTCTAACTATGATTGTGGCACAGGCATTATTCAAAACAGCTTATGAAGTTGTTGTATACCCTGTAACAAGAAAAGTAATACAAATTGTAAAAGCTTTAGATGATTATTGAGTTTCATACATTGAAATTAACCTTTCAACTGTATCAATATCATCTACTCCTTTGTCTTTTCTGATGTTTTTAACAACAGGGAAACGCAGTGAGTATCCGGTTTCATATTCAGGACTTTCAACGATTTCACTGAATGCCACTTCCAATACGATTTTAGGTTCTACAACAATTTCTCTGCCTTTTGTAGACAGTTCGTATTCTTTCATTTTTTTAGTAAGGTATTCTAGTGTAGCATCATCAAGACCTGTAGCCACATAAGCAACTGTTTTTAGATTATTGTCTTCATCACGTAGGGATACTAGATATGAGCCGACAAAATCTCCTCTTTTACCGATACCGTATGTTCCGCCAACAACAACCATGTCCAATGTTTCAGGTTCTGCTTTATATTTAAGCATTTTTTTACCACGAAGTCCTGGAATATATGGCTCTCCAGCATCTTTAATCATTATTCCTTCGTGATGTTGAGCTATTGACAATTCAAACAGATCTTCCACTTCTTTAATAGTATCTGGAGTTCCATAAACCATGTTGCTTAAATTGATTTCATCTGGTGTGGTGTTGACGATTTCCTCAAGTTTTTTTCTCCTTTTAAGTAATGGTTCATCAATCATCGGAACTATGTAGTATAACAAATCAAAGAGGAAAACTTTTAGAGGGACCTGTTCCATAGCTTCGTCAATATTGTGTTTTCTTCTGACTCTATGCAGGATATTCTGGAAAGATAAAGGTTTTCCGTCTCTTGTAGCTATTACTTCACCTTCTACAATATAATCTTCATGAGGGAGGTATTCATTAAACAAATCCACGATTTCAGGCAGTGCATGAGTGATGTTTTCAAGTCTTCTTGTAAATATTTTTATTTCGTCACCGTGTCTGTGTACCTGAAGACGGATTCCGTCGTATTTGGTTTCACAGATAGCTACTCCCATTTCATTTATGATTTCTGGAATCGGAGGTGCAAGCTGTGCAAGCATAGGTTTTACTGGAGTTCCGGGAGTCAGGTTTAACTCTTTAAGTCCGCCTTCCCCTTTTTCTTTTGCAACAACAGCTATCAAACCTAAGTCATTTGTAAGCATCATTGCTCTTTCAACAACTGATTTGTCAATATTGAATGCCTGAGCTATTGCATCTCTTACAACACCTTCTCCAACACCAATTCTAAGTTCTTCAAGAATAGTACGGGTTAAATATTTTGCTTCGCTGGCTGAAGCTTGAGACAGCATTTCCAAAATTATGTCAATTTTATGTTTTGTTGATCTTGCTCCGCTTTTTTCAGAAAGTTTTCTTAAGCTTTTAAATACAAAATCTATTGTTAAAGGCTGGGAAAAGAATGTGGTCTGTGATTTTTTAGCATATAAGCTAATGCATGCAAGTCCGATGTCTCCCTGATCACGAACTGCATCTTCAACCTTGTCAGGAGTAACTCCTACAGCTTCACCAACCGCCTGCATAACTAATTTATTGCCAATTCCAATTTCTTTATCACTCCATGCAGGAAATATGCTGCCTAATATTAGCAAACCTACCTGCTCAAGGGTAGTGCTGTCTAATTTTAATAGGAAATTAGATATGATTTGCGTTTTTTCCAGTCTTTTAGTTGTATTTTCCAGGGCAGAATATACATCTACTAATTCTTGATATTTCATTTAAAAGTCGCCTTTTGCTATTTTTACTGCACAATATTCTCCGCACATTGCACACATTTCGTCATCGTCAAGTTCACATTTGTTTCTGTAACTGCGAGGTTTGGAATGGTCAAATGCAAGTTCAAATTGTTTTTCCCAATCAAATTCTTTACGTGCTTTTCCCATTTCACGTTCTCTTTCCCATGCAGAGTCAAGTCCTTTAGCAACATCAGCAGCTTCAGCAGCTATTTTGGAGGCAATCACTCCTTCTTTAACATCTTCAAGAGAAGGTAAAGATAAATGTTCTGCAGGGGTTACATAACATAAAAAGTTAGCTCCGCTACTTGCAGCTATTGCTCCTCCAATAGCTCCTGTAATGTGGTCATAACCCGGCGCCAAGTCAGTTACAAGAGGACCTAAAACATAAAATGGAGCTCCGTAACAGATAGTCTTTTGTATTTCCATATTTGCTTTGATTTGGTTTAATGGCATATGTCCTGGTCCTTCAACCATTACCTGAACATTTGCATCCTGAGCTCTTTTAACAAGGCCTCCCAAATTGACGAGCTCCTGGATTTGCGGAATGTCACTGGCATCGCTTAGGCATCCTGGTCTTAATCCGTCACCTAATGATAATGTAATGTCATATTCGTAGGACAGCTCAAGAAGATAATCGTAATTTTCATATAATGGGTTTTCCTGCTGGTTGTGTTTAATCCAGGATGCAAGGAAAGTTCCGCCTCTGCTTACAATTCCCATCATTCTTTTAGCTTTTTCTAATTTTTCAACTAAATCTTTGGTTATTCCACAGTGGAGGGTCATGAAATCAACCCCTTCTTTAGCCTGATTTTCAATAGCTTTAAAAAGGTCATCGGCATCCATATCGATGATTTCTTTGTTTTTATTAAGTGTAATTACTCCAGCTTCGTAAATAGGCACTGTTCCGATAGTTATATCTACAGCATCCATGATTTTTTTTCTAAATGTTGTCAAATCAGATCCGGTAGACAAATCCATCAGTGCATCTGCACCGTATTCCTGAGCTAATTTAGCTTTATTTACTTCCAATTCAATATCATCAATTTTACTTGAAGAACCGATGTTTGCATTGATTTTGGTTTTAAGGCAATCACCAATTCCGCAGGCTTTTGAATGGCCGTTGATGTTTTTAGGAATTACAACTCTTCCATCAGCAATTAATTTAGCTAGTTTGTTAACGTTTATATTTTCATCATGAGCAACAGCTTCCATTTCTGGAGTGATATTGCCTTTTTGAGCTTCACTTTTTTGTGTCAATGTTTCCCCTCATAAGTTAGTTTATAATAATGGATCAGGTATTTCTGGATTTTCTTTTTTAGGTTTTTCTCCGCCAATTTTTTCCAGTCTCATTTCTAAGAATTTTTTACCATTTTCAGTTTTAGAATAAATAGGAATTGACTGGCCGACTGTTTTTAAACTTTCAGCTTCTCCAATTTCTCTAATGTATTTGGATGCACAGGCGGTTGCTACATCACATTCATCAAAAAGAATTCTAGCTTCTTTTTTAGTTATGTTACTTGTATGCACGACAAATGTGTAAATATTTACATCAGGATGTGCTTTTTTAAGTTCCCGGATTTTAAGACAGTCCTGGGCTAATGTTATTGTTACAGCTATGTTTTTATAACCTTGTTTGATAGCTAATTTGATTCCTTCTGTCTGATCAATTTTGGCAGTTTCAGGTTCTAAAATATTTTTTCTGCCTAATTGGTCAAACAATTCAGGAATCGGGCTAGTTTTAACAAGTCCTGAGACTCTTCCTCCAATACCTTGAACTAATTCACTTTCAGTTACTATTAATGTTCCGCAACCTTCACAAACCATTACTACACAGTCTATTACATTTTCCTTAATTAATGTGGATAAAATTTCAGAAATTCCAAAAGAAAGAAAATCTTTCATTCTAAGCTGTCTATTTGATGTGCACATTCCAAAATCATCGATTCTAAATTGCATATTGTCCCAAATAGCTTTCTTAGTTATTTTTTCCATTCCTCTGTGGTGATGAAATAATGGACAGTAATCAAGTTTAGGTTCGCTAACATCAATTACCTTTCCGTCCTTGATTGTTACCTTACTTAATCCGATTGCTTCAACAATATGTTCACTCATGATTTTTATATTAGTTAATCATTATGTTAAAAATTTACTGTTTATTATTAATTTTAAAAAAAAGTATTACTATTGAGCTCATACAACATTTACCTAAAAATAAGCTTTTTTTTTTAAAAAGTAGATAATATTGAAAAATTTAAGTCATTTAAAAATATTTATCTCTCTTTAAAATATTTATTTAACTTTAAATTATTGTTTGGGAAAAAACTGGGGGTATTATAAGTATCAAAGACTAATTAAATAGTATGAATGAAAATAAGAGGTTAACATATTTTCATTAGAGAGCAATTGAATACTCATCAAACCAATTCCTTAAACTTGATTTAGTAACTTTTAAAGATTATGTGAAGACAAATTTTTAAGTAATATAATAAGAAACTAAATAATAACAAAGAACTAACTCCTAACTAGATAATTTGATTAGACAGTGTCTCATTGATGAAAAGTAAATATGCACCAGATGAAAACAATTCATTCAACAAAAATAAAAAATTGCGGGGATGTTTTTTAAAAAGAAATTTTGGGAATTAAACTAATAAAGTTTTAAAAATCAAATAATAGCTATAGTATACGTGAATTTAGATATAGTACATAATTTGATGATTACAAAGAAAAAACAAAGATGTAATGAATGAATGTGCAGTGTAGAATTATAAAAATAAATGATAAAAAGGGGTTAATAAAATTGACTAATAAAAATGAAATTAAACTTTTTCAAAATGAGCAAATAAGGACTAAATGGGATTCTGAAATAGAAGATTACTATTTTTCAGTAATTGATGTTATAGCTGTACTTACAGAAAGTAAAAATCCTAATAGATATTGGTCTGATTTAAAAATTAAATTAAAAGATGAATCTGGTGAACCTTACGAAGATATCGTAAAGTTGAAAATGCCAGCATCTGATGGTAAAATGAGATTAACAGATGTAGCAAATTCCAAACAGTTATTGAGGATTATTCAATCAGTACCATCGCCTAAAGCAGAACCTTTCAAACAATGGTTAGCACAATTAGGTAAAGAAAGACTTGATGAAATAGCAGACCCCGAACAAGCTATTGAAAGAGCAATAAATACTTATCGTATGAAAGGGTACTCTGAAGAATGGATTACTCAAAGATTAAAGAGTATTGAAATAAGAAAAGATTTAACAAGTGAATGGAATCGTTCAGGAGTTAAATCCGGTGAGGAGTATGGAATTTTAACTGATGAAGTAAGTAAGGCATGGTCTGGATTGACTACTGGTGAATATAAGTATCATAAAAATCTTAGAAAAGAAAGTTTAAGGGATAATATGACTAATACTGAGTTAGTTTTAAATATGTTAGCTGAAGTGTCTACTACTGCAATTAGTCGAAATGAAAATCCTAAAGGTTTAAATGAAAGTAAATCTGTCGCTAAACGTGGTGGCGATGTTGCAGGTAATGCAAGAAAAGATTTAGAGAATGAGCTGGGTAAAAGTGTGATTACTAGTGATAATTTGTTAAATTACCAATATGTTGATGAAAAGGAAATTGAAATGAAGTAGAGGTGATTAATTATGAAACTAGAAAAAGATATATTAGAATTAATAAAGGATATACAAGATATTGACAAACAATTAAATTCATCATACCCAAATCGTGAAAAGTTAAAAGAAATAACATTAAAGGCAAAATCGAAATTTCAAAAAGAGTCTATCATTTATGAATCTATTGAAGAATTAAAACCAAATGCTCAATATATTTCAATAGATCAAATGTCAATTGCTGATTTTATTCAAAGATGGTCTTTTTATAAATCTTTATATATGAATGAACTAAAAAGCAAATGTGATTTAGAAACTTTTAATAAATTATCATTAGAATATGATATAAAAGAATAAAGAATATAAAATTTATATTTGGTGGCAAAATGGAAGAAAAAAATTTAATATTTATTGAACAATTAGTAAAGAATAATTTTATAAAACCAATGAGAAGATATATAAAGAGATATCTAAAGAATATATCAGTAACTGCTGATATTAGTATTGAAACAATTAATTTATTGTATCAAGCAAATAATACTATTAATAATGTATATAAAACTTTAAGAAGAAATAATATAGTAGATTCTGCGACATTAATGCGTTCGTGCATGGAGAAAGTAATGATGTCAATGATGATATATTTTGATCCTATAGATACTTATGAAGAGTTTAAGAGTTTAGAAAAATGTGGTAGAAGCAAAAATACTCGTCCTACAGCA
>ENA-OPAY01000190-OPAY01000190.1-human-gut-metagenome-genome-assembly--contig:-NODE-190-length-9839-cov-1.552535_pt1 | contig 9839 bp, 12 predicted proteins | sample MGYA00241064_ERZ501444 | MGnify/ENA primary metagenome ERZ501444 (study PRJEB25962, sample SAMEA2042573) | human gut metagenome | biome: human gut; feature: human-associated habitat; material: faeces... | reverse complement strand
TCTTTGCAATCATGTCTATGAATATGCCAATACCATTCGGAACCAGCGGACATATGGTTGGTGGATGTTTAGTGGCATTAGTATTCTGTGCTCCTGAAGCTGCAGTTTTAGTATTTACTATAGTATTGCTTATACAGGCATTAATTTTCGGTGACGGAGGAATCACCGCACTCGGAACCAATGTATTAAATATGGGAATAATTGGAGGATGTGTTGGATTATACACATTTAAAGGATTAAAAAATACAATCGGAAAATACCCTGCAGTTGGAGTTGCTGCATGGTTAGCAACTGTAATAGCTGCAGCAGCAGCTGCTGTTGAACTTGCAATAGCTGGAACATTCCCACTTACTTTAGGAATCTACTCAATGGTATTATACCATATGTTTATAGGAATTATCGAAGCTGTTTTAACTGTAATTGTAATAATGGCTTTAGAAAAATATAGACCAGATTTACTTATGTGGAACAAACAAACACAAGGAGGAAAATAAATGAATCTTAGTAAAAAAGACGGATACTTAATAATTGTAGCAGTTATTATCTGTATTATAATTAGCTGTTTATCACCATTTATTGCCTCTGGAAACCCTGATGGTCTTGAAAAATCTGCAGAAGATGCAGGATTAGCTGAAGACTATGGTGTTGACGGATTAAATGAAATTTACTCATCCCCATTCCCAGACTACACTTTTGAACCATTAGGATCACTTGGTGAAATTGGAGTCCTCATATTAGGTGCGGTAATATGCCTTGCAGGAGGATTCGTTGTTGGAAAAATTATAGAAAAAAGAGGTTAAATTTATAACTTCTTTTTTTCATATTTTTATACTAGATTTTAGAAATTTTTTGGAGATTAATAATTGGCAGACATTACTCAAACACTTAAGTTAGATGATATTGCATCAGGAGATAGCATAATTCATAACTTAAATGGTCCTGTAAAACTAATTTCAGCAATTATAATCATTGTTTTTACTGTTTTTTCACAGCAGATTATTGTTCCAATAATAATGGAAATATTTTTACTGCTTATCTTATATTTATCAAAAGTATCTATAAAAGATGCATTTAAAAGAATAGCATTATTGCTGCCTTTTGGTGGAGCTATCATAATATTTCAACCATTTATCCATCCTGGAAATGTACTTTGGGCATATTCATGGATACAAATAACTGATACCGGGCTAAACTGGGCGATTATTCGGAAGACTGATTACATCACTTACAGCCATCGTAATTTTATCTTCTACAAGTCCGATGCAGGAAATTGTAGCATCATTCAGAAAATTAAAAATGCCAAAAGAGTTAGCTATGATTTTAAGTATTACAGTAAGATTTTTATTTGTATTTATTGATGAATTAACAACTATCAGAAATGCTCAAAAATCCAGAAACTTTAATATACATTCAAAGTTAATTCCTTACAGATGGATCGTAAGGCAAGTTGGATATACAATAGCTATGATGTTTTTAAAATCTTATGAACAGGGAGAAAGAGTTCATAAAAGCATGATCAGCCGTGGATTTTCAGATACTTCCCAGTTATTCAATGAAAAAACACATCTTGAAAAATCAGATTACATTTATTTAATTTCCATAATAACCCTCATGATTGTTATTGAAGTTATATTATACAAGTACACAAATCAGTTAGGTTATTTAGGAATGAAACTTACAATTAATTAAAATTAGGAAAATAACATGACAAATATACAATTATCAACTGAAAACTTAAGTTTTACATACCCTGACGGTACACAAGCTTTAAAAAATATCAATATCGAAATTGAAAAAGGGGAAAAAGTAGCCATTATCGGACCTAACGGTGCAGGCAAATCAACACTTTTCTCACATTTCAACGGTTTAACAGAACCTACCTCAGGATGTGTTAAAATAGAAGGCAAACCTATCTCTTTTGAGAAAGATGAACTACTTAAAGTCAGACAAAAAGTTGGAATTGTATTTCAAGATCCGAATGACCAGTTATTTGCACCAACCGTTAAAGAAGATATAGCTTTCGGACCTATGAATTTGGGTTTAAGCTACGATGAAGTGGAAAAACGTGTTGAAGATGCACTGAAAATGGTTGGTATGGAAAATTATGAAGATAAAACCCCACACCATTTAAGTGGAGGGCAGCAAAAAAGAATAGCTATTGCCGGAATAATAGCTATGAAACCTGAACTGATGATTCTGGACGAACCGACAGCCGGACTTGACCCTGACGGTGTTGAAAAAGTGCTGAATATTCTGAATCAGCTTAATGAAGAAGGAATGACATTAATAATTTCATCACACGACATAGACATGATCAGCAAGTATGCAGACAAAATATTCGTTCTTTATAATGGTGAGATAATAGAATCAGGAAATAAAAACAAGATATTTTCAGATATGGAATTATTAAAAAAAGCTCATTTAAGAACACCGATAACAACAGAAATACTGTATAATTTAAAAGAATCAGGTTTGAATGTCAATACAGAAAAAATAAGTGTTAAAGACACATGTGCAGAAATTATAAAAGCTAAACAAATTAATGAGTAGCTTTTTTTCTATTTTTAATTTTATCTTTAAGTTTTATAATAAAATCAAATTCTTGATCAAGTTCTGGTGAGTTACCAAATCCACAATTAGGGCAATGAACAGAATGACATCCATGTTTTCCGCAGCCGGAGCAACCTCTGTTTGGAATCTCATTTTCGTCAAATTCATATCCACACATTCTACATTTCATAAAAATCATCCAGAAAAAATAAATAATTAAAGGATTTATTCTACAATAATGTTTTTAGCTTCTTCTTTACGAAGACAAACATCATACCCTTTAATTTTGAATTCAATAGGATCGCCTAAAGGTGCAACTTTTTGAATTTTGATTTTTGAACCTCTAACGAATCCCATACCTAATAAATGTCTTTTTAAATCAGTGTTTCCACCATCATTATATTTTACAATAGTTACTTCGTCACCAGCGTTCACATCCAATAAAGATTTTACCATTTTATCAACTCCACAATATATCTATAAAAATTTAGGCTTACCTAAAATAAAGTTTTTAGTTATACCTAATTAAAATCTAATCTAATATTTAGAAGAAATAGTATATAAATATTTAGGTAATCCAAAAAAATAATAATATAAAAAAATTATTTGGAAGGAGATTTTCCTTCCACTTTTTTATTTTTAGGGATCTTAATACCCCTAATACCACTTTTACTACGCAAAATCATCACCTAAGCAAAACCCAGTAACGAACCGCCTTGATATATTATAAGAGCTACAATATAACCGGTTGCTAATGTGATAACAGACATAGTTAACGGCCATTTCCAACTGTTGGTTTCCTGTTTGATTGTACCGATAGCTGCGAAACAAGGAACATACAGCAGCACAAATGCCATAAATGCATATGCTGAAAGTGGAGTGAATAAATCATGAACAGCAGCTTCAATACCCGAACCCTCTTCTTCTACACCGAACAGTGAACTGAATGTAGATACAACAACCTCCTTAGCAACTAAACCAAATAATATTGCTACTGCAGGTTGCCATTCTCCGAAACCGAGAGGAGCGAAAATTGGTGCTATTGCAGTACCTATTTGACCAATTGCACTTTCCTGAGATCCGTATTCAACACCAAATGGCACACTACTTAAAACCCATACAATGATAGATGCTACAAGAATAATAGTTCCTGCTTTTCTAAGGAATCCTTTAGTTTTATCCCAGGTATGTAATAATACACCTTTTAATGATGGAACCTTATATGTCGGAAGCTCCATAACAAATGGGGAAGACATTCCTTTAAACATAGTTCTTTTAAGAATAGCTGCAACAACAAGTGCAACAACAATTCCTAATAAATAAATTGAAAATAATATTTCACCCTGATTTGCAGCGAAAAATGCTGAAATCAACAATGCATATACAGGCAATCTTGCAGTACATGACATAAACGGAACAAGCATCATTGAAAGCAAACGGTCAGATTCGTTTTCCATTGTTCTGGTAGCCATAATAGCAGGCACACCACAACCGAATCCCAAAATCATAGGAATAAATGATTTACCATGAAGACCAACTAACTTATGCATAACTTTATCCATAACAAAAGCAGCTCTAGCCAAGTAACCGCTGTCTTCCAGGATACTTATGAATAAAAACATAATTATAATAATCGGCAAAAAGGTTAATACTCCACCTACTCCTCCAATAATACCGTCAACAATAAAAGATGAAAGTACTGAATCACCTAACAGACCTCCAATTGCTTCACCTAACAAACCAAAACCTTCATCAATCAGATCCTGGAAAGGTGCTCCAATTGTAAAGGTAAGCTGGAACATAATATACATTATAACTAAAAATATAGGAATTCCTAAAATTCTGTTAGTCAAATATTTATCAATCTTGTCAGACACTGTTGGTTTTTCCACAGCAGGTTTACTTACTGCTTCGTTCATAAGTCCATCAATAAATGCATATCTTGCATTAGCTATTACTTCTTCTGCACCTTCATTATAAATATCTGCTAAGTGTGCAGCTACTTTATCAGTTTCCCTTAATATTTGAGAAGAATATTTGGATTTTTGAACTTTTTCTATTACAATAGCATCCTTTTCCAATAATTTTATTGCTGTCCACATTGCTGGAACATCAGTTAAATTAACGTCCTTTTCAATTAATGCCTGAAGATCCCCCAAATGTTCTCTTAATTCAGGACCGTAAACCAATTTTTGAGTAGTATCAATATGTTTATTAGCTACTTTTTTAACTGTAGATAATAATTCATCAAACCCATCCTTATTTTTAGCATTAATTTCAACAACCGGAAAACCTAATAATTCAGCCATTAATTTAATATCAATAATATGTTCTTTTTTCTTTGCAAAATCATTCATATTAAGAGCCATTACTAAGTTTGCACCTAATTCCATCATTTGAACAGTCAGATACAAATTACGTTCTAAATTAGCAGCATCTACTACATTAACAATCACATCAGAATCATCATCTACAATGAAATCTCTTGAAACGATTTCTTCAATAGAATGAGCACTTAATGCATAATTACCCGGCAAATCAACAACATCAAAGCGAGTATCATCATGATCAAAATGGCCTTCTGCTCTTTCAACAGTTTTACCTGGCCAATTACCTACATGCTGATGCATACCTGTTAATTGATTGAATACTGTAGTTTTACCCACATTAGGGTTTCCTGCTAATCCTACAATACATTCTTTCATTAACCATTCTCCTATTTTCGTTAGAACGAATTTCTATTAAAATTCTATTTATATTAATTAAATAAAAATTTGAATTTAGGCATACCTAAATTAAAGTTTAAAAATTTATGATAATTTTCAAATATCTTCTGCTTAAAAATAAGGCTTGCCTAAACCTACACTTAACTTTGTTTTAATCTTATTTAAATGTTTAGGTAAACCAAAAATATCGAAGAATTTATATATTCTATTATAACAATAGTAATATTAATTATTAAAAGTGACTAAAAAATTTAGGTATGCCTAAAAAAATAGAAAGCTTTATATACTACAACAACTAACTTAATACATAGTGGTGTAAAGTTAGGCTCACCTAAATTCATAGGATCCTAAAATTACAACTACTCAAAACACATTATTAGTCAAATAATAAACTCCAAAATTTATTATATTAAATTGGTTTTCACAATTTTCTAATTTAATATAAAAATCAAAAACATGGAAAAACTCTGCCAAGTTTCCATGTAAAAACACGAGGTGTTTAAAATCAATGAACATCAATTTAAACACCAATTATCTCTTTTTAAAAAAAATAATTTATTGTTGTATATAAATTTTAGGTTGACCTAAAAAAATAAAAACATTTATATACTACTTCGAACTACAGTATAACTGGTGATGAAAATTAGGTATACCTAAAAAATATCTAATTTGAAATTACTAATGTGTTGTTGGTTTAAAACCATATTACTACACTCCGATTGTTATTAAATTAGTTTATACTCTCTTTCTCTAATTTAATAAAAAGCATATAACTACTCTCACGAAATTAAATATGTATTATCATATTTAATTTCACCTATCAAATAAAATATTTATTTTTAAGATTAAATCGAATAATCAAAACTATAGGAGATGATCCCATGGGTGTAAGACCAAGCTGTTGTGAAACACCAAAAGAGGAAACAAGCAAAGTAAAAAAGAATATTAAAAAAGTATTTAATTTCTTCTTCGGATGTTGCAAAAATAAAAAATAAACAATTATAAAAATTATTTAACCTGTTATAAACCTTTTTTTAAAATATTTTAAAAACTAAACAAAATTAATATTTAACTTAATTATTCTGAAAAAATCAACAAAATAAAACCTTTTTTTGAAAAAAAATATAAACAATGGCCATACTTAAATTAGAATAAACATTTAAGTATAATGAAAAGAATAAATAAATTACAATATTAATAAACATCAAGGTAGGCGCAATATGAGAAGAAGAAAAAAACTGATTATCGCCATTTTACTTGTTATTTTAATTGGATTAATCGCAGTAATTGCAGGGGAATTATTCTTACCTCACGATAATGAATTAGCTCAAGGCTCAAAGAACATACTTGTATGTGCAATTGATGAAAGTGAACCTAGACCTGGAATGGGTGCCTGTGACATGGCATTTATCGTGTCATTACAAGATGGTGAACTTGTCAATTATACTGAAATATATCCTCACGGAATGACTCACCCTAATGCTTCGGAGCCTCAAGAAGCTCAAGAACAAGGAGCAGGCGAAAAATTGTTACTTCACGATTCATTCTGGGATAATGACACTAAAAAATCCATGCAGCTAGCAAAAGAAATTGTAGAATACAATACTAGTGAAAATATTGATGCTGTTGTAGCTGTTAACAGTGAAGCATTAGATGCAATATTGAAAAGTGCTGGAACATTAGATGTCAACGGTACTCAAATGAATGCAAGCGGTATTGACATAATAAGAGAAGAACAATATACTGGTGGTCAAACTAGAGGAGCTGCAGTAATGGACATTGTAAAAGCTGCAGGTCATGCAGCAAGCGACCCTCTTAAAAAAGCAGAAATGGTTAATGCTGCTTTAGACCAATATTCCAAAGGAAATATTGTAATGGATCCCCCAGGAGCATTTGTAGGTTTACTTGCTTCCAAAGGAATCAATAATTTAATATAATGGGAATTACATTCCCAACATCTTATTTTTTAAAATTTAAACTGCATTTAAGTACAAAATATTAATTTTTATAAGAAAAAGTTATATATAATGTAAACTAATTTTTACATATGTAATGTATATATTACATATTTTATTTTTTAAAATCCAAAAAATTTTAAATCATAATTACGGCAGACACCACTTCTTACTTGCTACATATGTAAAATATATATTACATTTACAAGTTATAAAATATCCAATAACAATAAGAGCCATTTGCTATTATAACGAGGTAACACTATGACAGAATACATTATAGAAACAAAAGACTTAACAAAACGCTTTGGAAAAGATGTTGCTGTTAATTCAGTTAATATGAAAATTGAAAGAGGACAAATCTATGGACTGCTGGGCAGAAATGGTGCTGGAAAAACTACCACAATGTGCATGCTTCTAAATTTATCAAAACCAAGCTCCGGCGAAATTAACCTTTTTGGAGAAGATTACCGAAAACATCCAAAAGAAAACTACTCCAAGATAGGATCAATAATCGAAACCCCCGGATTTTATGAAAACCTCAATGCTGTTGAAAATTTAAAAATAATAGCTAAATTAAGAGGCAATTACAATAGAAAAACAATTGATGAAGTATTAAATCTTGTCTGTTTATATGATGCAAAGTATAAAAAATTTAAAGATTTTTCTTTAGGTATGAAACAGAGATTAGGAATAGCTGCAGCTATAATGCACAGCCCAGAATTGTTGATTTTAGATGAACCTATAAACGGATTGGATCCAGTTGGAATTAAAGAAATAAGAGCACTTCTAAAAACATTGGCCCACGACTACGGAACAACAATCCTTATTTCCAGCCATATTCTAAGTGAAATCGAACATATTGCTGATGTCATTGGTGTTATGGATCATGGAAATCTCATCGAAGAACTCTCCAAAGAGGAACTGGAAAACAGATTAAATAAACATGCTGATTTTAAAGTCTCAGATATTCAACTAGCTTCAGAAATTCTTAAACAGTCAGGATTTAGGGAAAATATTGATTTTATAGTTAAAAAAACTCCTGAAAATAACACATCAATCCGATTATTTAACCATTTGGATTTAAGAGATGAAATTAATGAAAAATTTGTCAAATCTGGAATCAAAGTATCAGAATTAATGTTATGTGAAGAAAACTTAGAAGAATTCTTTACAAGACTTATAGGTAATGATGTACGTTTTTCATAGGTGATTATTATGATTGCATTTATTCAAAGTGAATTTATAAAACTTAAACATTCAAAAATATTTTTATTAACTGTACTTGGAGCACTTACACTTCCATTCCTACTTTATTTAAGTTTAATTAGTGGAAATGCTGACGGATTTGAAAGTATGCTTTTGGCATGCAATCAGTTTACCGGCTCCATGTTCAATATTGTTCTTTTTGCAATTGTAGTTTCGTACATATTTGGAAGAGAATACACAGAACATAGCTTAAAAACAATGATGACAATTCCATTATCTCGTGGAAAATTCATTTTAGGAAAATATTTGATGCTTTTCATATGGACAATGATTTTAGTGGCCATTACATTTTTATCAACCTGTTTCTTCGGATATCTGGGCGGAGCCAGCAATATAACATTGGCAGGAGCTATTGAATGCTGTAAAGAAATGTTTATTACAAATATATTGTTATTTTTAAGTTTTTCACCATTTGTATTTTTATCACTGCTTGTGCCGAATATGGTAGCTGCAATGGTTACCGGAGCTGCATTCAGTATTGGAAATCTCATGATTTCTTCAACCAAGTATGCTCCATATTTTCCGTGGAGCAGTTCATATCTAATCGGAGCAAATGAAATAGCCAACTATTCCTGCAATACAGCAACTTCACTAGCTATAATACTGGCTACATTTGCAATCGGACTGACAATTTCATACATCTACTTTACAAAAAAGGATGTTTGCCTATAAACATCCTTTTGGAGGATTTTTACAATGTTAACCTTTATTAAAACGGAATTTCTAAAACTGAAACATTCAAAAATATTTTTATTAACCGTTCTTGGAGCACTTAGCATACCTTCTTTATTGTATATTGGCCTGCTTACAGGAGAACATGCAACATTTCAAGGAATACTTGATTACTGTGCCACTTATGCCTGCTCATTGTTTTACATAATCATATTTACAATTATTATAGCTTATCTTTTTGGCAGAGAATACACAGAACATACTTTAAAAACCATATTAACTACCCCATTATCTAAAACAAAACTATTAATTGGAAAATATCTGATGTTTTTCATATGGGCATTCATAATTACTACAATTACATTTACAGGTACGGTAATTGCCGCATATCTTGGAGGTATTTCAGACATTACATTAAGTGTTGGATTAAATAGCTATAAAGAAATGTTAATTTCAGAGATTTTACTTTGTTTAAGCTTTTCTCCATTTGTAGTTCTTTCATTAGTTATGCCGAATATGGTTTTTTTCAATGGTTGCAGGTGCAATATTTAGTATTATAAATTTGTTTGTTTATACAAGTAAATATGCTCCCTACATTCCATGGTGCAGCCCGTATCTAATAAGTTCAAATGAAATAGCCAACTATTCCTGCAATACAGCAACTTCA
>ENA-OPAY01000188-OPAY01000188.1-human-gut-metagenome-genome-assembly--contig:-NODE-188-length-9903-cov-2.121446_pt1 | contig 9903 bp, 14 predicted proteins | sample MGYA00241064_ERZ501444 | MGnify/ENA primary metagenome ERZ501444 (study PRJEB25962, sample SAMEA2042573) | human gut metagenome | biome: human gut; feature: human-associated habitat; material: faeces... | reverse complement strand
AATATAAAAACAATATTAATTATCGCAGTTAATATAAATCCATTTCTAATTGTTATATAAATATTATAAACAAGTAAATTAATATTATATACATTATGTACCCCTATATTTCTTCCTTCAAATGAAAACATAAATGATATAGTTAATATCGTTAATATATATATAAGATAAAAATATAAAGTGTAAAGTGTTATATCTTTAATTGAATTTTTTACAACTTTTTTAAAGTCAGCCTCTCTAGTTATGAAATAATAATTTTTAAAATAACTATCATAAGTACCTTTTCCGACTACATAAAGAGCAGCAAATAAGAATAGATTTCCAACTGAAGAAAACATTGTTTCTTTATATATAATTGATAAATTATGATGAGTTACTAAAACTTGAAAATATCCTAGTACACAGCCAGATATTATTAATAAATAAGGTAATAAATATTTATTGTTATTGATTAAAGATAATTTACTTTTAATCATTACTTATCACACCATCATCTATATGAAATATAGTATCAGCTAAATTATTTAAATCTTCTTTTATATGCGTACTAAATATTATCAGCTTATCTTCTTTCTTTTTCTGCTTCAAATATTTAGTTATCTTTTCTACTGATTTTTCCTCTATTCCATTAAATGGTTCATCTAATATAAGAACCTTTGGATCTTCCATTATAGCCTGTGCAATAGCTAATTTTTGTTTCATACCAAGTGAATACTTACTGTATTTTTTATCTTTTTCATGAATTAAATTTACTGTTTCTAATGACTCTAATATTTCTTTATCTGTTATTTTATTTTGAATTCTTGCTAAAACTTTAAGATTTTCATAGCCTGTCAAATCAGGAAAAAATGTTGGCTTTTCTATTACTGCTCTTAAATCTTTTGGATATTCATTTTTAGCATTGAAATTCACACTATCAAATAATATTTCTCCTGTAGTTGGCATATAAAACCCACATATTAATTTCATAAGTACGCTTTTACCACTACCATTTCTTCCATGTAAACCATAAATATGACCAGATTCAAATACTATATTTGTATTTTTAATAACCTCTATTTTATCAAATTTTTTTGTGACATTTTTTAACTCTATTTTCATAAAATACACTCCTATTCATTCTTCTCACAATCTATTATTAACTTTTCTTTATTTCTATATTTTAAATATACTATTATTGATGTAACAATTAATATAATAGTTAGTGGTAAATATAATGCTATAATACCTTTTCCTAAATTTAAGTTAAAAATATTTAACATATTAATAAAAATAATCATTGAATTTATATGAAAAAATTCATAAAATATATAATCGCCAAGACCCTCTAATACAGCTTCGGTACCTATAAACAATAAATATGACAAAATATTAGCTATATAAAAATTATGATTTTTTCTTGCAACTATTAATGAAAAATTTGTATATATTATACCAGCTACAAACACTCTATATAATACAGTAAATATATAAAATATTGGACTCATAGAATATTTTATTTGTCCACCAAGTGAACCTTCTGCGATAATTGAATTAGTTGAAAATCCTTTACAATAAATTATTGTAATTATAAATACAACCAATATTGACAAAGCTAAAATCATAGAGCTAAGATATGCTTTCTTAAAAAATGACCTTTTAAATTTTTTATAATTTTCTCTAGTAAGTTCATATATTAAATGTTTATTTCTAAATATTCTGCACACATTATATAACACAGGAATTGAAATCACAAAAAACATTACATATGTATTCATGGAAAATTTATTTATAACTGTAAAAGACATATTATAAAAATCTGGCCCTTTTTTTGCTTCTTCATGCATTTTTAACATTTCATCACAAATTCCTGGATTAGATTTTTCATATTTTTGTAAACATTCAATTATAGAGTCCGCAGATGACAAATTAGTTTCCATAGATACTCTATCAAAATCATAAATTTGATATATACCAAAGCCTACCAAAATAGCAAAAAATATAATTGCTATAAAATTTTCTTTTATAAAATTTTTCATTTTTACTCCTACTACATATAATTAATAAAAAGATGTAAGGCATTCTTTTTTATTAATTTAATTTATTTATAAATTTGTTTTGTTTTTTAATAATCTATATGCCAAGTTCCTACATGATCTGTATTCCATATAGTGGGATCCTGTCTACTTAATCTTAATTTATATTTGCCAGGCATATTATTTAAAAGAGAATAAGTATTTTCCATCTTTGTAGTTACACTACAACCAGTACAGGCTATTTTTCCTGAAGTATTAATTAATGTTACTTGAACCCTACAATTTGGACACGGTCTGGTTATATCGGTTGCTGACCAACTATGCTCATATTTTTGTACTGTGTTATCATCTTTTTGTCTATAACTTGTATCAGTATCTTTGGTCCCTGAAAGTTTTAATGACACCATTATTGGACTAGATGTAGCAAAAACACCTGTAGCATTACATATTATCGCAAGTACTAATACAGCAAGTGTTACTTTTAAATATTTCATATTTTACCTCCTAACTAATGCACTCACATCTTTAGAATAAATTAACATATTTTAAAAATTTTCATTACAAAATGTCATAAAATATGCCTTTCATGTCGTAAACTCTACTATTATTACTTTTTGTATAGTTTTACTATACCATATTTAAAATATAGATTCTACTATTTTATAATTTTTATTCTAATAATAAATTCTACGTATTAAAAAATTGTATTATTTCTAATACAATTATTTCAATATTTCTTCTATTACTTTTCCTACGCCATCATGATTATTATCATATTTTGTTATAAATCTAGCACTCTTTTTAACATTATCAGGTGCATTTAGCATTGAAACTCCATATTCAGCCATTTTAATCATGTTTATGTCATTTTCCCCATCACCTATTGTTATGATATTTTCTCTACCTATATTAAGTCTATTCATTATTATTTCTACTGCTTTATCTTTAGTAGTACCAATATTTGTAATAACAAGTCTTCCACTCATACTGGTAGTTATTTCAAGTTTATCATTCATAGATTTTAATTCATCTCTAATAGTGTCTATCTCTTTTTCTGTACCAACACCTATTAATTTAAATGTATCATTATCTTTAATATAACTATCTATATCGTTAATCTTACTTCTCTTATAAATATCATTTTTAGTATATATAGTCCACTCTATATTATATTTATCTACATGATTTATAAGTTCCTTCATAGTTTCTTTTGATACTAAATAATTCTATTCCAAGATTATTAACAATTAAAGCGCCATTAAAACATATTGTATAATTAAAACTATCTACCATATCTAATTCTTCAAGATAAGGCTTAATCCTTTCAAATGATCTAGCACTAGTAGGTATTATATTTATATCATGTTTATATTTCATTAATACATTTTTAGTATACTTTCCAATTTCTTTATTATCATTTAAAAGAGTTCCATCTAAATCAGTAAATATTGCATGTATATTATTCATGTTAGTCTCCTTTGCTGTTTAATTTTATCACAATATCATTTGTTATTCAATTATTCTTATATTCATATAATTATTATTTATAATATTTGATTTATTAAATATTTCTAAACATAAATATTATCAATATAAAAATTATAATAGTATCTAATACTTTTTTAGTTTTACTTTTTAAATGAAAATCTGTATTAAATTGTTTATATATTTTATCTACATTTACTATATTCATAATAATTACAAATAATAAAACTCCTAAATAATTAAGTATTATATCATCTATATCAAATACACCTACATTTGTTATCATTTGAAGTGTTTCTGTCATAAGGATAGATGGTAATATTATTACTGTCTGTCTTAATATATTTTTATACTTATTATCCTTTAAAATAAGTAAGAATGAAAGAGGAATAAATAAACATAAGTTACATATTATATTTCTTATTATTTCATTTATACTTCCATATTTCAACTGTGATATTATTGTTTTAAAAGGTGTTGGTTCAGGAATATACCAAGAAGTTGATATTCTAATAGGTGGTCTTCCTACTAAAAAGAGAATGCTTATCAAACATAATATATAAAGTATCATATAAATATTAATATTTCTTTTATATTCTCTTTTATCATTAATACTTATACCACTTATAAATATATAAATTGATATTAATGATAAATAAACAATAGAATAAATAAAAGTAACATTATGAAAAATAATCATATATAAATATGATATTAAATTCATTATTAGAAATATATATTTACATTTTATATTTTTCTCTTTTAAATTCATATTTCACCAACCATTCTTTTATTACATCTTTATCTATTTCTTTTTTACTATATCTTATATATTCATTTTTCATATTAAATATATTTTGTTCTATATCTATATTTCTTAATATATGATTTATACTATATTGTAACATTTTTTATACCATCAAGTGAATTATTATTTCCTTTCATATACACTATACAAAATATTTAGAAAGAAAAGAACCTACGAAGTGTAGAGTTCTATTTTTTATCTTTATTATCACCTTTATATCTATTGTAAAGTTCCACTATTGTAGTAGCAACAGTTATACCAACATTTACATAATTCTTTATATTATTCAATCTTTTATCAGCAATAATTTTCTTTCTCTTTTTTATTGCTTCTTTTAGTTCTTTAACAAATTTATCTACATCTTTTATTTCATCAAATGTTATTAATATAAATTTATCTTTTGTTTCAATACATACTTCGTTATAATCTATATCAAGATTTGCTTCATTTCTTTTAGTTTTAATATCATCTAAAAGTATTGTATCAGCTATAATAGTTTCTTTCTTAAATAATCCCTTAGTCTTTTTAAATACTAATTTCTTTGGTTCTAAATATAATTTTATTTTACCTTTACTTTCACTATATCTTACATTATATATTTTTTCTTCTTTCATTTTTAACCTTCCTTTTTATAATACAAATTGTAAATTTCGTGAATTATCTGGTAGTAATTATTAATGGTACATATATTTCATCATCTGTATATCCTGCGTGATGTGAAACGAGTGTTTCATCTCCTTTATATAATATTGCTTTATTAGTTTTAGCAATTGATATATAGTCCCCAAGTTCACTTTCTAAAATAGGATTTATATCACCATCACCAAATAATTTACTTTCTAATACTTCTTCTTTAGTATATAAATCAAAGTCATTACTAAAATATTTATTAAATAATGTTACAAATTCATCTTTTTTATCTTCTTTAATGAAGAACGAAGTCGCTCTTGGCTCTGTTGATGTATTTCTAATTAAACATTCTATTATGTCAGGATAATTCTCTAAAAATATATTTTCTATTAATGTGTGTCCATGATCAGCAACTACAAATATAATAGTGTCTTCAAGTTCATTTGATAAACGCTCTATCATCATATTTCTATATCTTATTAAATCTTTCACTGTCTTATTATCTGGTCCATATAAATGCATTGTATGATCAGGTTCTTCATCATAAGCATAAATATATTTTTTTGATGGTTCTGTACATAATTCTTTTATTTTGTTATACATATCAAGAATGTCAGTGTATGAATTATCTCCAAAAGGAAATAATGAATATGCTTTATATTTACCTTCTTCATTGATATATTCTTCAATAGATTTTTCTTTCATATACTTTTTTCTTAAAGAAACTGCTTCAGGAATTATAGTATGTGTTGTATCAGTTTTTTCAGTATTAAAGAATGTTGTTATTACTTTATCTATATCTTTATAATATGTATTCCAACCTATCATACCAGTTTCACTTGGATTAAGTCCTGTTCTCATTGATGTAGTTGCTGCGACTGTTGTTGCTGGAAAAACTGTTGTTATACTTTTATACATATTTTTAATTAAAAAATCATCTTTATCAAGTGTTCTTTTTAATATATTACTTCCCATACCATCGCAAAGAATAGTAACTACATTTTTAGGTTTCTTTTCGTTAAGTAACTTATCTACATATTCTAAAGTATTGTGATTATATGGTAAATCAAAATATTTTCTTATAGAACATGCTAGATTAGTTAAACATTCATTATAATTATTTCTTACTTGCATATTTATTTTCCTCCTATAATAGTTTTATTTCTATATCAACTACCCCATATTTATCTTGTTCTTCTTTTGAATAATATAATTCCATATCTTTTGGATCTGCTATTTCATCTTCTTTATATCCCAAAGATACTTTATCGAAATGTTTATATAATTCTTCAAAACTATCATATTTATGTAAATTAATTACAACTGTACTTATTTGTTCATTATTACTTCTGTTTGTAAATGTAATAGTATCTCCTACTTTTATTTGTCTTCTTTTTTCATCATTAAGTCTTAATTCAATAGTCTTAGTACCATTTTTTATTAATACAAATGGTTCATTATGTAATCTCATTTCATGCATATTATCACCTTCTTATAACAAAATTATATCATAATAAAAAGCAGTAATAAACTGCTTATTTAACTTTTCCAATTCTATCAAGAGGATAAAATCTTATATTAACTTTACCTATTATTTTATCTTTAGTAAAGTTACCAAGTATTCTACTATCTTTGGATACTTCTCTATTATCCCCTAGAACAAAATATTCATTATCTTTAGTTTCTGCGATAAAATCATTAGTATCATGAAATTCCATATTTAATTTAACTTCTTTATCATTTATATAAAGTTTATTATCTTTATATTCAATTCTTTCATTAGGAAGTCCAATTACTCTTTTGATTATTCTATCATTATCAGTATCATTATCTAAAACAACTATATCAAATCTATTAATATCATTTATTCTATATGTTAATTTATTTATGAGTACTAAATTACCATCAAGTAATGTTTCATTCATACTATCTCCATCTACAATAGCTGGTGTAACTAAGAATGTTCTTATTAATATGACTACTACTATAATAATGATATAATCTTTTATTTCTTTTAAAAATTTAACCATTTTATTCCTTTCTTTTTAAAAAAAACTAGGTTTTTACAACCTAATTTCTTTCTTTAATTTTAAAGCTTCCTGTGATATTCTTTAAGAAGTTAAGTTTTGCTCTTCTTACTTTTCCTTTTTTAACAACTGTTATTTTGTCAATAATTGGGCTGTTTACTGGGAAAACTCTGTTAATACCAACGTTTCCACTTTTCTTACGAACTGTAAATGTTTCACTTACGCTTCCACCTTTACGAGCTGTAACAATTCCTTCAAAAGCTTGAATTCTTTCTCTTTTACCTTCAACAATTTTAACATCAACACGTACTGTATCTCCAACTTGGAATGCAGGAACGTTTGGGTTAATTTGTTTTTTGTTAATCTTATCGATTAAATTCATACTACTAGTCCTCCTTTGTGCTTTATTTAATCATACATAATAATGCATCGGATTAAGCAATATGATAATACCACAAAATATAGGTATTGTCTAGTATTTTTATGGCATTTTATTCATTTTCATATACTGTTTCTTCTATATTTTTTATGTAGGAATTTATTCCATTTAAATTATCAAATGATGCTGTTACAAATTTCATAGTGCCAAAGTCATCTTTAAATGTTCCATCTAATGAATCATTATTTATTATAAATTTATATTCAATTGGTTTTTCTAATATTGTACATAATGCATCACTTCCATACATTTTATAAGCATAAAGTGATATTATATTATCTTTTTTGATATAGTATCCTTCTATAGCCGTTGTTGTTTGTTCAGCATAGTAACCAAAAAATGTGTTATCCTTCTTTAAAATTATTTCTTGTGTTATATCACTATAGTCATTTGAAGCTTTTTTAAATGCTTTATAAGAAGAATCTATAAGTGTTTTTGTTTGTTCTAATAATTCTTTTGAACTCAAGTAGTTTTTCATTTTAACTTTTTCTATAAGTTCTTTTATATTTATTTGTTCTTCTACTTTCTTAATAGTTGTTGTAGTTTTTGTGTTTGTACTACTTGATTCATTACTATGTTTACTTTCATCTTTATTATACACGCCTACTATTGCAAGTACTGAAACTAAAATAAAAGCTACTGCTACAAGTATTATAATTATTTTATTATTTTTCATTTTTTCCCATCCTATCTATTCACTATCTTATTTATTTCTCTTTTCTTTTTTTCTTCCATGTTTTCAATATGTATTCTTTGTACAAGAGCAAGTGAACATATTGTTGTAATACAGAAACTACCACCATAACTTAAAAATGGAAGTGGTACTCCTGTAAGTGGTATTACTCCAAGAACTCCACCTAAATTTACAAATATATGTAACATAAGGTTAAGACCTACGCCATAGCATATAATTGAATTTCTAAGATTATATGATTTATATGATACTCTAAATATTAATGCTATTATATACATATATCCAACTATTATTACTACACCTACTATAGCCCCTAATTCTTCAACAATTATTGGAAATATAAAATCAGTATGACTTTCTGGCAAATATAAGTATTTTTGAACTGAGTTCATTAGTCCAACACCTTTAAGTCCACCATTATCTATTGCTATAAATCCATTACACACTTGATATCCAGAATTTTCTTCATATCTATCACATGGATTAGTATAAATAAGTCTATTCAATCTATAATCTTTTTGTAATTTTTCTTCTGGTATTACTAAATATCCAAATTTTAATACAATTACTGCTAAGATTAATGAAATAGCTGTAATTTTTTTCATCACTCTAAATACTTTTTCATCTTTTGATGAAGGAATACCAATAAATATAAGTGCTGTTAAAGCTGCAATAATTGCTGCTGTACCATAGTCTCCACCAAAAAGTACTACGCAAAATATAAGAATACTTGGAATTAGTCCTAACCACCACAACGGCTTAAGTTTTGGTTTAAGAGACCTATAATGATAAAAAGCACCCATAAACATTATTATAACTATCTTCAAAAACTCAGCCGGCTGTAAAGTAAAGTTTCCTATATTTACTGTTACAGCTCTAACTCCATTTCCAATCCAATTACCACCAATTGTACCAAACAAAAGTATCATTAAAAATCCACCTAATATAATTGATACAATCCAATAACTAGTCGATGGGAAAAATTTAATTATCAAGTATGAAGCAAACAATGAAACACAAATAAAGACAAGTTGCATAATACAAAAATGATATGGATTACTATATCCATAAGTTAATGTAGACGAAATAAGAGAAGCATCTAATATAAGTAACGCCCCACCTATCGCATAAATTAGAGACATAATTAATAAGCTCTTATTCAAATTTTTAAATACTTTCACCATATATTTTTTCATACTATCTATTTATTATTATACAAAAAAAAGTTAAATATGTAAATTATTATATGTTTTCGGTATTTAGTGGTGTCAAGTATAATTAATTACCATAAAATAATATAGATAGTTAGGAGGTAATAATATGTATTATTATGGATATAATGGTGGTTATGCAGGTGGTAATAGTATGATGTATAATAACTATCCAGGATATTATTCTAATGGATATGGATATGGTGCTGCCATAATATTAGTACTATTTATTTTACTTGTAATAATTTTTGGCGTAGGTTTTATAAATAATAACAATTGTAATAATGGATGCAATAATTAAAGGAAGTTTTCTCAAACTTCCTTTAATGTTATATTATATTTCTTTTTTATTTGCTTTTTTATATCACTATTTATTCCAACAATAATATCTTTATTTTTATCCATTAATATTTCTATTAAATCATAATGCTTATTATTTTTAAATTTATATGTTTCATTAAATTCAGTAATTAAATATATAATATTATTTTTCTCATACATAACTATTATTTTATTTATATTAATAATATCAAACGTATTTTTAATAAATATATAATTATCAGATATATATAGTTTTCCATATTTTTTATATTT
>ENA-OPAY01000179-OPAY01000179.1-human-gut-metagenome-genome-assembly--contig:-NODE-179-length-10193-cov-1.277964_pt1 | contig 10193 bp, 11 predicted proteins | sample MGYA00241064_ERZ501444 | MGnify/ENA primary metagenome ERZ501444 (study PRJEB25962, sample SAMEA2042573) | human gut metagenome | biome: human gut; feature: human-associated habitat; material: faeces... | reverse complement strand
CCATATGTAAGCTCAACAAAGGGCGCAACAGGTCATATGATGGGCGCAGGCGGCATCACAGAGGTTATTACCTGCGTAAAGGCTATTGAAACAGGAGTAATTCCGCCGACAATCAACTTAAATGAAGTTGACCCCGAGTGCAGCGGAATAGACTTTGTCGCTAACACAGCAAAGAAAGCCGAAATAGATTATGCTATGTCGAACGCATTTGGCTTCGGCGGACAGAATTCAAGCATTATTGTAGGCAGATACAAGGGATAATCCCTAACGATATAAAGGAGAAATTTATGCAGTTTACTTATGATACAGATATGTTTGTAAAAACATTTGAAAGCGAATTTACATGGCTTAACGGCTTTATGAGAAATGTTCGCCGTTTTGGCAATAGAACAGCTGTTATTGACCCTGCCCGTAACATAAAGTGGACATATACAGAATTAAACACAGCTGCAAATAAGTTTGCAAATGCCATGAAAGCAGACGGTGTTAAAAAGGGCGATGTTGTATTTATGCAGCTTTTTAACTCTACACAATTTTTGCTTGGATATATATCACCGCAAAAACTCGGCGCTATCGGTAATCCCGCAAACTTTAATCTTTCTCCGGGCGAAACGGCGGAAATCATCGGTCACAACAAGCCTACTGTATATATGTATGACACAGAAATCCTTGATACCGTTGTAAAGGCTCTTGAAATCACTTCTCATACTCCAAAGGTAATTATCGCCGTAAACAACTCCGGTAAAGAAATCGAACTTCCGCAGGGACATATTCTTTTTGAGGACTATATAAAAAATGCCCCCGAAGAAAATCCGCCTGCAGATTTTGAGCCGCATATTTATGACGAAGTTGTTCGGTTGCAGGCTTCGGGCACAACAGGCACACCAAAGGGTGTTCCGCTCAACAATGTAAACGAAGTGCTTTCGGCACACGATGTAATTATGCATTTCCCGCTCAACCCTACCGACATTACAATGAATATGACGCCGTGGTTCCACCGTGGCGGTTTACATTCGGGCGGCCCTACCCCTACCTTGTATGTAGGCGGATGCATTGTAATTATGCGTAATTTTAACCCTAAAACCTGCCTTGAATATGTAGAGAGCAATAAGATTACTTTTATAACAGGTGTACCGTCAATTCTCACTCTGCTTGCAAGCCGACAGGAAAAGCACCCTAAGAATATTTCTTCTTTAAAGGGTATAATAACTATGGGCAGTCCGCTTGAAAAAGAGGCTTGTATTCGTTTTCAGAATGTGCTTACACCTAATATTTTTAACGGCTACGGCACAACAGAAACATTTTGGAATACATTTTTACGCCCGTATGATTTACCTGAAATGGCAGGTTCTGCAGGTCGTTCATGTACCGATGATGAGGTAAGAATCGTAAATGTTTACGATGAGGGAAAAGCAAATCCCGATGATACTGTTCCTTGTGACGGCAAGACAGAGGGCGAAATAATTATTAAGTGCCCCGGTAAGACAACCTATTGCTATGTGGGCAACGAAAAAGCCACAAAGGATAAATTTGCCGACGGCTGGATGTACACAGGCGATGTAGGCACTTGGGACGAAAATCAATTTATCACAATTTCGGGCAGAAAAGATGATATGATTATCAGCAAGGGCGAAAATATCTACCCTGCAAGAATCGAAGAGGCTATCAATAAGCACCCTAAAGTTTCGGAATGTATAGTAACGGGTGTGCCTGACAGTGTTCGTGGCGAAAGCGTTGCAGCCTATGTTATTCCCGAGGACGAAAGCCTTACTGCCAAGGAGCTTTTTGAATTTTGCGCAAATTCCCCTGATATTTCAAAGTATCAGGCTCCGAGATATTACCGCTTTGTGACAGAATTGCCACATACGGCGACAGGTAAAAAGCAACACTTCAAAATAAGACAGCAGGCTAAAGAGGATTTGAAAAACGGTTTGCTTATTAAAAAATAAAGGGTGATTTTTTGCAGATAAAACCATATTCAAGAAGAATCAATTACTATGAAACCGATATGATGAGCATAGTCCATCATTCAAATTATATCAGGTTCTTTGAGGAAGCAAGATGTGACTTTATGGAGCAGATCGGCTGCGATGTAAGAGCACTTGAGGATAAAGGTGTTTCTATTGCCGTTGTTGACGCATACGCAAAGTACATTGTGCCGTTGAAATTTGACGATAAGGTTTACATCACAACAAAACTTACTAAGATGTCGGCAGCAAAAATGAAATTTGAATACGAAATCAGATTTGCTGATACCGACATTCTCGCAACAGTAGGCAAAACATCACATTGCTGTGTAAACCGCTCAAATAAGCCGATGCCTATTAAAAAAGCTGACGCAAACTTGTACGAAACATTGCAAAATTTAATATAAGTTCTTTATTAAAGGTTTGTTGAATTGTTGCTTAGCGTAATGCTTTGTCAAGTAATTATAAAAATTTGCCAAAACACAATTCATTAAAGTACCGACATAAAACAGAACCGATAAAATAAGCAACCCTCTGTAAGCAAAAACTTACAGAGGGTTTGTTGTTCAGTATGGATTTTAAGTTAGATTTGACTTTATAATTTACTTTTGTCAACAAAGTGGCTGATTAAATCCTTACGGGTAACAATACCTATGAAAACTCCCGAATCATCTGTGACAGGGATAAAGTTCTGATTCAAGGCTCTCTCGTAAAGCTCTTTCATATCAACGCTGATTTTTACAGACGGGTTAAAATCGGTACGAATAAGGTCACGCACAAAATATTTTTCTTGCGACTTTATTCCCTGCGTTTGCTTTTCGACTATGTACCACAAAAAGTCGCCCTCGCTGACTGTACCAACATATTTGCCGTACTCGTCAATTACAGGCACAGCGGTGTAGCTATGGGCTTTCATCTTTTCAAGCGCCTGTCTGATTGTACTGTTCTCATAAATATAAGCCACTGTTTCCTTTGGCTTTAATAACATAACAATGTTCATTTTATTATCTCCAATTAAATTTCAGACTTAGATGTCATATATATTTTTCCGATTGCAAAGACTATTGCAAACAATAAAAGCGGTGGGTCTTGCTCAAGCAAACCTGTAAGAATAAAAATTATACTCGGAAAAATTGCCGTCATCATGTGCAGTGTGTGGTTTCTGCTGCGATAAAACATTATGCAGCTTAAAATATGCAGCAACAGCAAAAATACCATTGACACAATCCAAAAGATTTTCATTGTATCTGACAAAAAGCCGTCACCCTGTATTCCGAATCCGCACACCATAAGAAAAATTACGGCAAAGCCGCCAATCTGCTCAAATCCCTTTAATCCTCTGTTTACAGAATCTGTCGGAGGTTTATATTTTTTATCAATATTTCTGAAAATCATCCACACAATAAATAAAATTACAATTACGGGTAATCCGTATAAATTAAAAAATTGCATTAAATCATCCTAAATATATTGTCTGTTTTTATTAATTCTATCACAGTTTTTGATAATTCTCAAGTGCTTTATTCTACAAATTAGCGCAAAATATATATTTTTTACAACAAAAGTGCATAAGTGACAGAATTGTAAATTGATTTTTCAGAAAAAAGATTGTATTATATTAAAGTACACATTTTTGTGAATAGAAAATTTTGGAGGAGATTTCTTGAGCACCGAGAAAAAGCGAAAACGCTTTAGAATAAGCGGAAAGCTTATTTTTAATATAATAGTTCTTGGCATTACCTTTTATCTTATAGTCTTTTTCTGCGTTTCCGAAAACGGAATGATTGACTTGCTTTCTTCACCCGACGGTTTTATATGGGGATGGATAATTGCAGGCATAGTCGCATTTGATATGAATATAGTTATAGACAGTATTGTAACGCAGATACTTATTAGAATACAATATCCCGATTTCAGATTTATTGACGCTCTCAAAGTTGCGCTGGTCGGTGTTTTTTTCGGTGCTGTCACTCCGTCCAACACAGGCGGACAACCTATGCAGTTGTATCTTCTTTCAAAAATGAAAGTCGGAGTCGGGTTCGGCTCAGCGTGTATGACGCAAAAATTTGTTTATTATCAGATTGTTACTGGAGTATTCAGCGTACTCGCTATTATAATAAAGTTTGATTATTTTAAAGCGGCTTTTACCAATATATGGTCTACCCTGTTTATCGTACTCGGCTTTTTGACCCAAACAGTTGTTACCGTTTTGTTTTTGGTTGTATCGTTCAGTCCGAAAATTACAGGTAAAATTATTAAGTTTATAGATAAAATTTTACATAAATTCAAATTTATCAAAAATCCGGATAAAAAAGTGAAATCGCTTAAAGAGCAGGTTGAGCTTTTCCATTCAGGCAACAAACTGCTTTATGAAAATAAAAAGCGTATGATGTTGCTTTATGCTCTCGTTGCACTGCAAGTAATTGCTATCCTCTCTGTTCCGTATTTTGTATATCTTTCTTTTGATATGCACAGCATTGCCGTTGAGCACGGTCAGGTTCCGCTTAATTTTCTTGATACAATTTGTATTCAGTCGTTTGTACTCTTTACTTCAAACCTTGTGCCTCTGCCGGGCGCATCCGGCGGCGCAGAGCTTGCGTTTACAATGTACTTTGGCCCGTTCTTTGTTGTGGGACTTGCAAACAAAATTAAGCCTGCAATCCTGTTGTGGAGATTTATTACATATTACGGCGCAATATTGATTTCCGCTCCGTTCTCTTACCTTACAAAGGGCAAAAGAATTGATGACGCCATTAAGGAAAATGAATTTTCCGAAGAAAACGAACTTGAAGAAATAAAAACAGAATAAGCATAATTTTACTGTTCGGCACATTAAAAAGCAATGATAATGTGCCGAACTTTCTTTTATGTAAATCAAATAAATAATTGCGGCAGAAATATGCAATATTTTTTGAAGAATATTGCAAAAAAACTTGTTTTTGGTTCAATTCTGATTTATAATTATAAAGTAATAAGAGTGAAAGAGGAGATTTATATGGTTACACTTGATAAAATCTATCACGCATCTTATGTACTTAAAGATGTAGTTATCCCTACCCCGCTTGTTAAGGCAACCGCTATCAGCGATGATTGCGAAGTTTACCTTAAGCCTGAGAATTTGCAGATTACAGGTTCGTTTAAGGTAAGAGGCTCGGGATATAAGATTTCTCAGCTCACAGAAGAAGAAAAGAAGCGTGGTGTTATTGCTTGCTCGGCAGGGAATCACGCTCAGGGTGTTGCTCTTGCGGCTACCAAAAACGGAATCAAGTCACTTATTTGCTTACCTGACGGCGCACCTATCAGCAAGGTTGAGGCTACAAAGCGCTACGGTGCTGATGTTTGCCTTGTAAAAGGTGTTTATGACGATGCCTACAATAAAGCAATCGAACTTCAAAAAGAAAAGGGATATACATTTATTCACCCGTTCAACGACCCTGATGTTATTGCAGGTCAGGGTACAATCGGTATTGAAATTCTTGAAGAATTGCCTGACGCAGACGCTGTTGTTTGTGCTATCGGCGGCGGTGGACTTATCTCGGGTGTTGCTTGCGCAATTAAGCAGATTAACCCTAATTGCAAGGTTTACGGCGTTCAGGCAGCAGGTGCTCCTTCTATGAAGAACAGCGTTGCCGACGGAAAAATTGAAACACTTAAAAATGTGCAAACTATTGCAGACGGTATTGCAGTTAAAACTCCCGGTACTAATACTTTTGAGCTTATTAAGAAGTATGTTGACGGTATTTATACAGTAAGCGATGACGAAATTGCTCTTGCAATTCTTACTCTTATGGAACAGCAAAAGCTTGTTTCAGAGGGCGCAGGCGCAGTTCCTGTTGCAGCAGTTATGAACGGCAAAATTCCGGATATTGAGGGCAAAAAGGTCTGCTGTCTTGTATCGGGCGGTAATATTGATGTTACAATTCTTTCAAGAGTTATTGAAAGAGGACTTAAAATGGGCGGCAGAAGTGCGTCTATCACTATTGCTCTTTCCGATAAGCCGGGTCAGCTTCTCGGCGTCAGCAAGATTGTTGCGGATAACGGGGCTAACGTTGTATCTGTTAATTATGACAGCACTGACCTTGATATGAATATTACCGATTGCTATCTTAAACTCGGTATTGAAACAAGAAATTATCAGCATATTGTTCAAATTAAAAATGCACTTAAAGACGCAGGCTTTGAAGTTTGCGACTGATTATAGGAGGGTTTTACAATGGAATATGTATCAACTAAAAATGCGCCGGGTGCAATCGGTCCTTATTCACAGGCAGTAAAGGCAAACGGCTTGCTTTTCACTTCAGGTCAAATTGCAATAAATCCTGAAACTAATACAGTTGAGGCTAAAACTATTGAGGAACAAACACATCAGGTTTGCAAAAACCTTACTGCTGTTGTTGAGGCGGCAGGAACTACTATGGATAAGGTAGTTAAAACAGTTTGTTTCCTTGCAGATATCAATGATTTTGCAAAGTTTAATGAGATTTACGGCACATACTTTACTTCAAAGCCGGCTCGTTCCTGCGTAGCAGTCAAGGATTTACCGAAGGGCGTTTTATGTGAGGTAGAAGTAATCGCTGAATTATAATGAGCAGTATAGAAAATCCCGTGTTCGATTGAGCACGGGATTTTTTGTTTGGATTATATTTCTTTTATGATTTCTTTCATAAAAGCGGAAAATTCCTTTTCAACCTTTTTGCCTGTTTCCATAACTTCAATATGGGTGAGAGGTTGATCGAGTATGCCTGCTGCCATATTCGTCATACACGAAACGCCCAAAACTTTCATTCCGGCGTGCACTGCGGCAACAACTTCGGGAACGGTTGACATTCCGACTGCGTCTGCTCCTGCTACTCTTAAAAATCTTATTTCCGCCGGTGTCTCAAACATAGGACCCTTGCAGTAGCAATATACACCCTTGCGAATATTAAGACTGCATTTTTCAGCCGCCTTTTCTGCTTTTTTAATAAGTTCTTTGCTGTAAGCTTCGCTCATTGACGGAAAACGGGTGCCGAGCCTGTCATCATTTTTGCCAAACAATACACTTTCGCAAAACAAACCTATATGGTCTTTTATAATCATTAAATCGCCCGGCTTATAGTCAAGGTTTACTGCGCCGGCAGCATTGGTTACTATATAATTTTCAATTCCCAAAAGCTGAAATACACGAACGGGAAGCGTAACTTCCTCTGCGCTGTAACCTTCATAAAGATGAAATCTGCCCTGCATTGCGACTATGCTTTTGCCTGCGATTTTGCCGAAAATCAGCTTTCCTGCGTGACCGGGTACGGTAGATACAGGGAAATTAGGGATATCTTTATAGTCAAACTCAACCTCTTCTTCAATCTCTTTTGCAAAAGGTCCGAGTCCGCTTCCGAGAACTATTGCTGTTTTGGGAATATTATTGATTTTTGATTTAATAAAATCAGCCGTTTGCTTTGCTTTGTCATAAAGGCTCATATTTTACACCTCTTTAGGAAATTCTATAATTAGATAATATACTAATATTCGAAAAAAATCAAATATAGACAATTTTTTCATAAAATTTCTAAAAAAATCTGTAAATCCGCCGATTGACAGCTGGTTTTAGAGTGATATACTAATAAACCGTAATTTTATTTTGGTTTGGTGAAAAATATTGAAGTATGTAAAGCAATTTTTAATCATTCTTTTGATTTCGTTTATAGGCGAAGGGCTTAATTATCTGATTCCCGCTCCTGTTCCGGCAAGTATTTACGGAATGGTGATTTTATTTGTTTGCCTTTGCACAAAGGTCGTTAAGCTTGACGATGTTAAAGATACGGGAATGTTTCTTATTGAAATTATGCCGCTTATGTTTATTCCTGCAGGTGTAGGTCTTATGAAAAGTTGGGGAGTTTTAAAACCGCTTGTAGTTCCTGTGCTTGCCATAACAGTTGTTTCTCTAATCGCAGTTATGGCTGTCAGCGGTCGTGTTTCTCAAAAAATTATTGTAAAAAATGATAAAAAAGGAGAAAGCGAGGGCGCTTTAAATGAATAATTTTTTTGAAAGCTCCGCTTTTTTAGGGGTTGCCGTCAGTCTTTTGTCATACGCTCTCGGCTCGTTTTTAAAGAATAAGTTTAAAACCGGCATTTTTAACCCATTGCTTATTTCTATTATAATTACAATAGTTTTTCTTTTGACTTGCAATATTGATTATGATACGTATAATGACGGCGCAAAATATTTGAGTTGGCTTTTAACCCCGGCGACAGTTTGCCTTGCAATTCCGCTTTATCAGCAAATTGAACTTTTGAAGAAAAATCATAAGGCTGTGCTTGTCGGTATTCTGTCAGGCGTTTTAACAAGCCTTACAACAATTATGATTTTGGCATTTATTTTTAAACTTTCGCACAAAGAATATGTAACGATGCTTCCTAAATCTATCACTACCGCTATAGGAATAGGAGTCAGTGAAGAACTTGGAGGATATGTTACAATTACTGTTGCGGTCATTATTTTAACCGGAGTTCTCGGCAATATTTTAGCAGAAGGAATTTGTAAGCTGTTTAAAATCAATCACCCAATCGCAAAGGGTATTGCAATAGGCACTGCTTCTCACGCAATAGGAACGGCTAAGGCTATGGAACTCGGCGAGATTGAGGGCGCTATGAGCAGTCTTTCAATCGCAGTATCAGGTATACTTACGGTAGTCGGTTCAATAGGCTTTGCAAAAATCATATAAGAAAAATCCCAAGACAAAAAATCTTGGGATTTTTGTATTTTGAGGAGGAAAATCGTAGGGGCGACCCGCTACTCAAACACATATTTTCTTTTAATGTTAATCTAAAGCGTCCGATACGGCGTCGCCTGCTTTGTCAACTGCGCCGCCTACACCGTCGGCAACGTCATTTGCGCCCTTGCCGATGTCGTCACCGACCTTGTCAGCCTTTTCTCCCGCCTTGCTAACTGCACTGCTTGCTTCGCTTTCTGCTTTATCTGTTGTATTTGTATCGCTTACGGTGGTTTGGCTTGAAGGGAGAGTGGTTGTTGTTATATCGTTTTTGTTATTTGCACATCCCATAAATACTGTTGCAATAACGGCAATTGCTATTGCTATGATTAATATTTTACTGTTCATAATGAAAACTTCCTTTCGCTTTTATTATTATCGCTTTTGTTTTGTTTATTCAATTATTTTGTCAGCGTTCCGCCGTCGGAATAAAGAAGAAGCATAATATTTTCCTCATATCCCTTGTCGGCATTGATATAAATTAAAACTTCTTCTTTTGTGTCGTTGCTTTTGCATCTAAACTCGTAGCAATTTACTTCGTTTCCGCTTTCCTTTGGGATGACGCATCTTTTGCTATTTATAACTTTAAGATTTTTTGATAATTTGCTTTGCGCTTGCTCTTTTGTAAGCTTGCAGTTAAAGGCTTTTCTTTTTATGTGGTTTGTTAAATATCCTTGTGCTTCAAGCGATACGATTTTACCGTTATCCATTGAAACTCCGACCTTGATTAAATCGGAATAATAAGTGATGTCATCTTTTTTATAAGCAAAATTTATTACGCAAACATTGTTGTTAATTGCATAATATGTGTTTGCCATATTTTTGTAGCCGATATTTTTAAGATAGCTTTGGGCAAGATTTATTGCATTGTCCTTGTCGATTGAAAAACGGTTGATTTTGCCGCCGTAAAGCACATAGGCAACATAGCCTCCGTTTTTTGTTATTCCTGCCGTTTTTTGAGAGTAGGTGAAGGTGTAGCACGGCATATTGCCTGCATCTTCGCCCGAATAGATTGCTTCGCTGATGTTGCAGCCGAGTGCCCTTGCCGCAATTTCTCTTGCGTTTTCACGGCTTATATGCTCGGCGTTTTTTAAAAGCTGAGATTTACGGTTTAAAACTGCATCGGCAAACGGACCGTCATAAAGGAGAGTCGGGTAGTCCTTGAAAACTTTTGACGTTGCCGAAAAACTGTTTGAAAGGGAAGATACGTTGACGTTTTTTGCCTTTAAATCGTCTGTGTCAATGTCTGCGCCGTTATTTGCTATTGTTGCCATATTGCTGACGGATTCGTTTACCTTTTGCGCATAATTTAAAAGTTTGTTAAGATTTTGGTGTTCTTCGGTGCTTATTGTTTGGCTTGAAGCGATTTTGTTTGCGATATATGATGCATAGTCGCTTGATTGGGTTATGAATTTGTATGTTGAGCCTAAATTCATTTGCTCAATCGGAAGCCTTGAAAGCGCATCTTTCGCCTGCG
>ENA-OPAY01000177-OPAY01000177.1-human-gut-metagenome-genome-assembly--contig:-NODE-177-length-10512-cov-1.894712_pt1 | contig 10512 bp, 10 predicted proteins | sample MGYA00241064_ERZ501444 | MGnify/ENA primary metagenome ERZ501444 (study PRJEB25962, sample SAMEA2042573) | human gut metagenome | biome: human gut; feature: human-associated habitat; material: faeces... | reverse complement strand
AACTTTGTCTAACTTTTGGGGGTCAGTTCAAATTTTCTGCCGCTTGTTAAATATCTTTATTTCATTTTTCGGATTACCCCAACTATTGACATAGAGCCAGTATTTTTAATTAGCAGAAGAATACATCCATTGAACCTTCTTCGCCGTCGGCAACAAAGTAAGCTTTGTTTTCGTCAGGCTTGAGGTAAATTGAAATTTCCTTTGCATCTTTACCGTATGTAGCTTTAACATTATTAATAATGTCTTCTGCCGAGTTCTGCTTGTTGTTAAACTCAACAACAAAGTTTACCTTTGTTTCAGCCTTAACTTCTGCAGGAGCTTCAGCCTTTGCCTTAGCAGCCTTTGCTGCGGCAGCTACGGCAGCAGGTTTCTTTGGAGCAACCTTTTTAGGTGCGGTTTTCTTTACAGGAGCTTCCTTTACGGGAGCAGTTTCTTTTACAGCAGTTGCAGTAGCCTTTGTTTCTACCTTAGCATCCTTGGCAGCTGCCGGTTTTGTAGCAGTTCTTCTTGTTGCCATTGTAAAATCCCTCTTTCTTAAAATATAAATAAATACATAAAATCACTGTGAAATAACAATAAAAACAACTATTTTTATTTATATATATTATACAATTCAAAGTACAAAAAGTCAATAAAAGCAAATAATTTCAGCGGATAATACATATTTGTAAAATTATTTGCTTTTCATTGGTTAGTTTGCACCATATGCTCGACATAATTTTGTACAAAATGATATTTTTCTATGATATTAATTTTTTATATACCTCCAAAATTCAGCTGTATTACTGCGTAAGCATTGAAAAAATGAGTTATTGTGCTATACTTAAATGTGTTTTATTTTTAGGGGGAAAAGGAAATGTTAGAAAACTTTATTGTAGTTGCACAACAGGTACTTGTGCTGTTTATTTTGATTTCGTTGGGCTTTGCTTGCGGTAAGAAAAAAATCATTACCGATGTATCCGCAAAGCATATAAACAACCTTGTTTTGTACTTTGTTACTCCTTGCGTAATGGTATCTGCTTTTCAGCGTGATTTTACACCCGAACTTTTGGGCGGACTCGGAATTATGGTAATTTGCGCAACAGCCGTTATGGCTGCTACCATACTTTTGGTAAGCCTTGTTTTTAAGGGTAAGGACAGCAAAAAAAGAGTGTTGAGATTTGCAACAGTTTTTTCAAACTGTGCGTTTATGTCGTTCCCGTTGCAAGAGGCTGTGCTCGGTGATGACGGTTTGTTTTACGGCGCAGTGTTTGTAGCTGTGTTCAACATTCTTGTATGGACATACGGACTTGTATGTATGAGCGGAGATATTAAAGAAATTTCTGCCAAAAAGCTGATTACAAACCCAGGTATTATCGGTGTTGTAATTGCGATAATTATTTTTGTGCTTAACATAAAGCTTCCATATATGGTAGGTCAGCCTGTTGAATATATGGCGGCTTTAAATACACCGTTGCCGATGATGATTATAGGTTACTACCTCTCCGAGGCAGACCTTAAAAAAGCATTTTCAAATGTATCTGTTTATGTTGCAATGGGTTTAAGACTTGTTTTGGTACCTGTTATAACCGCAATTGTGCTTTATCTGTGCAAGGTGGAAACAACTCTTGCGGTTGCCTGTGTAATCGCATCTGCCGCACCGACAGCGGCAACAACCACAATGTTTGCCGTAAAATATAATAAAGACACTGAGTTGTCGGTAAGTATTGTAGCGGTTACAACGGTATTCTCTGTAATAACAATGCCGCTTGTAATTGCGTTTGCTCAAACGCTGACAGCTTAAACGGAGGAAATTATGTCAAAATCATCGGGACAGAAGCTTAAACTTTTATATCTGCGTGATATTCTGCTTAAAAAAACAGACGAAAACCATGGTATGACTGCGTCAGAAATAATAGACGCACTCGGCGAACTGCATATAAGCTCAGAGAGGAAGAGTCTGTACGATGATATAAGTCTGCTGCAAATGTACGGACTTGACATTAAAAAGACAAAGTCAAACACAACAAAATACTCCGTATGCTCAAGAGATTTTGAGCTTGCAGAGCTTAAACTGCTTGTCGATGCAATACAAAGCTCAAGATTTATTACACGCAAAAAAAGTATGGAGCTTATCGGAAAAATTGAGGGACTTGTAAGTAACTTTCAGGGAAAAGAACTTAAGCGTGATGTCTTTATTACAAACAGGGTAAAAGGTCTTAACGAAAAAATATATTATGTTGTCGATACACTGCAAACTGCGATTTCCAATGACCGAAAGGTCAGCTTTAAATATATGAAATGGAATCTCGGTCAGGGGGCAAAAGCGGTAAAAGTGCCGAGGAGAAACGGCAAACTGTATGTTATTTCTCCGATATGGCTATGCTGGGACGATGAAAACTATTATCTCATAGGCTATGACAGCGAGGCAGACAAAATCAAGCATTATCGAGTGGACAAGATAGAAGATGTAAAAATTCTTGACGAAAGCAGAGAGCAAACCGATGAGATTAAGAGCTTTGACGGCGCTGAGTACACAAAAAAGATTTTCTCGATGTACGGCGGAGAGGAATTTGAAGTTACAATGCTTGTTAATAACGAACTTGTAGGCGTAATTGCAGACAGGTTTGGTGACGATATTTTTATTGTAAAAGAAAACGATAATCAGTTCAGGTTCAGTGCAAAAATTTCAATAAGCAGTCAGTTTTATGCCTGGGTATTCGGACTGGGCGGAGGTGTTAAAATCTTGTCACCGCAAAGGGTGGTAGACGGATTTAAAGAACATCTTAATTCTGTAAATAATAATTATTCGGCAGATAATAATGACAACTGACAATGTCTGATTTTTAAGCTCTTTATTTACAAAGTTGTTTTTATGGCAGTGATTTTTATTTTATTGAAAATCACTGCCGCTTTTTGATATAATAATAATCATACGCACAAAAAATAAAATTTTATTATAGTAAAATTTTATTGTAATAAAGATATTGAGTATAATTAATTAAAAATTATGATAATAAAAGATAACAAAAAGTAAAATTTTACATTCGGATGAATAATTTGTATAATTTTGCTTTATTTTGTTCTGTATTGTATTGACAATAAAACTTTTTTGTATTATTATATTTATAAAACAAAATAATATTATAAAAGGGGTAATATTAGTGGCAATAAGATTTTTGAACTCTGTAACCTCTACAAGCTCAAGCTTTCGTGTATCATGCGGCGAGCTTGTTGTAGATGATTTATGGAGCGTTCATCACGAAGTTGAAATCGGTATAGTAAGGAGCGGTTCTATTGTTATAGAAACCGCACTCGGAATCGAACAGCTTGATAAAGGCGACATTTTCTTTATTGCGCCAAACCAAAAGCACAGATTCGACCATAACAACGATGCGCACATTGAGATTATGCTTTTAAACCTTAATGACGGCGCAACACTTACTCAGCAGTTTATTCCGACTGCCGTTATAAAAAGCATAGTCGGCGGCAACTGCACAAAATTTCTCAAATTCAAGCCTAACGAAGAATTTTACGGACCTGTTCACGAGTGCTTTGAAACCGCATTCAGAGCCGAGGTAGACAAGCCGAGAGGATTTTATCTTCTTGCGACAGGCAAATTCTACGAGCTTTTCTATTATTTCTTTGAAACACAAAAGCTTGAGATTTATGATATTGAAACTCAGGGCAAAAAAGACAGAGCATTGCGCAGAGTTACAGAGTACATCAATGAAAACTTCTGCAATCTGCTTACACTCGATATTATTGCCGAGCACACAAACCTGAGCAGATACTACATTTCTCATCTTTTCAAGGAGCTTTTGAACACTACATTCATTAACTATCTTAATGAACTCCGTCTTTCAAGAGCGGCACTTTTGCTTACAACAACCGACACACCTGTTATTGAAATTGCAGGCAAGTCAGGTTTTAACAATATTTCTAACTTTAACAGAGCATTTAAAATGTACTATGGCATTACACCGTCTAAGTACAGAAAATCAGAGCGCAGTAAGGCTGCGGTTTAAAATTTAATTAAAAATATAAGGCAGTCGGTTTTATTGGGGTTATAGAAAATCGACTGCCTTTTTATTCTGTATTTTTAATTATGGTTCTTTTTTAATAGTTTGAGGTAAGCACAAAGTTATCAAGTCTTCCCCTCAAAGTGGAAGACTTTTTGGTTTCCTAAAATTTAAAGTTTAATGTTTGCTTTACTTTGTTGCCCGACTGAAAGTCGGTTAAACCGTAATTCACCCCAACTTTTGATAAAAGACGAAAAAACTTCCCTTTACAAGTCAAAAATACCGTATATGCCAAAAACAGCCGCAAATGCGGCTGTTTTGGATTTAGAAGTTTTGAAATTAACGTGAAAACGTGAATAGCTGATTTATTTAATCTCTGCGCCGGCAGTATCGCCAAAGAAGTTGAAACGGAAGAGCTTGCTCTCATCGTTTTTATTCTCGCAGATAATGCTTGCCTCTGCAATCTTACCGCCCTCAATGAGCTTTGTAAGACCGACAATCTGGCAGAGCTTACTTTTAAGATTTAATCTGTCGCCCTCGTTTGTAACAAGAAATACATTGCCCTCGCAAGTATCAAGAACAGCGAGAAATTCGGCTACATCAACATCATGTAAACTAAGAATAGGTGTCATAAAAAATTCCTCCAAAATGATAATATAAAATTGTTGTGCCATTTACCATTTGGCAAAATAATTATTTATGTTCGACCTAATTAAACCTTACTCGAGTAGTCTGACTGTATAATCAGTCGATAGTCAAGCGGACTGTTTACTTGACAATTATTATTATAATCACAATTCCATAAAAGTCAACAATTTTTTAAATAAAAATTTGTTGCAAAGTCAAATTAAATGTGAACAGCTTACAAAGTGGTATGTATAAATATATATATTATGCACAAAAATCATTTGATAAACAAATTTGTTTGCTTATTAAAATTATAATGCTGTTAGTGAAAATAACTACCAAAAGGGAAAGTTAAGCGTCAAAAAATCACTTTTTTTACAAAAATAAAATTATTATATATTGAGATTTTTGCGGCTATGGGTTATAATTAATGCAGTAATTTATAATAAGGGTATGCTTTTTTAGAATGAAATATCCGAAAATACAATAAAGGATGGTACTTTAAATGTTAGACAAGTTTTATAAGCAGTTTAAAAGCGGTACAGACATCAGAGGCGTAGCAAGCGAGGGCGTTGAGGGTCAACCCGTAAACCTTACCGATGATGTTGTGGCAAGAATGGCAGACGGCTTTGTGCTTTGGCTTTCAAAAAAGGTCAGCAAAGATCCTGAAACTCTTACAATTTCTATCGGTCGTGACAGCCGAATTTCCGGCCCGCATATAGTTTCAATTTGCAGTGAGCGTTTTAAACGCTGCGGAGCAACCGTGCTGGATTGTTCGCTTGCATCTACTCCGTCAATGTTTATGACAACCGTTGACCTCGGTTGTGACGGTGCATTACAGATTACCGCAAGCCATCACCCGTTTAACAGAAACGGTCTAAAATTCTTCACCCGTGAGGGCGGTCTTGAGGGCAGTGATATCGAAGAAATTCTTGAGTATGCACAAAACGGCGACTCACCCGAAGAAAAAACTTGCGGTGAGATCAGAAAAGTAGACTATATGACAGACTACGCAAAAGGACTTTGCGAAAAAATAAAAAAAGAGGTTAATGCCGAAGATTACGAGCATCCGCTCAAGGGATTTAAGATTGTAGTTGACGCAGGCAACGGCGCAGGCGGTGTTTCTGCCGACAAGGTGCTTTCTGTACTCGGCGCTGACACAACAGGCAGTCGCTACCTTGACCCTGACGGAATGTTCCCTAACCATATTCCAAATCCTGAAGACGCAACAGCTATGGCATCAATTTGCGAGGCTGTAAAAGAGGCAAACGCTGACCTCGGCGTAATTTTTGACACTGATGTTGATCGTGGCGGTGCAGTTGACAGCAAGGGCAACGAAATCAACAGAAACCGACTTGTGGCGGTAGCGGCGGCTATCGCACTTGAGGGCAACGAGGGCGGCACTGTTGTTACTGATTCTATCACCTCATCGGGACTTAAAGAATTTATTGAAGATACACTTGGCGGTCAGCACTACCGCTACCGCAGAGGATACAAGAATGTTATTGACAAGGCGCTTGAGCTCAACGCACAAGGCATTAACTGTCCGCTTGCTATTGAAACCTCAGGTCATGCCGCAATGAAAGAAAATTATTTTCTTGATGACGGCGCATACCTTTGCACAAAGATAATTATTAAGGCGGCTCAAATGCGCAAAGAGGGCAAGGAGCTTGACGAACTTACTGCGGCGCTTAAAGAACCTGTTGAAAGTAAAGAAGTCAGATTTAAAATTCTTGAGTCCGATTTCAGAGCCTGCGGCGAAAAGATTATTAATGACCTTACCGAATATGCAATGGCACAGAACGGCTGGAATGTAGCAAACGATAATCGTGAGGGCATAAGAGTATCTTTTGATAAGGATAACGGCGACGGTTGGTTCTTGTTAAGACTTTCAGTGCACGACCCGATTATGCCGCTGAATATTGAGAGTGATTCGGTAGGCGGCGTAGATATTATTTACAACAAACTTAATGAGTTTTTAAAGACTACAAGCGGTCTTGAGTTATGATTTTATAAAAACACAGCAGTTCCAAGGTGTATTCTTCGGAACTGCTGTGTTTTTTAATATTTAACTGTAATTTACCATATAATTTCCGTTTTCATTTATTGAAATATTTACATCAACAGTTTTTGTGGCATTGTTTTTATAATGCAATTCAAAGGTTAATGTATCTCCAAAATACTCATCAAAATTTTTGATACTGTCATACACTGTTTTTTCGGCATCGGAGTATGCTGTTCTATCCAGAATATTACTGTTATAATCGGGTTCTTCCTTACCGGTTATAGACAGGATTTCTGTTGAAAATTTTTCGCAGGTGGGTCGCCATGTTATGAAACCGTTGTCTGAAATTTTAATATTTTCAAATGATTTTTGACCTGAAAAAACGGTTGAATCACTTTGATAAGATATGCAATTATTTTTTACTGTTACATTATAATATTCAACAGCATCGCTTGCAATGGAAAATTCGATACTGTCGGGCGATATATCAAATAAATCTTGTTTAATGATATTTCCGCTATAAGAAGTATCTCTTTCATCGTAAGGTGAACCGTCTGATTTAAAATCAACGGTATAAGTAATTGCATGAATACCCGTGTTGCTGTCAAGTAAAGTCATTACAGGACTTAATAAAACCTTTTGCTTTGAATTTTCACTGTTCTCTGATAAGACTTTAGGTAGGGAGTAAATGTGAAAGTCAGAACTGCTGTTAGTTGTACTTAAAACTTCGGAATTATTGACCGGCTTATTAAAATTATTTTTATATATGACTGCATAAGTAACGGAGACCGCACATAAACAGGCTGCAAGGCTTGCCCATATAATAATTTTTTTGCTTTTGGGTTTATAAACCAAAGAAGATGCAATTATGTTTTCGTCAATATTGCTGATTGAATTATATAAGATTTCATCATTGTTTTTTTTCATAGAAATATGCCCTCCTTTTCGAGTGCCTGTTTTAAATTGTTTCTTAATCTGAAAAGTTTGCCTGAAAGTTTGTTTGAAGATGTGTTCCATTGCTTTGCAATGCTTTTTACAGATTCTCCTTGCCAATACCTCAATATAAATAAAGCCTGTTCTTTTTTACTCAGAGTTAATAACCATTTATTAATTATTGGTGTAATTTCTTCAAGTTCATATTCGGTGTCTGTCTGTGGTACTGATAATATATCTTCCATTTCGCTGAAAAGAATTTCAATACCTGCGTTTCTTTTTTGAGTATGGTTTTTCTTCCATATATCAAGTGCAATATTCCTTGTGATTTTGCCTATGTATGCCTTAAAATTTTCAGGGTTATTAGGCGGAATTGAATTCCATATTTTAAGGTAAGTATCATTTTCACATTCATCGGTATCTTCATTATTTGATAGAATGTTATATGCTATTTTTCGACAAAAAGAACTGTACTTGATTTTTGTTTCTTTTATAGATTGTTCCGATCTTGAAAAGTACAAATCAATTATTTGTTTGTCATTCAATTAAATCCCCCCTTTTTAGCTTTCATATATATAGACGATATAATTATAAAAATATTCGTGAGCAATTTATATTTTAACATTATTATATCAAAATATTAAAAGTTACACAAAAAACAACAGCTTGACTTTAGTCGAGCTGTCAGCATTTTTAAAGGCTTGCGCCGTTGTGTTCAAGCCGCTCAACATTGAGAGCGACTCAGTAGGCGGTGTTGATATTATTTATAATAAGCTCAACGAGTTTTTAAAGACTACAAGCGGTCTTGAGTTATAATTTAATATTATTGTAAATTCAGCAGTTTCAAAGCATTGCCTTTGAAACTGCTTTTGTTTTTTTTGTTTTGCGACTTGAACATAACGGTGAGAGATTTTAATAGGCTGTTCAAAATTTTTATTATATAATCTGAAAAAAGTCCTTGACATATAATACTATGTGATGTATAGTATTGTGCAAAGGGAGGTATAATATGGATGTTCAGCTGAAACGAGGACTTTTGGACATATGCGTGCTTGCCGCTATAAAAAACAAAGATTCTTACGGTTATCAGATTATAAAAGATACGAAACCGTATGTGGAAATATCCGAATCAACTTTGTATCCGATTTTAAGAAGATTGGAAACCGCTCAAATGCTTACCGTCAATAAGGTAGAGTATAACGGACGGTTACGCAAGTATTATCATATTACACAACAGGGATTAAACAGAATAGAAGATTTTAAAAATGAGTGGCACGAGATAGTATCAATTTATCGGTTTATCATAAAGGAGGAAAATGATGATGAGTAAACAGGAATTTCTTGGGGCATTGTATAACGGTTTATCGGGATTGCCGAAAGAAGATATAGATAATTCGGTTCAGTTTTACAGTGAAATGATTGACGACAGAATGGACGAGGGTATGACCGAAAATGAGGCTGTTGAAGATATAGGCTCGGTAAACGAAATTATACAGCAAATTTTATCGGAATCTTCATTGCCAAAATTGGTTAAAAGAACAGTCAGCAAAAAACACGATTGGAAGGTGTGGGAAATAGTATTGCTCGCAGCAGGCTCTCCCGTTTGGTTTCCCCTGCTTTTAACCGCAGTAGTTATTGTTCTGACTGTTTACATAGTTATATGGTCTGTGGTTTTGTCTTTTTATGCGGCTGATTTCAGTTTGGCGGTAAGCGGAATTTTTACATTGGTAAGTACAGTGGCATATGCTTTTACCTCAAATGCAAATATATTTGAAATGCTCGTGCTGCTTGGCGGAGCTTTTGTATGTGCGGGTTTGTCAATACTGTCGTTTTTCGGAATTAATCAAATTACAAAAGGAATGGTATTTGTCAGTAAAAAAATATGGATTTGGATAAAATCCTTGTTTATAAGAAAAGAGGAAGTATAATGAAGAAATCAAAGAAGATACTGATAACGGTAGCTGTAATTCTTGTAGCGGTTGGAATGATTTGCGGATTTTGCGGTATATACAGTCTTGGATTTAATTTTAATGAAATCAGCACATCAGATTTTGTAACGCATACTTATACTGTTGAAGACGATTTTACAAATATTATAATAGAGGACGCGGAAAGCAATATAAATTTTTATAAATCAAATGATGATAAATGTCGGGTATTGTGTGATGAACGGGAAAAAGTTACTCACACTGTTGTAAACGAAAACAATACATTAACAGTCCGTGTGAAAGATGAACGCAACTGGTTTGAGCGTATTAATATCGGATTTTTCATTGCGGATATGAGGGTTTCGGTTTATTTGCCGAAAAACAAATATGATTCTTTGAATGCAGCTTCAATGAGCGGAGATATTGATGTTGCAAACGAATTTACTTTTGATAATGCAAAGGTCGGCAGTATCAGCGGTGATGTAAGTGTAAAAGCCGATGTAAAACAAGAACTTAATATTTCATCAACAAGCGGAGATGTTTATGCGGAGAATTTAAATTTGGAAAAATTTAATGCCGAGTCTAGAAGCGGAGATGTAATTATAAATAATATTTCGGCAACCGAGTGCATTAATGCAAGTTCTGTAAGCGGTGAGATTGACTTGTCAAATGTAAAAGGCAAAGAAATTTTTGCGAATACAATCAGCGGCGGAGTTATGCTTACCGATACGGTTGCAAGCCAAAAACTTAAAGCAAACAGCACAAGCGGAGAGATAGATTTGAAAAGATGTGACGCAAAAAATATTGTACTTGATACCGTAAGCGGCGAAATATCGGGAACATTGCTAAGTAATAAACAATTTATTACCGAAACAACAAGCGGCACGGTAAATGTACCGCAAAGCGTTTCAAACGAAGAGTGCCGAATAACCACGGTAAGCGGAGATATTTATATCGAAATTGCAGATCAGTAAAAAACAACAGCTTGACTTTAGTCGAGCTGTCAGCATTTTTAAAG
>ENA-OPAY01000174-OPAY01000174.1-human-gut-metagenome-genome-assembly--contig:-NODE-174-length-10585-cov-1.609972_pt1 | contig 10585 bp, 5 predicted proteins | sample MGYA00241064_ERZ501444 | MGnify/ENA primary metagenome ERZ501444 (study PRJEB25962, sample SAMEA2042573) | human gut metagenome | biome: human gut; feature: human-associated habitat; material: faeces... | reverse complement strand
ATATATGTAGCCATGCCGCCGCGCATATGCCGCTCGTCCTTGTTTTTTTGCAGCACTTCGCGTACCTGCTCCGCCACATTGGGGTCGATATACCTGAGGCGCTCACTCATATCCTTGTGAACTGTAGACTTACTTATACCGAACTTCTTTGCGGCCTGTCGTACTGTAGCTCCGCTCTCGACTATATAATTCGCAACTTCCAATACCCTGTCCTCTATATATTCGTACATTTAGCCTTACCCCCAATATGCTTTGGTAAAGCTTATGAGCGGCATACGCCATGTATGCGGGACAGGGCTGCAATTATTTTTTGCAGTCAAAGGGAATGCATCGCCGCCCGTTGTTTTTGATATGTTTTACTTTTTCGGCATACTAAAAGAAGGCCTTACGGCCTTCTTTAAATTTACTGCATTACTTGTTTTCCTTGATTGCAGCCTGAGCAGCAGCAAGTCTTGCGATCGGCACACGGAATGGTGAGCATGATACATAGTCAAGACCAATCTTGTGACAGAACTCAACTGATGATGGGTCACCGCCGTGCTCACCGCAGATACCTACGTGGAGCTTGTTGTTTACTGGCTTACCAAGCTTAATAGCTGTTTCCATGAGCTTGCCAACACCTGTCTGGTCGAGCTTAGCGAATGGATCGTTCTCGAAGATCTTAGCATCGTAGTAAGCGTTGAGGAACTTACCTGCGTCATCTCTTGAGAAACCGAATGTCATCTGTGTAAGGTCGTTTGTACCGAAGCAGAAGAAGTCAGCCTCTGTTGCGATCTCGTCAGCTGTAAGAGCAGCTCTTGGAATCTCGATCATTGTACCAACTTCGTACTCAAGCTCGATGCCTGCAGCTGCGATTTCAGCGTCAGCTGTTTCAACAACCATCTTCTTAACATACTTAAGTTCCTTAACCTCGCATACGAGCGGAATCATAATTTCAGGCTTAACTGTCCAATCCGGATGAGCCTTCTTAACATTGATAGCTGCACGGATAACAGCCTTTGTCTGCATCTTAGCAATTTCAGGATATGTAACTGCAAGACGAAGACCACGGTGACCCATCATTGGGTTAAACTCGTGAAGAGAAGCGATGATAGCCTTAATCTGCTCAACGCTCTTGCCCTGTGCATCAGCAAGCTTCTTAATATCTTCTTCCTCTGTAGGAACGAACTCATGAAGAGGTGGGTCAAGGAAACGGATAGTTACCGGACAACCTTCAAGAGCTTCATAAAGCTTCTCAAAGTCGCCCTGCTGATAAGGAAGAATCTTCTCAAGAGCAGCTTCTCTCTCTTCTACTGTATCAGAGCAGATCATCTCTCTGAATGCAGCGATTCTGTCCTCTTCAAAGAACATATGCTCTGTACGGCAAAGACCGATACCCTCGGCGCCAAGCTCACGAGCCTTTTTAGCATCAGCAGGTGTATCAGCGTTTGTTCTAACCTTAAGCTTTCTGTACTTGTCAGCCCAGCTCATAATTCTGCCGAACTCGCCTGCGATAGTAGCGTCAACAGTTGGAATAACACCGTCATAGATGTTACCTGTTGAACCGTCGATTGAAATGTAGTCACCCTCGTGGAACTCTTTGCCTGCGAGTGTGAACTTCTTGTTAGCTTCGTCCATGTTGATGTCGCCGCAACCTGATACGCAGCAAGTACCCATACCACGAGCAACAACAGCAGCGTGAGATGTCATACCACCACGAACTGTGAGGATACCCTGTGAAGCCTTCATACCTGTGATGTCCTCAGGTGAAGTTTCAAGACGAACGAGAACAACCTTCTCGCCCTTTGCGTTCCAAACCTCAGCATCTTCAGCTGTGAATACAACCTTACCGCAAGCAGCACCCGGTGAAGCACCAAGACCCTTGCCGATTGGTGTAGCAGCCTTAAGAGCAGCAGCATCAAACTGTGGGTGGAGAAGTGTGTCGAGGTTACGAGGGTCGATCATAGCAACTGCCTCAGCCTCTGTTCTCATGCCCTCGTCAACGAGGTCACAAGCAATCTTAAGAGCAGCCTGAGCTGTTCTCTTACCGTTTCTTGTCTGGAGCATATAGAGCTTCTTGTTCTCAACAGTGAACTCCATATCCTGCATATCGTGGTAGTGATTTTCAAGAGTGTCACAAACCTTGATAAATTCAGCATAAGCTTCAGGGAATTCTTTTTCCATCTGAGCGATTGGCATTGGTGTACGAACACCTGCAACTACGTCCTCGCCCTGTGCGTTGATAAGGAATTCACCCATCAACTTGTTTTCGCCTGTAGCAGGGTCACGAGTGAATGCAACACCTGTACCTGACTGGTTGTTAAGGTTACCGAATACCATAGGCATTACGTTAACTGCAGTACCCCATGAATAGGGGATATCGTTATCACGACGATATACGTTTGCACGAGGGTTGTCCCATGAACGGAATACAGCCTCGATAGCTAACTTTAACTGCTCAACTGGGTCTGAAGGGAAATCTGTTCCTAACTGGTTCTTGTACTCTGCCTTGAACTGTGAAGCGAGCTCCTTAAGATCGTCAGCGTCAAGCTCAACGTCCTGTGTAACGCCCTTCTTAGCCTTCATTTCGTCGATAAGCTCTTCAAAGTACTTCTTACCAACTTCCATAACTACATCAGAATACATCTGAATAAATCTTCTGTAGCAGTCCCAAGCCCAACGAGGATTGTTAGACTTCTTTGCAATAACTTCTACAACTTCTTCGTTAAGACCGAGGTTGAGGATTGTATCCATCATACCAGGCATTGATGCTCTTGCACCTGAACGAACTGAAACGAGGAGTGGTTTCTCTAAATCGCCGAACTTCTTGCCTGTGATCTCTTCCAGCTTGCCGATGTATTCGTTGATCTGACCCTTAATTTCTTCGTTGATCTCTCTGCCGTCCTCATAGTACTGAGTACAAGCCTCTGTTGTAATTGTAAAGCCCTGTGGTACAGGAAGATCTAAGCTTGTCATTTCTGCAAGGTTAGCGCCCTTACCGCCAAGGAGCTCACGCATGTTAGCATTACCTTCTGAGAAAAGGTATACCCATTTGTTTGCCATTTTGGTAATCCTCCTAAAATAATAAATTATACGGCTGTGGCGAAAATTGTGTCAAAATTCGCCCGCTTGTATAAGCCTACACATAATTATAACAAAGTTTGTTCAAAATAGCTATAGATTTTTTAAAATTTTTTCCTATAAAATTCAATTTTATACTTCATCAATATTGTATAAATCGTTTAAATTTACCCATAATGTTGTTTTTTTGTAAAATACTCTTGAAATTTGTATTTTTTATGCGATAATATTAATATGTCTTGTTGTGTGTGCATATTAAAGTAAACACACAAATTACAGAATACCAAGGAGATTACATATGAGTAATTGTGCGATTATTCTTGCGGGCGGCGAAGGCAAGCGTATGAAAAGCGACAAGCCAAAAACACTTTCACTCGTACTCGGTAAGCCTATGCTTGAGTGGGTTATTTCTTCCCTCAAAAAAGCGGGTATAGATGATATATGCATCGTAAAGGGCTTTAAAAAAGAATGTATTGATGAATTTGTGTCAACACTTGGTTTTAAGGTTGAAACGGTTTATCAGGCTGAGCGACTCGGTACGGGTCACGCAGTTATGATGGCAAAGGACTTCCTTGAGGCTCACAAGGGCGACAGCGTGGTAATCCTTAACGGTGACGCACCGTTTATGGACAGCAAAACTATTGAAAAGTCACTTGCGCAGCACATAGCAACGCAGTCAAGCGCAACAGTAATTTCCGCAATGGTTGATGACCCGACAGGTTACGGCAGAATTGTTCGTGACGAAAACGGCGATGTAAAGTCAATCGTAGAACAGAAAGACGGCAGTGAAGAAATCCTTAAGATTAAGGAAGTAAATTCGGGCGGTTTCTGGTTTGACGCAGAAAAGCTTTTGTCTGTGCTCGGCAGAATTTCATCCGATAATAATGCAAAGGAATATTATTTGCCCGACGCATTGAAACTTTTGCTTTCGGACGGCTGTAAGGTAGGTGCTTATACCGCAGAGTGCAGCGACACAGTGCTCGGCGCAAATGATCCCGCACAGCTTGAGGAGCTTAACAATATTGCAAAAGACAGGGGATATACCTGTTAAGATAATAGTAGAATACAAACTATAGAGTAAAAAGGAGCGATTACAATGAATTTTCACGGAAAAGACATTAAAATCTTTACCGGAAGCTCAAATGTAAATGTAGCCAAAGGAATTGCAGGCAGCCTTGGAGTTCCGCTTGGTAAGAGCGAATGTACTCAGTTTTCTGACGGTGAAATAGCGGTTTCTCTTCAGGAATCTGTAAGAGGCAGCGATTGCTTTATCGTTCAGTCAACCTGCACTCCGGTAAATGACAATTTAATGGAAATGCTCATTATGATTGATGCTATGAAGCGTGCTTCCGCTGCAAGAATTACAGCAGTTATGCCTTACTTCGGTTATGCAAGACAGGACAGAAAAGCTAAGGCAAGAGATCCGATTTCGGCAAAACTTTGTGCTGACATCATCACATCAGCAGGTGCCGATCGTGTGCTTACAATGGATCTTCACGCAAACCAGATTCAGGGCTTCTTTAATATCCCTGTTGACCACCTCTATGGTTCTCCTATCCTTGCTAACTATATGAGAGAGAAAATCGGCGGAAACTTTGATGAATACATCGTTGTTTCTCCTGACCTCGGTTCGGTTACCCGTTCAAGAAACTTTGCGTCTAAGATTGGCACAGGTCTTGCTATTATTGATAAGAGAAGACCAAAGGCTAATGTTTGCGAGGTTATGAACATCATCGGTGACGCAAGAGGCAAAAAGGTTATCCTTGTTGACGATATGATTGACACAGCAGGCACACTTTGCAACGCAGCAAACGCTATAGTTGAAAAGGGCGGTGCTACTGAAGTTTATGCTTGTGCTACACACGCAGTTCTTTCAGGTCCTGCTATCGAGAGAATTAAGAACAGCGCAATCAAAGAGGTTGTTCTTCTTGATACAATCCCTGTACCACAGGAGAAGATGATTGACAAGTTCACAATTCTTCCTACTGCTCCTACATTTGCAGAGGCTATTGCAAGAATTTACAATGACAAGCCGTTTACACCTGCATTTGGTTAATGAAATAAAAATTAAATAGCGATTATACAGGCGGGGTTCAAATAACCCGCCATTTCGCCGTTAAAAAGGTTTTGGGTTGTAATGACAAACAAACTAAATTTATATATAAACACAAACCATAGTTTATTAGCAGTTATTCAGACTGCACGAGGTATAATAAGAAAATGAGTTTTTTTAATTTAACATTTAACAATAACGAAAATACAGAAATCGTTGATAAATTTATTGACGAATACGCTCAGTGGCACAATACGGGAAAAACTCCCGATATGGGCTCTCTTGATGTAAACTACACTCTTGAACTTCAGAAAAAAAGACTTGATGAAAATAATGTCAGAAAAGAAGTTGTGTTTGATACAAAAGAAAGCTCGTTTAAGCAGGCGCTCAAGTGCTTTACCGTCACCGACAGAGGCGACTACAAAAGTGATGTTGCCTGTAAAGACTATAAGGTGACAGAAACCTTTTTTGTAAATAATAAAAAGAAAAAGAAAAGAAAGAATAAACGCAACTTTTATGCTACCATCACAAGACTTTTAAATCAAAATGCAGGCGGTGCGGTTGCGTGCCCAAACTGCGGCGCTATCAGTGATGTGCAGGACTTACTTACAGGCTGTAAAAGCTGCGGAACAAGATTTATTATTGACGACTTATTTCCGAAGGTTACAAACTTTTATCACATTAAAGACGAGGCAGACCTAATCAGAAAAATACTAAAGCCGTCAATGCTTATATGCGTTCTTGGTATGATAGCCACCGTTATGAGCTATTCTTTGATTTCTAATATTAATAACGGAAACATAGTGCAGGGCAGCGATGACTTTGTATTTCAGATTGTGCAGTGCGTAATTGTAGGATTGATTTATGGCGCTGTTTCGGGTTATATTTTGTGGGCGGCTTTTATACTCATATGGATGATGATTGGCGCAATAAAAAGCCTGTTTTTGCTCGGTCCTCATGTAAGGGCAAAAACTCAGCTGCCAAAGGTTATGCGACAGATTGACCCTAACTTTTCGTATGAGTTTTTCATAGGTAAGGTTATAAATCTTATGAAACTTATGATATTCAGCGATGACTACACCAACCTTGCGGCTTATGACGGCAAGCCTATGCAAAACACCTTTAAAGACATTGTGGACATTAGCTATGACGGTACGGTAAGGTATAATACGCTGAAAACAGACGGTAACTACTGCTATGTAGATATTACCGTATATACAACAGTAACAAAGGTTGACGGCGGTGCTCTCAAAAGTTCAAAGGAAAAATTCAGGGTTGTTGTTTGCAAAAATATACACGCAATAGCAAATGCAGGTTTTTCTATAAAGAATGTAAACTGTCGCAGTTGTGGCGGCAGCTTTGATGCCACAAGAGAGCATAATTGCCCATATTGCGGCACACCGTATCACCTTGGCAATGACGATTGGGTTGTTGTTGATTTTAAGCGAGAATAATAATTTTATATAAGGAAGGTATTTATGTTTGGTAAGAAAAAGAGCTTTGGCGGCGGTGTCGAGCTTTTAGTAGTAGGACTCGGAAATCCCGACAAAAAGTATGAAAATACCCGTCACAATGCAGGTTGGCTTGCAATAGAAGCAATAGCCGATAGCCTTGACTGCAAGGTTGACAGGGTAAAATTTAAAAGCTATGTAGGCGAGTGCAATATAGCAGGTAGAAAAGCAATGCTTATGAAACCTACCACATATATGAACAACAGCGGTCAGGCAGTGGTAGAGGCGATGAATTTCTACAAAATTTCGCCTGAAAATGTGATAGTATTATTTGACGATATATCCCTTGATGTAGGCAAAATGCGTATCCGTTCAAAGGGCAGTGACGGCGGTCAGCGAGGTATGAAAAGCATTATTTACCTCAGCGGAAGTGATATGTTCCCACGCATCAAAATAGGAATCGGTGCAAAACCTACACCGGAGTGGGATTTGGCAGATTGGGTACTTTCAAGATTTTCTGATGACGAGCAGAAAAAACTCGCTCAAGTATTTGAAAATTGTTCAAAAGCCGTTGAACTTATGGCAGACGGAAAAATTGACAGAGCAATGAATTTGTTTAATTAACATTTTTATAAAACAATGTTGAAAAAATCGGCAATTATCCCAATTTTTGATAAATAAAAAGTGAACAAAAAATTAAAGCAAGATGAATTATGAAATTTTTAGTTGATGTTTTTAAAAACAGTGAGGTTTTTAACTCACTTGAAAAAGCCGTTGTGCGTGGCGGAAGTGTTTGTGCTACGGGACTTTCTGCAATTCACAAGGCACATATTATCTATTCTCTGTGCTGTCGCAAGAACACTACTGCCTTTTGTGTTGCCTCCGATGAGCGAGAGGCGCAAACCATTTGCAATGACCTTGCAAGTATGGGTATGCGTGCATATTTTTATCCCGAAAGAGATTTTAATTTCAGAGATATGCAGAGTGCATCAAGAGAATACGAACACGCAAGACTTAAAGTTCTGTTAAAGCTGATTGACGGCGAGTGCGATGTTGTGGTGAGCTGTATTGACGCCGCATCACAATTTACTGTTCCAAAGGACTTTTTGGCAGAATGTGTTTTAACACTCAAAGAGGGACTTGAAATCAGCATAGAAAAAGCCGTTCGCACCCTCACCCTGCTTGGATACGAGCGTTTTGATGCGGTAGAGGGCAGCGGTCAGTTTTCCGTAAGGGGCGGCATACTCGATTTCTTTATGCCCGATGCCGAAAACCCTGTTCGTGCGGAATTTTGGGGCGATGAAATAACAGACCTTTCCTTTTTTGATATTGATACTCAGCGAAGAGGAGAAAAAGCAGGCGAAATTCGCCTTTCACCGTCTGCCGAAGTAATTATTGAGGACAAAACGGCACTTGCCGATAAAATAGAAAATTTTGCAAAGGGTGTGCGAGGCAAAAAAGCGCCGCAGGTTAAAGAAACCTTGCTTTCCGAGGCGGACAGCATAAGGTCGGGCGCAATGCTTTCTGATACAGACAAATATATTCCGCTTATCTATGATAAAGCCGAAACGCTTTTTGATTATTTGAGCCGAGATACACTCATTTTCACTTCTGAATACAACAACATTGCCGAGCGAGGCAGAGCAATGGATTTCAGAAACGAAGAAACCGTAAAAGCCGCCTTTGAAGACGGTGTGCTTTGCCGAGGTCTTGATAAGTATTCGCTCGCCTTTTCGGAGTGTGTAGATATTTTCACCTCTCATGGCATAGTTATGCTTGAGGGATTTGTGCATGGTTCAACCACAATTCCGCTCAGAAAAATAGTATCGTTTTCTACAAAACAGCTGTCTGTATGGAACGGCTCATACAAACAGCTTGAAGAGGACTTAAACGGAATGCTTACCGCCGAAAGCTGCGGCGTTGTGCTTGCAGGAACAGATAAGGCGGCAAAAAATCTTTGCGAGTCGCTCAGAAATGACGGTATTCCTGCTCAGTATGCCGACAAATTATCGGAAGTTAAGAAAAACGCTTTGTTTGTACTTCCGGGTACGCTCAGCGCAGGCTTTGAATATCCGCTTGAAAAATTCTTTGTTATTACTCAAGGTCACATTTCATATGTGCCGAAAAAGAAAGCCCGCAAAAAAACGCCAAAGGACAGTCAGGCTATTTACAGTCTTGCTGAGCTTTCGCAGGGTGATTATGTAGTTCATAGCGTGCATGGAATCGGTATTTTCGGCGGTATCCGCAAGATAGATACCCATGGCATTGTAAAGGATTACATCAAGATTGAGTACGCAAAGGGCGATGTTCTCTATGTGCCTGTAACTCAGCTTGATATGGTAGCAAAATACATCGGCCCGTCAGAGAATAACCGAGTTCGACTTAACAAGCTCGGCTCGCAGGATTGGCAGAAAGCAAAGTCGAGGGTAAAAGCCTCTGTAAAGGACATAGCAAAAGAGCTTATTGCGCTTTATTCGGCAAGAATGAAAGCAAAGGGTTATGCCTTTTCGCACGATAATGAGTGGCAACACGATTTTGAGGCTAAGTTTGAGTACGAAGAAACCCCCGACCAGCTCAGATGCTGCGAGGAGATTAAATCCGATATGCAGAAAACCTCGCCGATGGACAGACTTTTGTGCGGCGATGTTGGCTTTGGCAAAACAGAGGTTGCGCTCAGAGCGGCTTTTAAATGCGTAGCGGATTCCAAGCAGTGTGCTTTGCTTTGCCCGACAACCATTCTTGCGTGGCAGCATTACCAGACTGTGTGCAAGCGCTTTGAGGGCTATCCGATAAGAATTGAATTGCTGTCACGATTCAGAACGGCAAAACAGCAGAAAGAAACCATTGAAAAGCTCAAACGAGGCGAGGTGGATATGGTTGTAGGCACACACCGCCTTGTGCAAAAAGATGTGGAGTTCCGTGACCTCGGACTTGCAATCATTGACGAGGAACAGCGCTTTGGCGTGGCGCAAAAGGAACGCTTTAAGGAGCTTTGCAAAAATGTTGATGTTTTAACGCTTTCGGCTACACCTATTCCACGAACCCTCAATATGGCAATGAGCGGTTTGCGAGATATGAGCGTCATTGAGGAAGCACCACGAAACCGACAGCCTGTGCAGACCTATGTTCTTGAGCACGATGACGCAGTCATAAATGAGGCTATCCGCAAGGAGCTAAGGCGAGGCGGACAGGTTTTCTACCTGCATAACGATGTTGCGACTATTGAATCGTGCGCATCAAGAATACTTGACGCAATACCCGAGGCGAAAATCGCAATAGGACATGGCAAGATGAAAGAGCACGAACTCAGCGAAGTATGGCGAAAAATGCTTGAGCAGGAAGTAAATGTTCTTGTTTGCACTACTATAATAGAAACAGGAGTTGATTTGCCGAACGCAAACACGCTTATCATAGAAAACGCCGACAGAATGGGACTTTCTCAGCTCCACCAGCTCAGAGGTCGAGTGGGCAGAAGTAACCGTCGAGCCTATGCGTATCTTACCTTCCGCAAAAATAAGGTGCTCACTGAAATTCAGCAAAAGCGACTTGCCGCAATTCGTGAGTATACGGAGTTTGGCAGCGGCTTTAAAATCGCTATGCGAGATCTCGAACTCAGAGGCGCAGGCAACATTATGGGCGCACAACAGCATGGACATATGGAATCTGTCGGATACGATATGTATCTTAAATTGCTCGGTGAGGCTGTAAGCGAAGAAAAGGGCGAAGCACCCGAGTCGGCAGACCTCGATTGCCTTATTGATATTTCAGTTAATGCACATATCCCCGAAAGCTATGTGGAAAGTCTTACGCTCCGCCTTGATGTGTACCGCAGAATTGCCGATATACGCAATAAAGAGGACAGCTTGGATGTAAAAGACGAGCTTAGAGATCGTTTTGGCGAAATCCCCGAATCTGTGCTCGGACTTATTGACATTGCGCTTATCAGAAATTGCGCCAATGCAATGGGCATTTATGAAATAAGGCAGACGGAAACCAATGTGCTGTTGTTTGTTAAAGAGAT
>ENA-OPAY01000173-OPAY01000173.1-human-gut-metagenome-genome-assembly--contig:-NODE-173-length-10601-cov-1.888204_pt1 | contig 10601 bp, 9 predicted proteins | sample MGYA00241064_ERZ501444 | MGnify/ENA primary metagenome ERZ501444 (study PRJEB25962, sample SAMEA2042573) | human gut metagenome | biome: human gut; feature: human-associated habitat; material: faeces... | reverse complement strand
ATAGAGCGTTCGCCTCCTAAGAATATGTTGCAACGACCGCCTTTGGAACAAAAGTGATTGACAATGAGTTAGTTTAAGTCCATAATTGAATAGATTTTAAAGATGTTTCCGTAGCTCAGCTGGATAGAGCGACCGCCTCCTAAGCGGTAGGTCGGGTGTTCGAATCACCTCGGGAACGCCAAAAACTCTGCCGGAAAGCCCAGTGAAATCAAGGGTTTCCGGCGTTCTTTCATTTTTACGAAGAAACAGCAAAAACGAAAAAATCACAAATTTTCATTAGCAAATTCTCCGTCTGCTAATGGAATTTAGGACTAATGTCGTCCGCCTTTCAGGTGGACGGCTTGCTAATAAAAATTAGCAAAAAAATCGCTGTTTTGCTAATGAAATTGCCCTCTCTGCTAATGGCGGAAAAAATTGAGCCAAAAATCCTGCTAATGGACAAGGCGGTCGTTACCCTGTTAATTCGTTCATTTAGGGGTGGCGAGCGACAATCGCACACTACCTCTATACCCTTTTGACCTTGTAAATGTGATAATGGCAAATACAATGTTGCCGAGATTGGCTATCATAAGAATAATAAAAGGTTTATCAGCAGAAGCAAGGAACAAAATTAACAATCAGGATTATCTTGAAGAAGCGATTAAAACAATTAACAAGCTGCTCAAAGAATTCAAGAGTAAGGAGTTTTTGACATCAGAACTAATTGAGGGCATTGGTGCTCTTGAAAAGGACATTTTCGAGGTGGATAAGATTGTCAATGAGGACGAGATAAAGTATCTGTTTACACCAAATCCAGCTCATAAAAAAGCTATGAACTTGAAATATAAGTTTGACAGTGAAGGTGAATGGAAGTTTGCAAAAGCTCTTGACGATGATCCGAATGTAATGCTATACACTAAGCTCAAAAAAGGCGGTTTTGTTCTTGAAACTCCGGCAGGAAATTACTCTCCAGACTGGGCGATTGTCTATCAAAAGGGCAACGAGAACTTTGCTATGTATTTTATAGCAGAAACAAAATGGGATCCGTACTGCTTTTATTCCACAGCTCGGCACATAACCGCTAAAACAGAATATTTTTAAGACGGTGTAATACTGTAAAACAAGAAACATCCTCATAGATTAAAAATTAAGGACCACCCAAGAAAAAAATAGGTGGTCCTTGATTTTAGAGAGATTTTATTTTTAAAGGAGTTAGAAATCAGCTCATTTTATTTGTTTATACCAAAAATAAATTTTGTAGTTTGTGTATAGTTTTCGTTTGCTTTTAATATTGTCGTAGGAAAACTCTTGTGATTTACAGCATCGGGAAAGCCCTGGGTTTCAAGACAAAACGCTGGATTTTCTCCGTATGTTGCTGAATCCTTTCCCATATTGGACAAAACATCGACATAATTTGCTGTATATACATGAACACCTTTTTGAGAAGTATAGCATTTTAATGTGATTCCGCTATCAATACCCTCAGCTTCGGCTGCAAGCACAAATTCTTCATCAGAATGATTCAGCACAAACATATGATCAATACCGTTTGCAAAACCAATCTGCTTGTTTTTTCTGTCAATACCATTTCCAATTAACTTGGGTTCGGTAAAATCAAACGATGTATTCTTAACGGGAGTTATCTCTCCTGTGGGATTGAGGTTTGAATTTATCGGTATGAAGGAATTTGCATTTATTTTCAGCTTGTGATTTTCTGTAACTTTACCGCTTTTATGTCCGTTAAGATTAAAATATGAATGATTGGTCAGATTACATATTGTGTCTTTGTCAGAAACTGCCGACCATTTTATCGTAAGTACATTTTCATCATCAAAGGTGTAGCGTACAAAGACCTTCATATTTCCGGGATAGCCCTCATCACCGTCGGGACTATCAAGCATAAATAGAACTGTATTTGGAACTTTATCATCAACTACCGCAAGCCACACTTTGCGGCTAAAGCTGTTAAATCCACCGTGTAGATGGTTACTCCCATTGTTTACAGAGAGCTGATAATCTTCTCCGTTAAGAGTAAACTTGCCGTAAGCAATTCTTCCGCAACATCTTCCGACAGTAGCACCGAAGTATGTTCCGTCAAATTCATAACCGTCAATGTGCTCATAGCCGAGAACTACATCTCTAATACTACCGTTTTTGTCGGGAACTTTTATCGAAACGACACTTGCGCCTAAATCACATAATGTCACGCTTGCTCCGCTGTTATTTTCTATTGTATAAAGATGAGTGTTTTCACCTTTGGATGTAGGTTCAAAATTTACTACCCTTACCTTTGACATTTTAGCACTTCCTTTACTACAGCGTCTTTATAAATTTATCAAACGCCTTTTGTCCTTCAGGAGTTCTTTTGAATACACCTGCATCCAAAAGAACTTTAAGAAACACCTTTCCTATCTCATTTTGAATTATTGAATCAACATTATTTTCATTGATTTCATCATACTGCGAAACAAATTCATTTACCCACTCGGAATGTTTGCTGATTTTCGGAATTTCACTTACATCCTTGTGATTAAGAATAGCATCCTTTAAAATAGCCATTTCATCTTTAAGCCTTGATGGCAATACTGCAAGTCCCATAACTTCAATAAGGCCGATATTTTCTTTTTTAATATGATGCAAATTCGCATGAGGATGAAATACTCCCAGAGGATGCTCTTCACTTGTGATATTATTTCTGAGAACGAGGTCAATAACAAATTTTCCATCCTTTGTAAAAGCAATCGGAGTGATAGTGTTGTGAATTTCACCATCTGTTTCGGCAAAAATGCCAACATTTGCGTCTGTGTACGCTCTCCAACTCTTTAGAATATAAGAAGATAATGAAATAATGCTGTCCTTGTTTTTACCTGTCAATCTTACAACTGACATAGGCCACTTTACAATTCCGCACTCCACATCATCAAAGCCGTTAACAATAAATTTTCGTTCAACCTCTGCCCTATTAAGTGCAAAGTTGTATCTGCCACCCTGAAAATGTTCATGTGTAAGTATTGAACCGCCTACAATCGGTAAATCAGCATTTGAACCGATTATATAATGCGGAAACTGTGAAATAAAATCAAACAGTTTTCTGAATGTAGAATCATTGATTACCATTGGTGTATGCTCACCGTTAAATACAATACAATGTTCATTGTAATAAACATACGGAGAATATTGCATAAACCAGTTATCTCCGTCAATGGTGAGCGGAATAATTCTGTGATTATCTCTTGCAGGATGATTTACTCTTCCGGCATATCCTTCATTTTCCTTACAAAGCAAACATTTCGGATAGCCCGACTGTTTTTGAAGTTTTGCCGCTGCAATAGCTTTCGGATCTTTTTCAGGCTTTGAAAGATTTACAGTGATATCAATATCACCGTATTCGGTTGATGTTTTCCACTTTAAATCTTTCTTAATACGATATCTTCTTATATAATCGGTATCGCAGCTGAATTTATAGTAGCTATCGGTTGCAAGTTTAGGAGAAACGCTATAATTCTGCCAAAATTCTCTTATTACTTCTGACGGTCGCTTAACAAGTGAAGCCATAAGTTTCACATCAAATAAGTCGCGATATGTTACTGTATTTTCGGGAATGATTCCTTTTTCGTATGCATAATCAAGAAGTCCCGACAAAATTTCTTCAAGAGTATCCTCGTTATCTGCTGTAAGGCAAGTACAACTGTCATCGGGTTCATCCATATGGAACAACGATAAAAGCCTATTTTGCGTGTAGATTATATCCTCTTTTTCAATAAGCCCTGTATTGATTCCGTATGAAACAAGTCTTAATATTAAGCCGTAAACGCTGTTCTTCATAAATACCGCCTCACTTACTATAGCCGTTTGGGTGTGTTGAATGCCATTTCCACGCTGTTTTAATAATTGTTCCCAGATCATCATACTCAGGTTTCCAACCAAGTACAGTTTTCGCCTTATCGCTTGACGCAATCAATACAGCAGGATCGCCGCTTCTTCTGCTTTCTTCAACAACCTTAATATCTTTCTGTGTAACTTCCTTTGCTTTTTCAATTACCTCACGAACAGAAAAACCTACACCGTTGCCAAGATTGAATATATCACTTTTACCGCCCTTCATAAGATATTCAACTGCAAGAATATGAGCCTGTGCAAGGTCAGTGACATGGATATAATCACGAATACAAGTTCCGTCAGATGTGGGATAATCAGTACCAAAAATACTTATGTGGTCACGGGTACCCTGTGCCGCTTGAAGAATAATCGGAATAAGGTGGGTTTCAGGATTATGTGCCTCACCGATTTTTCCGCTGATATGTGCTCCGCATGCATTGAAATATCTGAGAGAAACATATCTTAAACCATGTGCTTTTTCAACCCAATAGAACATTCTCTCCATGGATTTTTTTGTTTCTCCGTAGCAGTTTGTCGGATTTGTCGGATCGGTTTCAAGAATAGGAGTTCTCTCAGGCTCACCGTATGTTGCCGCTGTTGATGAAAATACAATCTTATCAATTCCGTGAGCAACCATTGACTGAAGCAAAACCTTTGTGCCGTTGAGGTTATTATCATAATATTTGAGAGGGTTGGTCATACTTTCACCGACAAGTGAATTGGCTGCAAAATGAATTACAGCATCAATACCTTTTTCTTTATCAAAAACGCTGTCAATTTCACTTCTGTTTCTGAGATCGCCTTTATAAAATTTTGCTTTGGGATGAACCGCCTCGATATGACCTGTTTCAAGGTTATCGAATACAACAACCTCATTACCGCTTTCAATAAGTCTGTAAACTGTATGCGAACCGATATATCCGGCACCGCCTAAAACAAGAATTTTCATTTTGTCCTCCTTAATAAAAACAAAACCTACATAATTACATTACTTTTATTCCGCCGTATTTTCTCACTTTGAGAACATGGCATGAGTTTTCTCCGAAAATTTTATTTATAAATTCTTTGTAATTACTTACAAAATCATTTTTGACAAACGCCTGAATTGTACCTGCAAATCCACCGCCGTGAACACGGCACACGCCGTAATTGCGAAGAAGGCTTTCGCTGAGTGCAAGGGCTACCGAGATGTTCTGATGTTGAATATCTCTTGTTGTATATACATTCTGAAGATACTTAAACGATGAATTACCGGATTTTCTGATTGCGTCAAGGAATTCAACAAACTTACCGTTTTCAAGTGACGAAACGGCATTTTTAACATTATGCTCCTCATTAAAGAAATGAATTGCACGAAGTACCGGTCTGTCGCCAACAGCCTCACGAATTCCGCCAAGGTGAATATCCAATTCGTTTGAATCACAATCTCTCAGATAATCTTCTCCGAGAAAATTTGCAACCTTTTTCATTTCCGAGGGAATCATAGCATAATCATCTGTAAGATCAACATGATCACCCTTTGTGTCAACAATACAAAGACTGTAATCATATTTTTCAAATTCGGTAGGTACTTTCTTAACAATTGGCTTTGTCGGATCTTTAAAGTCAATGTTAACCATTCCTCCGACTGAACAAGCCATTTGATCCATAAGTCCGCACGGCTTTTTGAAAAATACATTTTCAGCATACTGAGAAATCTGAGCAATCTCAACTGAATTTATTTTCATATCATTATATAAACCGGAAATAATAGTTCCGACAACTACCTCAAAAGCTGCTGACGATGAAAGTCCTGCACCAACAAGTACATCACTTGTTGCATAAGCATTGAATCCACCAATTTTGTATCCATGATCCTTAAGTCCACGAAGAACACCTCTGATGAGGCTGACCGTTGTGCCTGCCTCATCATTATTAACTTCGAGGTCATTTATATTGAGAGTAATCATATCATAACCGTCAGAAACAAATCTTACAACATCATTGTTATTCTTGGCCGACACAGCAATAGTATCAAGATTAATGGATGTTGCAAGCACCATTCCATGCTGGTGATCTGTATGATTACCGCAAACCTCACTTCTGCCGGGAGCACTGAATATTGCTACTTTATCAGGGCAATAAATTGTTTCATACTGCTCAATTGCATGAACATATCTTTTTTTCTGATAATCAATCATTGATGAATCTATATATATATCAGTGAAAAGATTATCAAATTCGCCGTTTGTAATTTTTTCAATTGCTGTTTTAGTATCAATCATTTTATTTACCTGCCTTTTCCGCAACTGTAGGAAGGAACATAGAAGGCTCTGTGTTACCGCTTTCATCAAGCTGTTGTGTCATATCAATCTTGCCTTCTCTTCTTGCACTGATTGTGTTTATAACCTTCTTCATCATACCGTCATTGAGTTTATATTTCTTTCTGTAAACAACATAAGCAATAAGCATACAAACCGCAGGAACAATGCACATAAGTGTACTGATTGATGCTACTGTTGCAAATGACTGTTCCTGTCCCGGAATATACTGTGTGCTTCCAAGTGCCGCACCAATACCGAGTGCTGTAAGAGCTGCTGTGAATTTTACGATAAGCGTCTGGAGTGAGAATACAACGCCTTCATTTCTTGTTCCAAGCTTAAATTCACCGTAATCAACAACATCTGCAAGGAATACTGTTGCACAACCAAGTTCAAGACCTGTACCAAGTTTTACAATAACACCTGAGATTGATGTGAGCACAACATTGTGCGGAGCAAAAATACCTACGAGCAAAAGCATTACAAGACCAAATGCAGGGAAAAGACACGCAAGAAGGAACGAAGTTTTTCTTGAAAGAAATTTTGTAACCTTAGGGAATACGATAAGACCTACAACCTCTGCGATTGATGCGCTGATCATAAATGATGACATCATTCCTGCGTCGCCGCAAACATATTTGAAATAATATGTAGCAACACCCATAATGCACTGAATGCCGATGTTGTAAAGGAAGATAAGAGTTACCGCCCAACGAAGTTGATCATTCTTGCCGATGATTGAGAAAATATCTTTAAACTTAACTTTCTTTTCCGGAACAGAATCATCTCTCTTTTTCGGAAGATTGATTACTGTAATACCGATTGTAAGAATAAATACAATTGCAATTATGATTGCAAATCTGTGATAACCTGCCTGATTTGTTGTGCCGCCGCCGAGAGCCTCAATAATTTGAACACCAAAGCCTGCAATAACAAGTGACTGACCGATACTTGCAAAGATTCTCGGAAGTACCGAAACTTTTTCTCTCTCCTCAGGATTTGAAGTGAGGTTAGGAATAATTGACCAATAAGGAATATCCATAATTGTATAAGTCATACCCCAGAGTATGTAAGCTGCTGTTGCAAATATGCAAAGTCCAACGCCATTGAGGTGGAAGTCTGTGAATAAAACAACAAATATAATTGAATTAACCAGCGTACCTATTACAAGCCATGGAATAAATTTACCCCATCTGCTGCGTGTGTTATCAACAATCATACCCATAAACAAATCATTAAAGGCATCCCATAACTTTGCAACAAAGAACATTACGCCGATAAAAACCGGGTTGACCTTGATGATGTCTGTGAAATAAATCATTGAAAATGTGGCAATCATACCATAAATCATATCTTTGCCGAGGGCACCTAAAGCAAAGGTGTATTTGATTCTACCTGGGATTTTGCCATCAAGTCTTGGTTGTGATGATGTCTGTTTCATAATTTTTCCTCCTTTTAATTTTAAATGAAACGCCGTGACAACCTGCACAAAAGATTTCGCTATTATTTAATAATAATGTTTCTTTTGTTTTTATGTTAACTAAATTATACTTTTTGTTTCGTAAACTGTCAATAGTTTTTGGTAAATATTTTTACTTTCTCTGTTTTTTACTAAACACGACTTGATTTTTTAGTAATATTTCACTATAATAGTAGTGAGGTGATTCAAATGGCTACAATCAGAGATGTTGCCAAAAAGGCAAATGTATCAGTTGCTACTGTTTCAAGAGTGCTTAATAACGACACTACCCTCAGCACCTCGCTTGAAACAAAGCAAAAAATATTTGCAGCAGCTAAAGAACTTAATTATGTAAAGAAAAAAAGGGTTACATCAGCACCTTCATGTCGCATTGGAATTCTACAATGGTTCTCTTTCAAACAGGAAATTGAAGATAATTATTACTTTTTGATGAGACAGGGTATCGAGGACTACTGTTCAAAAAATAATATAAGTATTGTACGAACATTTAAAACAGACAATGACTATCAGAATGTACTCTGCGATGTTGATGGCATAATCTGCCTCGGGAAGTTTAGTAAACAAGAAATAAAATTACTGCATTCATTGAATAATAAAATTGTTTTTCTTGATATGACCGTTGAGAATATTGAAATCACATCCGTATCGCTCGACTTTCGTCAGGCAGTGTCCGATGCAATTAAATATCTATATGATTTAGGCCATAGAACAGTTGGCTTTATCGGAGGCATTGAACAGCTTGAGGACGGAACGATATTTCCTGATAAACGACTCAACACTTTCACAGACATTTGCGATGAACTAAACATTAAATATGATGGGTTTATTATGCAGGACAAATTTTCAACATCTTCCGGTTATAAAATGATGTCAGAAATGATCAGCAAAGGAAATCTCCCCACAGCTATTTTTGCGGCAAGCGATCCTATTGCAATCGGTGCAATGAGAGCTCTGCAAGAAAACGGTTACAAAATTCCTGAGGATATTTCTGTTATGGGATTTGATAACACGGAGCTTTCGGGATATACAAACCCTCCGCTCACTACGGTAAACGCACCTGTATATGCAATGGGTATTTACGGCATTAGATTTATTTTGAATATGATGAAATCTAAAATCACCGATTATCATTCTCCTATGCGTGTCTATCTGCCTTGTCCAATAAAAGTTCGCAACTCATGTGCAAAACCTAAAAGTTTATAATTATCGTCGTTATTAAACGATTATATGCTATAATAAAATTATCGTTATACGGTTGATTTTGAAAGTAGTCTGCCCTCTTAACCGACTACTACTTGACTACTTTTGAAGAATCTAATATAGCACATTTGGCGTGATTTGAGTCGGCGATTAGTCAGAAATATAAAAATGAATCTGCCTCTTATTTATAATTAACATTTTTAAAGAATCTCATATGCATTTTTGCAAAGTAAAAATCCACCGGCTAAGCCGGTGGATCTTTACTATATTCTCAACATCTCTCACCCTCTCTATTCTACCGTCCTCATCAGTCATTCTTGTAACACGAAAAACAAGTTTACAAGAATTTTAGGCATAAAAAAGGCCCAATGGCTCAGATGTTAAAAATATTAAATAAGTAATTGTTATTGATTATTTCTAATTCTGCGATATTTTCTTACTTTTTAAGATTTACAAGAAGGTATCGTTTTATTCACTCCATGCTGCGGTGGAAAATCAATTACCTGCTCTTTTAATGATACTTTCTTTGAAATCTTGTCGATAAACGGAATTTTTACATGCAAGCCTGTTGACCATGTTACATGATATGTTCCGAGTCTTTCAATTACATATGCGTGTGCCTGCGGTACTACTTTTACATTGCTTACGATTACTATAAGCAGGATTAAAAGGATAATTTCTAAAATAATAAGTCCTAACATTATTTACCTCTCATTCTGTTACGGGTTCTACTATGAGCTTGACGCCTTCTATTGCGAGAACCTTAACTTTTGTTTTTTTAAAGCGGTGCTTTGTCGGACTTTACCGTCCATGTTTCCTGCTGAAAACCGCATTAGGATGGGAAAAGTTGAGGTTTGTTTATCTTGGAAATAACGCTTCGGAATGAACTCCTAAGCAGAAGGTCGGGGGTTCGAATCCCTTTTGGCACGCCAATAAGGCTCTCATCGTTAAGTTTTATGTGACTTAATGATGAGAGCTTTTGTTATATAGCAATATTATAGAAATTTAATTATAATTATTATAAATGAGAAATATAAAAGTAGTATACTCTGTTATAATTTCTCACATATAATTACTCATATTTTTTGGAAGGAATAACGATGAATAAAATAAAAAAATTAATTCTGATATTTTTTTCTGCCATTCTGACTTTAGAAACAAGCGGTTGTATATTTAATAAAGAGCCAAGTACAAAGGAGCTTGCTTTACAATACCTAAGCAGCAAGTATAATGATAATTTCACTTTATCCGGTTATTTAAGCAAAAGCTGGGCATATAGTTATGAAACAATAACCTACTATTCAGAAAAATATTCCGACAAGGTTACAGTTTATGTTTACGGTGATAAGGGCGATTACAGTTATAAAGATAATTACTATATGCTTTCTATGAAAGACGATGCTCAAAATTATTTTGAAAAATTCCCTCAAAAATATGGTTATTCAGTTGAAACTAAAGTTAAATTTATTCCATCTTGTGGTTGTTCATATACTTCACTTAATTCAAGTTTATTACCTTTTGCATCACTAAAATATTTTATTGCCCCATAACTTCCAGTTAAATAAGAATCATATAGTAGTTCTAATCCACTAAGTCCTTGATTATCAATTCCAACATAACCTAAAACATGACTTAAAACTGCTTCATATGGATAATATCTTTTACTTTCTTTAACCAAATATACTCCGTCTATTTTTAAAGCATCTATTTTTTCAGCAATATCATAGCTTAAACCTCTTCCTTCTGGATGAACTCTTTCTATT
>ENA-OPAY01000168-OPAY01000168.1-human-gut-metagenome-genome-assembly--contig:-NODE-168-length-10864-cov-1.438431_pt1 | contig 10864 bp, 10 predicted proteins | sample MGYA00241064_ERZ501444 | MGnify/ENA primary metagenome ERZ501444 (study PRJEB25962, sample SAMEA2042573) | human gut metagenome | biome: human gut; feature: human-associated habitat; material: faeces... | reverse complement strand
TGGCTCCTACTTTAATGATGTGGGATATTTTCAGATATTACTTAACAACATCACACAATAACCGTAAGATTAACAATGGTCCATTTCCATATATTAGAGCAGAACTTGACCGTCAACAACGTAAAGTGTTCCAGACTACTTTTAAAAAGGTTATTAATGTTTTAAATGAGTTTACAGACTTGAAAATAATTTCAATTCCTGATATGGATCTTATGTTATATGAAAAATTCAAGTTTGAAAAACAGTCCAAAAACTCAAATATTTTATTTAACTATCCAGCTTTGGGGGCTGGTTTGATACATGAACACGGCAATATAGAAATTGAAACTATAGGGAATGTATTAAACATTAATGATTCTAAAATTAAAAAGGAACTTAAAAATATTGAGCATATCAGAAAACCGAAAAGTGCAAAATCCAAGAAATTTTTAGATTTAATTAAGAAGTGATGCTTATGGATGAAGATGTTACTTCTGTACACATAACAAAAGGATTAACCTCTTCAACTATTTTGGATTTAATTGAAGAATATCCCAATCTGGAAGAGATTACATGTTGTCCTAGTATTTTTAATAGGATTTCCAAGAATTATATTGATGCTTTGAACCAGCTTGACATTACTGTTTCTAAAAAGTATAACTGGGGAGCTAAACCTAAATACTCTTCATTGGAAGAGGATATATTGAATTTAGCCAAAGAAGGTAAAAAAGCAAAAGAGATAGCTGGTTTATTGGACATTTCTCAAAATAAAGTTTATTATCTCCTTAGGAAAAATAAACAGGGGGTCAAATTTGATAATTACTCTAAAAAACATAATTATGATGAAGTCAAATCTTTAAAAGAAGAAGGTTTAAAACCAAAGGAAATAGCTTCAAAATTAGATATTCCCCTTAGAACAGTTTATTATATTTTAAATAATAAATAGCTATTTTATTTTTTAATAATCAGAAGGGTTTGATAAAGATAGATAATGTTTAAATTATCTTAAAATCAATAGGACAACAATAACTTAATAAATATAAACTTGTTCTTCCATATATAATATTAATAAATATCAGCTTATGATTATTTTATCTTTTGATAATTATAGAGAAATGAAAGCTTATTTAATTGATTAATTCACAGCTATTTTAATAGATAAATATCTTTGAATAGTTTTTAAACTAATTTAATGGAGGTATTATGATGATTACATGTAGTGTTTGTGGCCATCTAAATGATTCATCAAGAGCAATATGTGAAGAATGTGGATCTGACTTATCAGATAGTCAGGATTGGGGATATGACTTCGATGACAGCGATGATTTTGATTAAGTGATTAATAATTATATAAAATTATTTTGAGAGTCTGAATTTTTTTCGCGATGAATATGATGAGATATAGTAATTCATAGAGAAATTTAATAATAAAATTGAAAAACATTTATGTCTTTCTGAAATTGCATAAATACTGATGAGTACAAAGAATATTACAACGTTTATAGATATAAATCAGTATATAAAAATTTAAACGAATTAATAGAATTATTTAAAGAAAAATTGTTGATTTAATAATATTCTGCGAAAGTCTGGTGAACGAATATTTTTTGGTGTAAATTTGGTAAAGTATTACTAATAGGTTTTTTTAGTTATTAAAAAAAGTTTTAGGAGAATAAGATCTCCTTTTAAATTAGTTTTGTTGTGTTATTTTTTGGTTTTAAAAGTTTTTTATTTTATTTTCCAAATTCTGCTTTTATTTGTTTAATTGATTCAATGTTTAATTGAGTTATTGTTGCTATTTGTTTTATGGTGTAATTTTCTTTTAGCATATTTTTTGCGGTATTTATTTTTTCTTCTTCTTTTCCTTCTTTTTTCCCGTTTTCGTAGTCTTCTTGTCTCCATTCATCGATTATTTTCATGGTATCCCTCAGTATGTTTGTTAATTTTTTGTGTTGTCTTTCATTTTTGATGAATTTTTCTACTATTAATAATTCTATTCCAAATACAAAATCACTGCTGCATTTCATTGATTTTCTTACTTCATCTAGTGTTTTCACGGTTTTTTCTATTTGTTTGTCTAATGGTTTTTTTGAGCTCATAAATGGAGCTAGAGCTAAATTTAGCATTTCATGTCTGGTTATTTTTTGATTGTTTTTTATTTTATTTTCAATATTATTTATAATTTCATCACCGTCAAAATCTTTTAAAGATATTATCGGAATTGTAAATACACAGTCTTTATTCAATTTATATTGTTTAATTTTTGTTTTTTCAGCTGTGCTGAATACTATTAAAAGTATTGGCTTGTTGTTTTGCTTTGCATAATCAACAATTGCTGTATATAATCTGTATCTTTTTTCATCGAATTTTTTTACTACTGTTGATTGAAATTCAGTCATTACTATTATACTGTCCAGTTCCATTATCATATCTGATTTATAAACTGCAGGATCCAGTTCTATTAATTCTGTTGGATTGAATGTTAAATTTTCAGATTTAAAGTCATATTTTCTTATATCCCAGTTTATTTCTTCAATCAAATTTATAAAACTGAATCCATCTTCTTTTGTAGCATACTTAAATAATTTGTCTTCTTCATGATTCGACATATTATCACTTCAGTTAATTTTCATAGCTATTGTTAGAAACTGTATGGTATTTAAATGCTTTGTTGTAAAAAAGAACAATTTTTAAGCCTTAAATCAATATTTAAAAGCAAAATAAATATGTTAATATAAATATTGATTATATATTGTTAAATTGTTTTTTACTTGTTAAATTGTCTTTAAATCTTACAATAAGCTTTTATATTCCTTATTACCAAGATTAAAGTAGAGGTGTTTTAGATATGAACTCTTATCTGAATATTAGAATTAATGGTAAAAATTTGGAAAAGAAAGAAGATATTGAAAATGCAATTTTGAAATTTGATGAAGATCTGAAGGAAAATCCTGATGATGAAGCTACAATTGTAGGAAAATCCGTATTATTATACAAGATAGGCAAACTGAATGAATCCCTTGAGTGCTTAAATCAAATCAAAAACATTAGAAATGCTTCCATTATAGAGCTGAAAGCAGTTATTTTAATGGGAATGTCAAACTATAAGCGGGCTCTTGATTTGTTAAATGAAGTTTTAAAGTTAGACTGCGGAAATGTCAGTGCCCTTTACTATAAAACAGAATGCCTTTTTAAGTTAAAACGATTTAAGGAAGTTGTAGATACTGCAGATGTGGCTTTGAAAATTGATAAAAACCACCAGTCCATTTTAATAAATAAATTCTGTTCATTGGTAGAACTTAACAACACAAAAGAAGCTTTGAAAGTTAAAGAAAAGCTTTTAAGATTAGGTTTGAATTGCAATATCTGAGGTTAGAAATATGGAATTTCAAATAAAGAAAGTCGAAAAAGGAGATATTGACACCGAAGAGTTAAAAAAGCAGATTCCCGGATGGTGCAGTCTTTTAAAAAAATCTCCTGATGATGAAAGACTGAGAATCATTGTTGCATCAATGTTTTATTTTATTGATGAAAAAGAAAAATCACTTGAATTATTAAAAAATGCTCCAGATAATGAGAATATGGAATTAAAAGAAATAACCGCCATTGTTTATATGGATTTGAACTACTATAATGAAGCTTTAGAGCTGTTTAATGAAATTCTTGACGCTGATTATAACAGAAGCGTTCTGGATTTAAAGGTTGACTGTTTATTTTTTTTAGGAAAGTTTGAAGATGTGGTTAAAACAGCTGATGAATATCTGGAAGTTTTCGGCAACAATCTGGATGTCCTAACAAATAAAAAGGCGGCCCTTAAAAAATTAAACCGTAAAAACGAAGCAGAAGAAGTAAATAACATAATTTCAAATTTAAATGCAGTCAATAAATTTGCAGTCTATATGCCAAAGGATCAAACTGACGAAGTCATTCCTGATGAGATTTATGAACGGGAATTGGAACTGTGCTTTAATGACTTGAAATATAATCCTGATGACAGTACTGTTCTTATTGCAATAGCTACATTTTTATACAATCTTGACAGAAGAGATGAATCCATTGAATATTTGGATAAAATCAGTGATGATGCAGACAGTGTTACAATAAATGCCAAGGCCTGCATGTTTATGAAACTTGAAAAATTCCCTAAAGCTCTTGAAACATTAAATAAATCTTTAAAAAAAGACAAAACAAACATTATAACTTTAATATCAAAATCCGAATGTCTGATGGAACTGAAAAAATATGAGGAAGTGCTGGTGTGTGCTGATGAAGGACTGGAAATTGATAAAACAAATATACCTCTGTGGAAAAATAAATTTTGTGCATTAATTGAATTGGACCGGTTAATTGAAGCAAAAGAAGTTCAGGATTTAATTTTTGATTTGGAAATAGCCAATGATAAAGCTGAAGGTTCCCTTAAAAAAGCAATCAACAGATTTTATTCCATGGAGTATAGAGAATGTTTAAATCTTTGCTATGATGTTTTGGATGCTGATAAGGATAATGAGGAAGCTGCAATTCTGATGATGAATGTAGTTTATCTGTTAGGTGATCTTAATGAAGCTCCAAAGGCACTGTATAGAGCACTTAATTGTAATGGTGGTGAAATATTGACTCGAAACTGAAAAATTGTCTTTAAATCCAACAATAAGATTTAATATTTCTTTGTTTAATAATTAAATAGGTGTGATGCATATGGATGTAATAATATCTGCATTGATTGAAGCAAATAAATTATTAAACAAAAAGGATTATTATAAAGCCCTTGACTGTTTTGAATGTGTGTTAAATATAAATCCTACCAACAATCTGGCTATAATTGGGAAAACAATTTGTATACACTATTTAAAATCATTTGACAACAGCAGTCTGATAAACATGTATGAAGAAAAATTAAATGTTAACCTTAAACTTGCAGAGTTGTATGAATGCGGAAAATACGATGAAACAATAACCGAATGCAATAAAATATTAAAAAAAGACAAAAACAATTTTAACGTATTAGCTATTAAATTCTCAGCCCAGTTTGAACTCACCAAATATACAGAAGCACTGAAAACCTGCGACAAACTCTCAGAATTAGAACCGAATGATTTGGTAATCATATATGCAAAAGCCACCATATTATACAAACTAAACATTTACAATGAAGCTATTGAGTGCTATGATAAAATCCTGGAAGTAACTGATAATTTTAATGTTTTATTTTTTAAATCAGCATCATTGTTAATATTAAATAAATATGAAGAAGCTTTAAAATATTGCAATTATGCATTGGAATTAGAACCTGAAAATTGTGATGCAAATGGATTGAAACAGTTGATTAAATATAAAATAGCTCAAAAATAGCTATTTTATTTTTTTATTTTCATAACTTATACGAAAAATAGTATAAGAGTTTTATTATATGTAAAACTACATAAATGAAAATGTAGAAAGAGGAATGCTTATTATATTATCTTCTTTTTGAATTCTGCTGCTTCTATTTGAAACTATAATTCCATAATCTGAGTTGTATCTTGAAATAGCTTTTTTAACTTGTTTTGTATTTTTAGCACCAATTCCAACTTCTATAGGAATTATATCTCCCATTATAGTATTTAACAGAAAATCTACTCCACCTTTTTCAGGGTCATAAAATATTCCAAAATCTCTGTTCTGTTGCAGTTTAAATAAACTAGCTGCAACAAGATTTTCAGAAAGGTTTGCAATGTATTCTTTTGGATTTTGTGTAGCTAATCCATTTTTTATATAGATACTTGCTTTTATTTGACTAGTTAAGAAGTAATATTCCCAGGATTTTCGCTGTCTTTTAACACAAGATCCATAAGGTTCAACATGAAATAATAAATGTGTTTTTTCCAATGCCTGAAATATTGATTGTATGGAAGTTTTTGAAATATTTAATATATTGGATAGTTTATTGGATGATAACTCTGAAGGTTTTGACATTGCTATAATATTTATTAATTTGTATGTAGCTAAGCGTATTGGAGTTGTAAAAGAAGTTATTATATCAAGGTCTTTTTCAATTATTCTGTCTTTCATATCCAAAGTCAATTGCACAATTGATTCTTCTGTTCTATTTAAAGTAAATGGAAAACATCCATATTGAATATAATATTCCCATTCTTTTAAGTAATTCTGGTTTAAATTTATTAAATTTTGATTATACATCCTATTTTCGATTTTTTGAGATTCTTTGACTTTTCCTGTGAAAATCATGTCTCTAAAAGTTTCACTTAACATGTCAGGATAATTAATATCATATTTTAAATAAAGATATTCTGCAAAATTTAATGGATAAATTTCTTTTTTAAGAGATCTTCTAGCTGAATCATTGTTATACTCTAAATTCAATGCATCTGATCCTGTAAAAATCATAAAAACATTTTTATCTTCATCAAATATTATTTTACCTAAAGATGCCCAATTTTTTGAATATTGTGATTCATCTACAAATATGAATACCTGATTTTTTACAGTTGGATATGCTTCATTTACATCTTTTAGGAAAACATCAATGTATTCTTTAATATTAAAGTTAGGAACATCTTTTAGGTTTTCTAAATTAAGATATAATATTCTGTTTTTTGGAATTTGTTTTTCATTAAGCAGATAACTGAATAATTGGTATATGATTGTTGTTTTCCCAACACCTCTTAATCCGGGCATTATAAAAAATCGGTCATCACTTTCTTTTTCTAAAAATGTGTCAATATGTTCTTTAAGTTGGTAATATTCTTTTTTTTTGTTAAATTTTTTATCATTATAGTTTAAATTATTTTCAACTATTTTAGGATTTGTCTTAAGTAAATTTGTAATATATGATTGTGTTTCAATTTCCATTTTTATCAGCTTTTTCAAGTAGTTGGTTATTTTTTTGACCGACCTTTTATATATAGTTGATTATTTTTTTGACCGACCCTTTATATACTGTTGGTTAAATTTTTTACCAGCTATATAAAAGAATCAAATTAATATACATATTTATAACTAATTAGTTACTTTTTAGATACATTTATATACTAGAATAATACAATATAACTATGTAATAACATAAGTTGTTATAAAAATATTAAAAAATTGATTTAAATGACATTGCTATTAGGTAAAAAACAAGAATGTGGAAATATAACTATAGTTCCTATTTTAAATGATTCACCTTTGAAATTAGATATTTTAGATTTAACAACAGGATTTAAAATGGGTCTTGTTGAAGTATCTGAGTGTGAACAAAGTACAGTTGGAACAATTATGGTTAAAAATAATGCTACCTCTCCATTACTTTTAGTAGATGGGGAAGAAGTAGCTGGAGCAAAACAGAACAGAATTATTGGACAAAGTATGTTAATTCCTCCGAATACCAGCATACCAATTCCAGTTAATTGCTCTGAACAGGGAAGGTGGAATTACAAATCTGAATTTAAACATTCAAATTATATGGCAAATTCAGAAACTCGATGCAGAAAAGCAGAATATAATATGGACAATTCAATAAGAGCTTCACAAGGTGCAGTATGGGATTCTATTGAAGACCTTCAAGTAAAAAGAAACAGTTTTTCCAAAACCTCTGCTTTAAGGGATAATTATGAAAAAATAGAAAAAACAAATGATGATTATTTGAAACACTTCGGGATTTATGAAAATCAGGTTGGTGTAATAGCCAGGTTAGAAAATAAAGTAGGTTTGGATGTATTTGCTAATCATAGTTTATATGAACAGTACAGTGATATGATTCTTAAAAGTTATCTTATTGATGATGTTGGAAATAATTCACTTATAAAAGATGACTTTGACTTTGAGGCTGTTTTAGACAATATAAATGAAAAATATTTTAATAAAAGAAATACTGTTGGTTTAGGTCAGTCTTATTTCATCAAAACAAATAACGGATCAGGAACCTCATTAATCTATGAAAATGAGTTGATACATGCTAATTTCTTTTATAATAACAGATTAAGAAACCTAAAACTGTAAATATATTGTATTGGCTCTCAAATTAAAAATATCACCTTTTACACGATAAAAACACTGGAAATTAAACATCACACCCCGCATAATATCTCCTACTTAAAAAGGGACAAACACGTATCAAAAAAACCATCATTTTTACTTTTTTTAAATACTAATTAAACACATTTATATAGTATAAACTCACAATATATACACATTATATTATAAAAGAGGTACTAAAAATGATTGAAAACAATATCTGTTTACTGACAGACAGTTACAAAGTTACCCATCATGCATTTTACCCAAAAAATACTGAAAAACTATATTCATACTTGGAAAGCAGGGTAGGATCAGAGTTTAACAAAACAATCTTTTATGGTCTCCAATACATAATAAAAAAGTATTTGGAAGGACAAGTTATAACTCCAGAAAAAGTAAACCAGGCAAACAGTCTGATTAACACACACATTGGTGAAGATATATTCAACTATGACGGATGGATGTATATAGCTGATGAACTTGATGGAAAATTGCCGATAGAAATAAAAGCCGTAGAAGAGGGAACACCTGTAGAAGTGGGAAATGTTTTAATGACTGTTGAAAACACAGATAAACAGTGCTACTGGTTACCGAATTACCTGGAATCATTATTATTGCAGGTATGGTATCCGTCAACAGTAGCTACATTGTCAGCAGAGGTAAGAAAACTCTGTAACTTTTATTTAGATGTAACAGGATCAGGCAAAGAAAACCTGGACTTTATGTTACATGATTTTGGATATAGGGGAGCTACCTCAACAGAATCTGCAGAACTTTGTGGAAGTGCACATCTCCTAAGCTTTAAAGGAACTGATACAATTCCGGCATTAACAATACCTGAAAACTACTATAATGACAATAATATATACGGCCTGTCAGTACAGGCAACTGAACACAGTGTAATGACTTCATTGGGAGAAGAAGGTGAAGTAAAACAGGCAATTAATGTAATTGATAATGCAAAAGACGGAATATTATCTATGGTAATTGACAGTTATAACTACAGAGAATTCTTAAAACAAGCCAGTACAAAAGGCAATAAATTAAATGATAAAATTAATGAATTTTTAGAAAAAACTGATGGAAATAAAGTAGTATTTAGACCCGACAGTGGAGAACCTGTTTCAACAACACTGGACTGTTTGAATATTCTTGGAGAAGGTTTTGGAACTGTAAAAACCACAGAAGGCTATAAAATCTTTGCAAAAAACATCGGACTGCTGTGGGGAGACGGTCTGAACTATCATAAAATAAGGGATATTTTATTTGGAATGAAATCAAACGGCTGGGCAGCACAAAACATCATATTTGGAATGGGAGGAGGGCTCCATTCTTCAGTAAACAGAGACACTCAGAGAAATGCATTTAAATGTTCAGCACAGTTAAGAAACGGAACATGGTATGACATCTTTAAAAATCCATTGGACAGCAGCAAAAAATCAAAAACCGGAAGATTAAAATTAGTAAAGGAAAACAGCCACTTTAAAACTGTTTCAATATCTGATGAAAGAAAAGACTATTTGCAGACTGTCTTTAAAAATGGTGAATTAATAAGAAAGGAAAATTTCCGGGATATTAAAAACAGAACGCTAACATACACAAGGAAGAGATAAAATGAAAGAAGCTATGTATATCACTTTAGTAAGTATGAGACACTTTTTTGGAGTGAAGCCTTTTAAAAAAGACGGAATTCTTAAATTAATAAAAGAAAAGGACAACAACTATGATGATGAAGCCATTAAGGTTGAAATGAGACACGCCGGACAGGTAGCATATGTATCAAACAGTACAAATACGGTAATCAGAGGAACAATGAGTGCCGGCAGAATTTATGACAAAATTTTAGATGAAGATTATGCACAAATCAAATTCTACAACAGAGATATTGGAATAGCTAAAATATTAACTCCTGATGAAATAGATGAATTAAAAAAAGATCCTGAAAATGATTTGAACTTTATATAGGTGATTAAAAATGAATTTAAAACATTTGAGTTTGGCCAAAAGGCAGGATTACGAAAACATAACAGTAGTTCCTATTTTAAGTGATACTGATACTCCCTTTGATGTTTTAGATTTAAAAAAAGGGCTGAAAATGGGGCTTGTAACGATTGGGGAATGTGACAGCACAAATGTGGAAAAGGTAAAATTAAAAAATAACTCAGTATCTCCATTAATTTTACTTGACGGTGAAGAAATTGCAGGATCTCTCCAGAACAGAATTGTTGCTCAAACAATGATAATACCTCCTAAAAGTGAAATGGAAATACATATAAACTGTTCTGAAAAAGGAAGAAATGAATATAAATCAGAGTTTCAGTATTCAGATTACATAGCTAACTCAAATACCAGAAGAAAAAAAGCATACAATAAGAACAATCCCCTTCAGGAAGTTGTCTGGAATTCCATTGATGATTTGGAAACGGATAAAAACACCTCCTCCAAAACAAAAGCACTTAGAGACAGCTATGAAAAAAACAAATATGATATTGACAGCTATTTAAAGCACTTCAAAATGGAAAACAACCAGATAGGAGTAATATGCATTGTAGAAAACAAAGTAGGAATTGAAATATTTAACAATCATTCATTATATGAAAAGTATGATGAAATGCTACTTAGAAGCTACATTATTGACAGTTCCAGCAGTGAAAAAATAAATATATCCGATAATGAGCTTGAAAATATGTTGGCCAGTATAAATGAGGACTCATTTATTAAAAAAGAAGCTATAGGTTTAGGAAAATATTATAAAATTTCAAACAGCTACGGTAACGGACATATATTAATCTATAAAAATAATATGGTGCATGCCAGCTTCTTTAAAAAAATTGAAAATCCTACAGTAAATAATGAAATTATAAAAAACATCCAAAATAATAAACAG
>ENA-OPAY01000156-OPAY01000156.1-human-gut-metagenome-genome-assembly--contig:-NODE-156-length-11179-cov-2.004405_pt1 | contig 11179 bp, 12 predicted proteins | sample MGYA00241064_ERZ501444 | MGnify/ENA primary metagenome ERZ501444 (study PRJEB25962, sample SAMEA2042573) | human gut metagenome | biome: human gut; feature: human-associated habitat; material: faeces... | reverse complement strand
CTATAGATACTTTTAAACCGTATTTTCTAAAAATTGCGGCCAGACAAGCTGGGCCGCAATCTGTTTCATCATTTTGTAATATGCATTTAAATCTAATCATAATATACCAGTTCATTCTGTCAAATAAATTTCCGTAGCAGCCGAAAGCTGACGAATAAATTTATCCTTTGATATACCTTTATGTATATAATTATCAACAATGTCACCGATAACATTGTCATTATAATATGAATGTGACACATCTTGATACAAGGTGCAAGCGTTTACATTATCGGCAATGTCAATGTATGCTTTCATAAAATCGTTGTCAATCCCGATAATTTTATTGTTATCATCCGTTCTTGAGCCGGCAACAAGCTTAGCATTATCGTAAACAGACATATTCACAGGAAAACTCAAACTTCCTGATGCTGTTGCACCAATTTCTTGAATTTCATCACTAAGAGTATATTTTATAAACGCAAGTGCTTGCTCCTTTAGTTGCGTATTATTATTAATCGCATATCCAACCTGTATGTGTGCGGAATTAACATCTTTGTTTTTTGTTAATCCACGGAAAACTACAGGTGTTTCATTTATAGATTGATAATAAGAATAATTTCCTGCCATTAACGGAAATGACCGATTTATATACAATCCGTCAAACAATTCATTTGTATTGTTTTTTTGAGAAATCGTCAACATCTGCATCATTACATCTAAATTATCTTTAAATTCATCGGTATCAAAATACACAGCTTTATTTTCAAAATCAACATAGCTGTTTAAAAATCTGCAAAAGAGTTGCATTGGATAATCAAACCACAAAAAATCCGACAACTCATTAGATACAAATGAATAGCCTTCATCATTTAAAAAATAATTTCCAAATACATCTGAAAAATTACTGTATGTCAAAGAAAAGCCGTTATTTTCTTTGATATCGAAATTTTTCAATCTTTCTTCTGTAGATACCAATACATCAACGAAATAAACATAGTATCTTCCTTTTTCTGAGCATAAAGTATAAGGATTATACTTGTCTTTTCTTCTCTTAGGACGTTTGTCCATTTAATTTTCCTCCAATCAATCTGAATTTTTATTAATTCAGGTAGATTGGAGGACTTCTGTTTTTAAAAAACATAACTGCCCTTTTCTGCTTTTAACGCAAAAGAGGCAAAAAATAATGCCGACAGGTAATAGCATTAAAAGCTATAACTTGTCGGCATTTATATTCTTATTTTTAATTACGAACAATTATCCTCAATAATATTTCCGTCCTTTATCTCAATAACGCGTTGACATTTATTTGCTATATCTAAATTGTGTGTTACTATAATTATGGTAATTCCATTCCTGGTTAAATCAAAGAGCATTTTCACTATTTCTTCCGATGTTTTACTGTCCAATGAGCCTGTAGGTTCATCGGCAAATATGTATTCTGGGCTTGTAACCAAAGCACGCGATATAGCTACCCTCTGTTTTTGACCGCCGGAAAGCTGTGATACTTTTTTAGATTTCAATGATGCAATTCCTGTTTTTTTTAAAGCTCTCATTACTGAACTTTTTTTATCCTTTATTTTTTTATTAAAATATAAGGGTGTCATTACATTTTCAAAAACAGTAAAATCGTCAATCAATGCAAAATCCTGCAATACTATTCCAATCTTAGAACTTCTAAGCTTTGATTTTTTACTTTCGCTAAGTTTATTGATATCAATATTATCAAGATAATATTCTCCGTCAAAATTATCAATGCATGACATAATATGTAATAACGTGGATTTACCAGCACCGCTTTCTCCTATAATTGCAACCGTTTCTCTATCGTCAATTTTTAGGTTTATGTTGTTTAACGCATGAACCATATTTTTTTTCCCTTTTAAATATATCTTGTTCAAATTTTTAATTTCAATCATAGTTGCCTCCGATTATCTTTTATATTTAAAAACTTCTATAGGTGGGTTTTTCTTTAATATTCTATAAGGAATTAACGATAATGATAAAAGTATCATAATTATAGCTATTATAGCAATATAATTAAGCCAACACATACTTTTTTGCATAACAAAAATAAATATTACAAAGAATACAACCAATGTCAGAACAATATAGATAACAGTATATAATAAACTTATCAAAAAACATTTTTTGGTTGAAGCACCGCATAGATATAAAATGGAATAAAAATAAAGATTCTTATAAGTAGAAATAGCAATGCAACCAATCATTCCAAACAACGAAACTAAAGATAAAGTTAAAAGAATCGGACCTAATGCTCTAACTCTTGCATAAGCATCTTCTTTTCCGTTTTCTAACACATCAAAAAAAGTTCTGACATAATAATAATTACTAAACAGTTTATAAGCTTCATTTAAATCGTTTGAATTTTTTAAAACTATAGCTTCAGTCATTCCGGTACTAATAATTTCTTTTGGCAAATAATTATATAATGTTAATAACGGAATTTCAAATGATTCATCTGCTTTGCCTAACATATCTTTTGTATTCAATTCTGTACCGCCATTATTAAAAGTACAGTAGTAAGAAGTTTTTAATATACCAACAATCTTTCCCGTAAAACCATTTTCTGAATCAATATCAATTATGTCACCAATATTAAAATGTTTATTTAAGGAATAAGGTATTACTACAGGAATGTTTTTTAAATCATCTGTACACTCGTTTAGCCATGTTCCTTCTAATAATTCGGGAGTATAATCATTTACAAATTCATCGCTATATCCATAAAGGGTATATTCTCCTAAGTAAGCTACCCCACCCAATTCACAATAATCTATTGAATTTTCAGGTAATTTATTTAATAATCTTTCCGGAACAGAATTACCGCCATTATCAACTATTATTCCGTTTATATTTGAAAGTCCGCTGCTAATGTACTCATCAACTGTAACGAAGTAACTATTTGCAGTAACTAAAATATCGCTTAATAATAAAGTGGAAGCAACTAATTGTATTATTATAATTATGCTCATTAATATATTCTTACAGAAAAGATGGTATGAAAATTTAATTAACTTCATTATTTTGTCACCCCAATCTTTTTTCGGAAATAGATATATTTTTTACATATTTTGAAATTACAGGAGCACTAGTAATAATAATAACTATAAAGTACACTATAATCATACTAATGTAATCATATATTCCTAAGCTGTATGTAAAATCCTCATATTGTACATATTCAATTATGCTTGGCAAGACACATCTTGAAAAAATACATCCACATACAAATGATATTAAAGCAATAATGAAAATTACATTAGCTAAGAGAAAAATGCAAGTTGTTTTTGTCGCACCGTTCAATCTATAAATATAAATAATTTTGTTATTCTTTTCTAATATATATAAATAGACAAATGCTACATTTATCATTGATAACAAAAATATTCCTATATATATAATAGTAGTAGAATCATTCCATAAGCTGTCAATATTTTTTATTCTTTCCGGATAGATTATTTCTGCATTTTCAAAGCATTCCGTCAATTGAGAAATAATTTTATTATTTTCATCGTCATCAGGATATTTATCTAAAACAATTGATACAGATTCATTATTATGCTTCACATCATTTATAGACGATATAGGCAATATATTATAACCGCCAACTGAATATGTACCAATTACAGTATATTTATCATTACATATTGATATTTTATCCTCTTCTATCACACCTTCATCACCTGATATTATTACATGTTTGTTTGTCACAAATTCGTCTTGGTTGAAATATCTACCATGCTTAATGTGATTGGGATAGTAAAGATAGTCAAACATTATTCTTGTATCATCAATATTAGCTTTTATGGAGACTGCATTTAATTCTAAATCACACTTATTATTAAAATGCTCTATCTCTTTTAGCATCATATTATCATCGATGAATGCACCATTAAACGATACAGTATAGGTCTTAGAATTATCATATTTTTTATTTGCATTTGTATAGCTTGCAAAATACGAAAACACAAAAAGAGATGCAAATATAGATATTATCTGTATTAAGCAAAGAAATCCAACCAATAACTTATTATTTTTTAAAAAATGCCAAAAGATTTTAATTGATAAATTTAACATTAGCTTTATCCTCAAAAGGGTGCCCTTATAGTATAAGGACACCCTCAACTTGAATATCTACTTATGATTGAGTTCCCACAACATTGTATATTAATGTATTTCTGTTATTGCTCAACGTGAAAATGTGTTTAGTGCTACCAACAGTAGTACCGTAGCCTGCCTCTTTGTGTACATAATTTGAAGAAGAACCGCTTGCGGCCAAGTCACCGTTTGTTTTATAAATATAAACTTTGACATTTGTTGATTTTAAACCGCTGCTGCTATTAATTTTGGAATAAGCGGTATCAGAATATGTAGGGAAAGTACTGCCTTTCCAATGTTGTGCGGTGACTGTTGCACTACCTCCACCAGAAACCGAAAGCGATTTTGTATGCTTTTTCTCAGTCTGATCGGACTTACTAAGTATGTACGATCCCGAACTTGTTGTGGTTGCAGCTGATGCACTAAAACAACCTAATACTATCGTTGAAACCATTAGTATACAAAATCCTAATAAGAACATTTTCTTTTTCATTGTAAAGCCTCTTTCTTTTTAATATATTTAAAATAATTTCTTTTGTATTTATGTTCTTCATTTATATTTGTTGAGTTTGTCTACAGTAACCTGAAATCATAAATGCTTAGTTTAATCCTAGTTTAATTTGTAATTTGGACTTTTCTCATTAATAACACCAAGGTGCTCATTATAACTCCGCATAGCAAAGAGTACCCTATGTTTCTGAGTTCTGTTAAAACACAAAATAATGATATGATAAATATACAGACTGAAATTAAAACAGCTAATGTTTTGTACCACTTTTTCTCGTAACTATTCAATGGATTGTTTTCTGTGTCAAGAGGGGACATTAATATTATCAACACCACACAAAGCAATTCAAATATTATGAGTAAATAAGTAAATATATTACCAACACTATTTGCATATTTAATTAAGCACAACATTATTATGCTTGAAATAACAGAAAACGCATAACACCTGACCGGCGTTTTAGCGTGATAGCCGCCTGCAAACTTACGGATAGCTATAAAAGAAAAATAGAAAACTAAACTTTCAATAAATAAATTGAAACATAAACCTATTATCATAACAGTTGCAATATGTATTAATGATGATAAAATAATATTAACAGCATATTCGTAAAGTTCTTTATCTTCGTTTTTTATAAGGTCGTTTGATACAAAAAACTCTATGAGTTTCGAACTAAACTTTTCCATTACTTTATCTTTTTAAATGCATCAAGTTTTGTTGGAGCCTTAGGCTGATACATTACAAAGCAAGTGGACGTATTAGCATTTATTGAAAGTGCTAATGTAAAACAAGCAATAATTGCAGGTGAAATTTTGCAGATAATGGTTTTAATTGTCTTCATAGTATTATTTCCTCCTTTTGTTGGAATTTTAACACATATTAAAAATAAAAACATAATTTTTGCAAAAATGATATCAATTTCATTCAAAGTGATGTATTTTTCTAATTATTTCGTCAAAAATAAAAAATTTATACCTAAAACAATGACATTTTTTGCAATATATGTTATAATTATGTCATAATTCACGGGAGGTTTTCCTTTTGAAAGTATTGATTTGTGACGACGACAAATATATTGCCGATGAAATACAAAGCAAGCTGACTGAATTTACGGATAAGCATAAAATATATTTTGATATTGATGTGTTTTACAACGGCGTCGCTCCTATGAAAAGCGATGCCAGTTATGATATGGCGTTTATCGACATTGAAATGCCGCAGGTAAACGGGCTTACTTTGGCGGCTCATTTAAAAGCTTTTAATCCCAATATAATTATTTTCATAATTACTTCCCACGAGTCTTATCTTGACGACGCAATGGATTTGGATGTGTTTCGCTATCTGTCAAAGCCTATTGACAATGACCGTTTTTTCAGAGCATTAAATACGGCTATTAACTATTATCATTCCAATACTCAAATAATAACTCTTGAATACTATGACGAGTATTATTCTGTTTTCACAAGCGATATAGTATATATAACTATTGAAGAAAGAAAGGCTGTTATTATAACACGGCAGAAGAAGTATTATACAAATAAAAAATTAAGTTATTGGAAAGAAAAACTAAAGGATTACGATTATTTTGCACAACCGCATTACAGCTATCTTGTTAATCTGAGGTATGTCTCGGATTTTAATAAGACTGAGCTTAATATTAATGTGGATTTAAAAAGTGAAACTCTACCTATATCTCAAAGGAACTATTCAAACTTTAAAAAGGCATATTTTGCATACATAGGGGTATAAATATGGTATATACAATTTGCTATGCACTTATTTTTCTTGCAGAAATTCTGATATCACTATTTTATTTTGAAAACAAATTTGAAAGAAAGGCAAGTAAAAAGTTTCTGATAATCTTATTACCGACAGCTTATACAATTCTGTACTTTGCAAGGCTGTTTAATATAACCGTTGTAAATATGCTCGCATTTTTTGTCTGCAATTTCTTTTTGCTTCGTCTTTGCTACAAGGCAAAAATAAAGTCCGCAATATTCCATTGCAGTATACTTTTAGTATTTAATGTTACTACAGAATTTGTTGTTATGTTATTTTCAGCTGCCATACTCGGGACTGAACTACTCGCCTGTCTTGATAATTCGGTAAACCTTATTTTTCAATCAACCATCAGCAAACTGCTTTATTTTTCTTCAATGTATATACTGTCTAAGGTATCATCAAATGAGCGTCGTAAGGAAAGTCCTGCTACATCGCTTATACTGTTTCTTCTGCCAATATCAAGTACTCTGATTATATATGCAATATTATATTCACTTGCAGAATATGAATTAGGACAAGTCTTTTTAACCTTGCTTTTAATCGGCATAGTGGTGTTGCTTTTTTCAAACATAGCGGTGTTCTGGGTTTATGAATTCACTCTAAAAACTCAGAGCCGCAATATGGAATTGGAATATGAAAAGCAGAAACTAAAATCTGCAGCTGAGTATTACGATTTACTCAATGAGCAAAATGAAAACTCAAAAATTGTTATGCACGACATAAAACGGCATTTAAACGCCATTAAGAGCATCGCCAAAGACAAGGCTGTTACAGAGTACATAGACGATTTTATTGAAGACTTCAGCATAAATAAATCTGTTGATTACTGCAACAATCCTATGGTCAATTCAATCGTCAACAGGTACAAATCCTTCTGTGACAAGTTCGGGGTGAAGATGAATATTGACATCAGAAGTGCTGATTTTAGCTTTATGAGCGAACCCGACATAACTGCTCTGCTTGACAATCTGCTTGAGAACGCAGTTGAAGCGGCACAAAATACAGAGAACGGATTTATAGATTTTTCGGCTTTCGTCCGCAAAAATAAATATCTGTCAATACAGCTTACAAACTCGGTCAAGAATATTGTAGCCGTCAAGAACAACCGCATAGCATCATCAAAAAAATCTGACGCAATACATGGAACGGGACTAAAAAGCATTAAAAGAGTAGTTAAAAAATATGACGGTGAAATAAATATGAAATTCAATGAGGATGATATGACCTTCACCTCAAACATTGTGTTTGAAATTCGGAGATAACGCAGTAATCGAATCATATAATTCCTTGACTAATGAAATGCATTATATAATGAGAAATTCCAATACCTAATAATACTGATATCAACAAGATGAGATCTAATTGATGGAATTAAGAATCGGAAAGAAATTGCAAATATAAAAGTTTTGCAGTTGGATTTATTGTTATTATTTTTGCCTATTAAACATTTTATATAGCAAGCTACTTTTACCCCCATGTTCACGGTAACACTGTTCAGTTACGATTTATCTAGGCTTTTTCGAGTTTTATAATAATCATGTAAGTGCTTAAGTATCGCTCTTTAGAAATAAATTATATTTTCTTAGACTTATATAATCTATCTGCATTGATACTATTGTCTGTTTCAACAATTATTTATGTAATTTTGATGTTAAAAATCAAATTATAGTATCAGGAAAAGGAATATCTAATGAAATGTTTTAAAAATCGCTATAACAATTTATCATATATAATTTTTACAATACTATCTTTGTTTTCAATAAGTCTGATTTTTAACAATAATGTATGGTTTGATGAAGCTTATACACTGTCGCTAATTCAGCACAATTATTCCGAAGTAATTGAAATATTAAAATCGGATATGCATCCTCCTCTATACTTTATATCTCTGAAATTCTTCTGTGAGATTTTCGGTTATTCAATACCGATTACCAAAGCTTTTTCGGTACTTGGCTATATTGCGACGCTTTCACTTGGCTTAACGGTAATCAAAAAACATTTCGGCAGAAAAACATCAACAGTCTATATGCTTACCGTCGGCGCGATTCCCATGTCGCTTTATTTCAGCGTTCAGCAAAGGTCATATGAGTGGTGTATATTTTTTGTTACACTTTGCTTTACGGAAGCTTTGCTGTTTCTTGAAAATCACGGGACGCGGCATTGCGTTATATTTGTTATCACCGCTTTGTTTGCCGCGTACAACCACATTTACGCTTTGCTTGCGGTCGGCGTGATTTTCATTTTCGTGAATATCTATGCTTTTGTAAAAGACGGAAAGCTGATAAAAGCAATCATAATATCTGATATAGCTATGACGGTGGGATATTCTCCGTGGATTATCCCGCTGTTATATCAAACCGAGGCGGCTGCCGGTAGCTTCTGGCTAAAAGGAGTAGAACCGCTTTCGGTGGTTGTGTTTGCATCGGGACTTGTTATTTCGACGCTGATACTCGCCAAAAAGGAAAACCGCAGGTTATCTGTAATATTTGCGATAACCTGCGTATTAAGCGTTCAGGCGATGGGTCTGCTTGTGACAATTTTCATTCGCCCCTTTTACATAGCGAGGTACAGCGTTGTTATATCGGGAATTTTCGCGCTGCTTGTCGCTTTCGGCACACAACATATAAAAGAAAAAGTTAAAAATATTATTTGCGTATTGCTTTGCGCACTTAACGTAGCCTGTCTTATCGGCACGGGAATATTTGAATACAACCCGTCAATGAATAATTTTTTCAACCGCTTTGATGAAATAGCTTCTTCAACAGATACATTTTTATATTGCGACAGCTCATTCGGAATTTTGTCATATTATTATCCCGAAAACACGCATATCTGCACCTACAGTGAGCCTTGGTTTGTGGCATTTGATAATATAGAATGCATAAATAAAAACGAACTTTCCAATAAAATTCCGCCCAACGATACCGTTTGGTTTGTAAAGAATGAATTAACTAAAACACCCGAATATATACAAAGTAATTTTGATTTAGAGTTGGTTGATTCATTCAAATGTGATTTTAATACCTTTAATGTATATTTGGCTAAAAAATAATATGTATTATATGTTCTTACCATCATACTTTTATAATGTTTTATTTTTTATTCTATATAGCAAACTACTCTTACCGCCTTTTTCACGGTAACGCTGTTCGGTTTCTATCAATCCTGCTTTTTTCAAATCTTTAATAGCTCTTCTGACTGTGGCAGGCGACAGCTTTATGTCGCCTGCTATCGTTTTTACGGAAGGCCAGCATTCGCCGTTTTTGTCGGCTCGCTCGTAGAGGTAGATATATACAGAAACGGCTCGGTGTGGTAAATCCATTTGATACAGAAAAGTTAGTTTACTCATTGTCGTTACCCTCCTGAGGTGGTCTTTGAGTTTTTATGACAACCTTTTTCTGTTTATTCGTGTCCTGTTCACCGTTTGAATTTTCGGATTCTTCTGTTGGCTCATATTTCTTTTCAGAATCGATAGTATTTCCACTGTCGGCTTGTTCCGCATTTGGTGAGGTCTTAAGATTTTCATTTTTCTTCTTTTTGTCATCGCTCGCTTCATCAAAATCCAAATTAGTTGCAGGCTGTTCAAGATAGTGAAGATAGTATTTCTGAATTATGTTATTGAACAACTCCGAACGGTTTGCATAGTGAACTTCACGGTTGCTGTTTTCCGCTACTTCATATTTTTCTTCAAATTCTATGCCCCATTTAAAAAACAGCTTTAGTTTTACTTTCATAGGATAAAAACCTGTTTTCATAACAACAAATGTGCCTTTCGGAAGTGATTTTAACTCATCGGGAGTCATCAAAGGTCTTTCTATCATCTGCAAGGATTGTGACGGATCGTTTTTGCTCCTGCTTACAGAGCCTGACATAACAGTTCTTGAACCGAGTGCTTTTGATAGGACTTCCGCACTTGTGCTGTTTGGAGCAAAGCCGCCAAAGATTGTGAGCTGTGTGTTGTCGATGATAACATCAGCACCCTCTTTTCCGTAATTTTTCTCCAACTGTGCAAAGGATTGAATGATTGGTACTATCTGCAACCGCCTTGAACGAGAAGCGGAGAACATCATTTCAGCCGATTCAATCTTTGGCAATGGCGATAGGTAAGGGTTTGATATTATCGCCACCTTTTCCCCCGCCTCACACCGAACATGAGCGATTTCCACTCATCCGGCGTTCCATCGGTGTATACAAATTCAATAATCATATTTTCTTTAAAACAACAAAATCCTTGTGGTTAGATAGGGTTAAATTTAAGCGTTTTCTCAGCCTGTTCAGTTTATCTTTCTGTCTGCTGTTCAATGAAAATTTCTGTAAATAATAGCTTATAGTTTCTGCATGGACAGCATGTAATAAAATATGGACATCTTGTTTTATCAGTACAAGGTTTGAATATTTGTCGTCTCCGCCGTCTGCTCTTCGAGTTTTGTGATGATAATGTATATCGCCAATTACAAGAGGTTGCCCTGTAATAGCACATTTACCTTGCTGGGCACAATATAACGCTAATCTATTATCGTTATACTCAATGCTTTTGCCCTGCACAGGGTTTTCCATAAGGTAGTGCAGGATATTTACATTCACTTTTTCAAGCGACTTATGAACAGCCGCTCGCCCTTCCGGTGCGTAGATACACCTATTCCTCGCTCTGTGCTTTGGCGGCTTTGTTTGCACATACGCAATCGGAAGCACAAACAATCCTCGAATATATCTTAACTGACTGCTTTGTCCATATGAGCTTGTAAAATAAAGTGTGTAAGTTAAAAAATAGCTTGTACACTTTTTGCA
>ENA-OPAY01000151-OPAY01000151.1-human-gut-metagenome-genome-assembly--contig:-NODE-151-length-11374-cov-3.458256_pt1 | contig 11374 bp, 10 predicted proteins | sample MGYA00241064_ERZ501444 | MGnify/ENA primary metagenome ERZ501444 (study PRJEB25962, sample SAMEA2042573) | human gut metagenome | biome: human gut; feature: human-associated habitat; material: faeces... | reverse complement strand
TAGAAGTGCGCCCTTTAGTTCCTAAAGGGATTTTCTTCTGACCCAAATTACATAAAATGTAGATCAAGACATTTCTAAGAGGTACTCTCAGATTTTCACAACATAAGGTTCATCTTCAATAATACCCTGATCGTGGGTAACAATGATAACCGTTTTACCTTCTTCATTGAGTTCGTGCAATAACCTCATAACAATATCTCTATTTTTCTTGTCAAGTGAGCCAGTAGGTTCATCTGCCAAAACAACAGAACATTTTTTCATCATAAGACGAGCTAAAGCAACTCTCTGTTGTTCACCACCGGAAAGCTGATAAACTTTTTTGTTAACTTCCTTTGATAACCCCACACGATTAAGAGCTTCTTTAAGTGATACTTTAGTTCGGCTTGATTTTTTAATCAAACTTAAATTTTCTTTAACTGTCTTATTTTCAAGCAGTGCAAAATTCTGAAAAAGAAACCCCACTGTATCCGCAAAAAAACTGTTTTTATTTTTAAGCCGGGTAATATTCAGCCCTTCGATTATGATACTGCCGCTATCCGGCTTTTCGATACCACCAATCATATTGAGCAAAGTGCTTTTTCCACTGCCGCTATCCCCGCTGATTACTACAAAACTTCCATCCGGAATTTCCAAATTAAAGTTGGAGAAAATTATTTTCTCTCCAAATGCTTTATTTAAGCCACGAATTATAATCATAAACATCCACCTTTCAAGGACTTTGAGATATTTGTTTTTTCAACCCACATAACATTTGTGAAAATGATTGCCATTTCAATAATGGTGAGCAACGCTCCAATCAGTAAAGCAATCCCGACACTTGCGTTAGATATAAAAATCGAAACAATGCAAATCAATATCACAACGGCTATATTTTCTATGAGATTAACGGAAATAAATCTTTTGTGCCTTTCATAAAAGCTATAACCTAAAACCTTTTTGAGGGAGATTTCCATCGCATTAAGTCTAAATTCCATTTTCACTTCAGATATGATGATAGCGATATCTAACAGCAATACTAATACGCAAAGAGAGCTTATAAAGCCAATCAGTTTCACGAGGAAACTATGACTATAAATGTAATCCTCTCCGACATTCGTCAGCATAAAATAGTGTGAACCAAGCTGTTCTGAATATTTTTTCGCAACACTGCGAATTGTGCTTTCATCGCATCCGTAGATTACCTCACCATTATATGTTCCTGTTTCGATATAACTTCCATTTAAAGCAACAGCCTCATTTGCCTGATAAATCACAATCGGATTTGTTACTCTTGACAATCCGTCAATAGCCTCTTCTCTGTTCGAATTGAGATAATAAAATTGCTCTCTGCCAGAATATTCTTTATAAACAACACGCAGTTCTTCTGCATTTTGGGTAAGAGAGCCAATTTCCTCTTTTGCGATATCTTTGTATGATTCCGCATTTCTTCCCTTTGGCACGAAGACCACGATATCCTCTTTTTCATCATCTTCAGTAAGCATATCAGAAAACCCTTGTAGCATATCTCTGGCATTATGATTTACAAAAATATAATTATCCGTATCGCTTATCCGGCTGCCTATGCAGACCACCGGATTTATAGTGTTGTATTCATTTTCGTAAAGGTCATTCCAAAATTTGCTCTCTTTGGATTCCTCCTCATTTTCTTCAAAAGGAGGTTCAATCTGCATAACTCCAAAATAATAATCATTATAATGATTTTCTAAAAGAGTAGTGTTTGTAAGTAAATTACCTTGAATGCTACTGAGATTTGTAGTTATTGTAAAAATTGTCATAGCAGTAGCAAATACTTTAAGACCGTTCAGAAGATAAAACATACCTTTTTTATCTGAAGCATTGGCAAAGGCTTTTTTTACATCAAAGCGGACAAAAGCAGCATAAGGAATTACGGAAAGAACTGCTCCGGCACAATACACTGCCAAAATGAGATGATCTTCATACGCTCCCGATATAAATTGAGAAACAAGCAACTTTGCTAAGACGAATAATGCAGCATATGAAATCATATCAGCCACTACAGCTTTTAGAGCAATCACAGCAGCATTTTCGCCCAGAGAAGCTCGTACAACTACTTCCTTTTGTCTGCGTATCACCTCAATCATATTAAGTACAATCATCAATATGGCAACCAGGCCCCAAACAATGAACATCATATCAGTTTCGGTTGATTGCCAAAACTCTGGCTGCGATATAGAATATTCTTTTGCCAAATCTTGATATGTGGCAATAATGTCATCATCATCACCGATATAGCTGACCATTATTTCCTGTCCATTGCCTGTGTTTTTTGCTTCTCTAAAATCTTCAAATTCTATTACGGTGATTCCGCCTATCAAAGCCGTATATGTTTTTTCCTCAATATCCATTGTGCTTTTAAGACTATCCCGAACAACGGTATCATCACCATAAATATAAAGTCTTGTCTGATAATTAGAAACTCTCTGATTAAAAGTCGAAAAAATATGAACACCATGCTTCTCAGCTGTATCTTCTGCATTGGCTAAAAATGAATCCATATCGTCATTAGTAGTTGTGTATCTGGACGATAAATAATAAGCACCATTAAAGTTCCAGAGCATATTTTGATATACTTCAGCTTGCATAACAAAAGCAAAAATAATCGTAATCAACAGCAATATATTTCTTATATGTTTCATTTGAAATTCTTAAACCTCCTTTGAATAGGTAACAGACACACGATTGCCCAAAATACTAATATGGATTTTTTCATACAACCACATTCTCTTGTTAGATTCTAATTTTCCGTTTTCTTTATTCGCATAAATTGTACCATAAAACTCGTGAACAATTCTACCGCAACTTTGGACTACATGAGAAAAGTCCGAACAGTTTTCTGCCCGGACTTCCTCGCTCAATCATAAATCAATTCCGCTTTCACAATCTCCTCTGCCTGTGCCTTGCAAGCGTTCATCTGCCGCACCCATTCCATTTGGTTTTCGGCTTTCAGTTGCTCGGTCACGCCGTTTTGCTCTGCCAGTGACCGCACGATCAGCTCCATGCGGTTTCGTGCCGCTTCGTCAATCTCGGCGCAATGCTCAAAGAGCTTGTCGGATAGCACCAGCTCATTGAACAGTATCGGACGGTGCATTTCCAGATACGCCTTGCGAAGTCTGCCGTAGTGTCCGAGGGGCTTGGTCTTGCGGATAACGATGTTCGGGATAAGATAATCGCCGTTCTGTGTGTAAGTGATATTCATGCTGTTTGTACTCCTTTCATCGGCTCTCTCTGCGGTAAACTGCTGACAGGGACGAACACGCCCTTTGCAATATCCTCCGCACGAATGGCGGCTTTCTTGGCTTCGATTTCTGCCTTTTTTCTCCCCTTGATTTTGTCCTCGTATCGCTTCTGCGCTCCGCTGGCTTTCCGCTTCAAGTAGTTCTGATGAAGCCTGTCCTTGCGTTCCTCACGCTTGCGGATTTCCTCTAATTCTTCCGGGGTCAGCTCCACTTCTCCAAACGCCGGGGGAACGAATCGCCCAACAAAATTGAAGTAAATCTCGACCTCCTGTGTGGTCTGTATACTGCCTTTGCGGTCACGCTCATGCACAAGGATTTTCTCGATAAACTCGTTGAGCATGGCAATGGTCAGCTTGTCGAAGTTCTCATATTTGTCAATCAGAGCGATAAAACGGTCAGCGTCCTTTTCGTGCTTCTCATAGCTCTTGACAGCCTTTTCCAGAACAGAGATTTCAGCGGTAAGCTCGGACTGTTCCTTTTCGTATTGAGCGTCCAGAGTGGCGTATCTGCTGTCGGACAGCTTGCCTAAAATGTTGTCCTCATAGATTTTGCAGAGCAGGACTTCCAGCTCGGAAACTCTCTGCTTTGCTGTGGCAAGGCGTGTCCGCTGTTTCTTGACCTCTGCCGTCTGCTGGCTGGACTGCGCTTCCTGCACCACACGGACAAACTCGGCTCTGTCATGCTTCGCATACTCGGCAATGGCTTTCAGCATTTCAGAGACAAGGGACAGTACCACATCTTCATTGATACGGTGCTGTGTCGTGCAGAGCTTTCCAACTGGGACTTTGCTGTATTGGGAACAGGTATATTGAGAAATACGCTTGCCGTTGTTGGTACGGTGGACATACATCTTGCCGCCGCAATCGGCACAATAAAGCAAGCCTGTGAGGGGAGCTGCTTCGCCCCAGCCGTCCGGGTAGCGTCTGACATTCCCACGGATTTTCTGCACAAGGTCAAAGGTCTGCTGGTCAATGATAGGCTCATGGGTATTCTCGAAAATTGTCCATTCGTCCTCCGGGACATAATGGCTTTTCTTGTCCTTGAAGTGCTTTCGGGTCTTGAAATTGATGGTGTGTCCCAGATATTCACGCTTTTCAAGAATGTTGCAGATGGTGGAAGAACCCCAGCCGTACACATCTTTGAAAGTCTTGTTTTTGTTCACGCCCTCGCCGTGCCGGGCAAGGTAAGCGGACGGAATGAGGACTTTTTCTTCTTTCAGCTTGCTGGCGATCTGATACGGACCGTAGCCCTCAATCGTCATGGCAAAGATGCGCTTGACCACATCAGCGGCTTCGGGGTCAACCAACCATTGGTCTCTGGCTTCGTTCCAGAGATAGCCGTAAATGACCGTGCCTGTGAGGTGCTTGCCGGACTTGCCTTTTGACTGGAAAGTGGAACGGATTTTACGGCTGGTGTCTCTGGCGTAATACTCGTTCATAATGTTGCGGAAAGGGGTAAAATCATCGTCCCCTCTGGCACTGTCCACGCCGTCATTGATGGCGATAAGGCGAACGCCACGCTGACGCAGGATTTCCATAATCTGACCGACTTTCAGATAGTCACGACCCATGCGGCTCATGTCCTTGATGCACAAATACTCCACATTCCCGGCTTCCACTTCTTTCATCATTGCTAAAAATCCGGGACGGTCAAAGCAAGTACCACTAATGCCATCGTCCGTGAAATGGACAATGTTTGTAAAGCCCTGCCGTGCGGCGAACTCCTCCAACATTGCCTTTTGATTGGATATGGAATTGCTCTCACGCTGTTGGTCATCATCTTTGCCAAAGTCATCACGGCTCAGTCGTTCGTACAGAGCTGTGATTTTCTCATTTTTTCTCATAACTTGCGCTCCTTTCTTCGGTTTTAGGTTGTGTGTTCTAAGAGACTTCCCAACCGCTTGATTAAGAAGTCTTTTAGAGCATACAACACCGCTGGCCAGTTTGTATTTTTTGTACTGTCGCACAGCAAATCTGCCAAGACTTGCTCTCCAAGGCTCTACATCAATGTCAACTAAATCAGCATAGTTTTCGTTTTGTTCTTCAAACTGCTCATCTTTATCCCAATCCTTTTCAATCCACTTTTCAAGATAGTAAAATGCCCAATCGATTGCATTTTTAAAGCTATCATCATCTTCTCGGCATTCTGATGCATTGACAAAATCAATAAGCGTTTCAAAATTCCACTCATTTTCAGGACACATAGTCAGAATGAGAGCTATGTATGATGTATAAAGCAATTTCTCTGCTTTAACCCAAAACTCATCTCCGCCTTTTTGCTCGCCGGTTGTATTTGCTATCAGCACTTCAACAGTACGCAATATATCTTGCTCACGAGTTTCGGGACGAATGTATGCAAACGGGTTATAGTGCATTGATTTTTTAAAATCAATTGTATTGAAAATTTTAATTTCATACGGTTGATAACCGATAATATCGCCTTTTTGATAAATTGGTTTGCCACGCTGAAGCAATTTGCCGCAATCATTAATTATTGTGCCTTTTGGATCTGTTACAACATAACTTGAATGCATCTGCATCAGGTTAGGTTTTACATAAAAGCGAGTTTTACCTGAGCCTGAACCACCATAAACTATTACATTTTTGTTACGCTCATACTTTGGTGATTTTGCTTTATTCATTGTCAATCTTTCAGATTGTGTCAGAATGATATTATCACTTTGATTTTGCTTATCATAATAAGGAGCAATATCCTTTTCGTTTCCCCAACGAGCAGAACCGTATTCCTTGTCTTCTGCAAATTTTTTCTTATGTTTTTTCTTGTACTCAATAACTAATTTAGCAATACCTGCTACTATCGCACCAATAAGCACATCATATGGATGCAAAGAGGGCAGAGGGTTAGTTACTGCATTACCAAGGTTATCAATAAACGGGTAAGCTTTAACAGATATATCACCAACAACTGTAACTGTACGGTAAGCAAAACTGATTTTATTTCCAATCCAAAAGAACATAATTAACGGCAAAGCAAAAATAATAATTTTTCGTATCTTGCCACTATCAATATTCACACCATCACCTACCCATATCAGACTTGTTAAGAGATTTTTCTTTTGACAAGTCTGATTGTTGTTTAGCGATAGTTTTTGCATTCTGCTTTATCTGTTCTCGATTTACAACATCGCTTACTGATTTTTTCTCAAGTTTCTTGTTGACACCAAAGACATACTCTTTAAAAGCTCTCTGAAAATTTTCGGATTTTGCACTCTCAAAGAATATGTGATATGTAGCAGGGGATGTTGACACATCTTTTTTGAGTGCATAGTCAATATCATACTTTTGAGCCGTCTTTAAAAAATCTTTGATGTTGTTTTCTGTAACTTCGATGTTCTCCAGTTTCCCAACTTTGGCAAGTTCACCGTACATTTTCCTGCCTGATTTTTTAGCCTTACCTGACAAAAAATCCTTCATAATTGACTTTAGTAGTTCAGATGTTACTTGTGATGCCTGAGTTGTAAAATCAATTACTTTTTTGACATCGTTCACTAAATCACTTCCTCATTCACAGGTTCGGGCATACGATAGATGTTTTTACCATTCTCAACTGCTTCACAAAGTGATAAGAATACTTCTGAGCATTCAGACTCATTGTTGTAAATACCAAGCATTAACGCATCAGGATTCATAACATCTTCATTGTCATCATCTGAAATAGACTCAAAAGCAACAATTGCATAAACCGTTGTATCCTCAATCTCGCCGGAAAACATAGAGATTTTAGCCAGTTTGTCAAAATTAACAAGTTCTAAATCTTGATTTAAAATAATCATTTTTCTTTTCCTCCAAACTTGTGCCCCAATGGGGCATAAGTTAATATTCAATTTTCAAAGTCATAATTGACTTGCATATCAACATCAAGCTCCATTGTGTTGACAGCATTATATAAACAACTTCGCAAGTAATTGCGTATATTTCTAATTTGCTGTGTTTTAGATGTTTCATTGAGCTTACTCATAATGTATTCGATGTGCCCATCATCAATCCTTTCATATTGTCTTGCCACATCTGCAATGTTGATTTGCAAACCGTTAATGTTTAAAGCACAGTTATCTGCACGATGTACATATGTATCCGCAAGTAGATTAACAATTAAGTTAAGGTAATGTTGATTGTAACCTTGCGACAACAACGCATAGTATGAAATTTGTATTTCAGCCTTTTGGACATATTCCTCATATTCTTCTATCCTTCTATCAATTTTTTCAGAAGTCGATTCTGTTGCTGTATCAGCTTGATTGATAGATGGATTAGTATGGTTTAACTCAGTATGGTTTAACTCAGTATGGATATAGGTCGAGATTTCCGATGTCTTGACATCGTTTTTATCAACTTCAAGAGGTCGATTTTTCCGACCTCTTGAGGTCGATTTCGATTTTTCAGAGGTCGATTTTTCCGACCTCTGGGATGTTGGTTCATCTTTTTGAGCCGACTTATCAGATTTTTGCTGAGTTTTTGTGCTTTTAGTAAGAGCATTAATCTTGCAGATAACTTCATCTTCATCATCCGATTTATCTATTGGCTTTGCGAAATTCATAACAAAAATTTTAGTAGGCTTACCTAATCCTTGCTTTTTGCGAATTATAAGACCAATTTTTTCAAGCTCACTAAATATACGCATAGCTTTATCTCTGCCAATATTGAGTTGCTCCTGCACAAGCTCTTGCTTGTAGTAAACAAATGTTATACCGCTTTTATCTATCCAACCGTTCTTTTTAGACAACGATGTTCTGTCAAGTAAAAAACCATACAACAATTTTGCTTCACAAGACAGAGTTTTGAATCTGTCATCAGTGAATAATATCTGCGGAACACGATAGAACATATACTGTTCGCTATCACCATAGAAAAAGTCAAACATATCACGCACTCTCACTTTCTGATTCAATCTTTTTCATTTCGCTTTTGAGAGAGCGTATTTCATCATCACCAAGATTTGCAATTAACTTTGCACAGCTCATTATTGCTTTAGTGTTCTGAGCTGTTGACAAAATTATTGAAAATAATATTTTTGACTCTACCGGATACTCCGAGTATTCTTTGTCCATCAGTTTCTTAGGTACATAAAAGCACTTTTCCATACTTATCCCAACTTTTCTTAAATACAAATTTCAATTGTTGTCTGTTATCGTTATTTTGATAAAAATAAAAAAGCCAACCTCTTTCGAGATTGACTTTAGTTAATACTTGATTATTCTGTTGTACCTCAATTCATTAATCCATAGTGTAATTTCATAAGGTAGTAAAACATATTCTTTCGCAAGGTCAAAATGCTGTTTGTTTGAGAATAGTGTAATTTCATAAGGTTTAATAAAGTGATAAATAATAAAATTATATTTCGCAAATTGCAGTAGCAATTTGCATTATTTTTTGCATTATTTTTATATTAAACATATTATATAAAATTGTTAGTGAAATTTTATAACAACGGGTTATTGCAAATAATTGTAAAAAATGATAAAATAATACATATTATACTATGTTTAAATAATATAATCTATACAAAATTGTGAATTTTTATAACGACTATGTAACGGTTATTCAGATGAAATCAAAAAAGGAGAGAGTACTATGGCAGAAACTAAACAGGAGTTTTATAAATGGCTTGATAGTTCTGTCCGTTCAGCCGATATTCCTCGTGTTAAAAAGCTATGCGATTTAGTTGATACATACAGTAAAAGTAACAGAAAACTCGGCTATTCGCTATTTGAAGTTACCAACGCAGATGATGTATATAAGGTGATAAAAGTCGTTAATAAAGATGTGGTTTTTAGGGCAAGAAACAGTAGGCAAATTCAAAAAATTGATATCGCCTTGAACGAATATTACCGATTTTTTATAAAATATATTTCGAGCTATGCTTTGGATAAGAAAAGTAATCCAAACATTGGCGATAAAACAGATAAAATTTCTTGTGCTGGTCAAACAGCCTTTTTTACTGCTCTTTTAGAGCAGTACAGAAAGATTTTGTCGGCTAATTATAAAAAAGGTTTTAGACTTAATGATAAATTAAGTCTTCGAAGATTTCGTATTCAATGGCAAAATACTTTTGAAACCGAGTTGCAGTATGATGATCAAACAATTTGTGATCATATTCAAAGCATAACCATTAAATATGGCAATATGGCGTATCTTCCCGAAGATATGCTTGGTGAAGCGGCAAAGCAGAGGTTGCTGAAATATATCAGTGACACTTTTGAAAGTGGCAAAAATATAATTTATTATGATTCGCTTTACCGCAATTTTGCAGACGATTTTGCACAAGGCAGAATAAATAGTGTTGATATGCTGAAAACATATCTTATATATATCAATCACTCAAATATGTATTTTTTAAAGAAAAACTACATTGCAAGCGGAGAAAATGTTGAGGCAGATGAGGCGCAGGAAATTCGTAATTTTTTAATATCAAGCGGAATGCCTGTAAAAACAGAGGACATTGTTTTGGCTCTTTCTCATATTTCAAACAGCAAAATAAAGAATATAATTTCGGGTTCAAACAGTGACGAGTTTATCAGAAATAAAAAGGGCGAGTATTTCCATGCAGATATTGTCGAGCTTACTCAGTATGAAATAGATTTAATTGCAAGGTGGATAAGCTTATCTATTGTAGATAAAAAGTATATGGGAGGCAAGGAACTTACCGATACTATCGAAAGTGAGTTGCCGTCTGTTATGGAAAGGTATCCGTATTTAACCGGTATTGGACTGAGAGATGTAATTGGCTATAAACTCAAAGATAGGTTTTCGTTCAAGGGTAAGATCATCAGCACCTTTGGCGAAAAATTATCTATGAGCGATGTTTTTGCAACATTTGCAAAAAATCACAATCATTTTACATTAGAACAGCTTGATATCTTAAAAGAAGATCTCGATACTTCTATTTATTTTGAGCCTGTATATGAAAATTCCTTGAGAATAAGTAAAGACGAATTTGTTTCAAAATCGCAGGCGAAATTTGATGTTATCGCTACCGATAATGTATTGGAGCAATTTTGTATCGGAGATTATGTTAGCGTAAAAGATGTAGATTTATTTGGCGGATTTCCAAATGCCGGTTTTCCCTGGAATCCATTTTTGTTGCAAAGCTATGTTGCGTTTTACAGCAAAAAATTTAAATTGATATACGGCGGTTTTACTGCAAAAAAAGCTGTTGGAGCAATTGTAAAAATAAGTGCAGAGATAAATACAATTGATGATGTTATTATAAGAGCCTTAGCTGATAGCAATATTTCTCTCAACAGTGATAATGCCTTACAGTATTTGTATGATTTGGGTTATATTGCTCGCAGAAGTTACAACAATATTGATTTTGTTGTATCAAAAGCAAAGCTGTATAGGGCGAGTAAAGGAGATTAATATGCTATGTACTCTTATAATTACGATGTTGAAACAGGCGGAATAATTCTTAATTCATCGCCACTGCATTTCAGCAAAGAACCAAGACCTGTTTATTACAAAGAACTCGATATACTCGGCTTTGATAAGCACTGGAAATACGAAAAAAATGACGAATACCCATATATGTGGGCTGAGGCAAACAACTATTTTTATCGTGGGCGAAAGGTAGCGAAAACAAGGGGCGGTTCTTGCTACACTGCTCCTGAAATAATAATTTTAGACCCCCCCGAGCCGAACGGCGCACCGCTTAAATTTGTAGATGTTCCGGCAATGGTAGAAAAGAATCGAGAAATTTTAGAGGGCTTGGTACAGGATACAATTAAAAAAGTTTACAATACCTACATAAAGTACAAGGATAAGGTGGATATATTTTATGTCGCTTTTAGCGGTGGAAAGGATAGCATAGTTACACTTGATATTGTGCAGAGAGCTTTACCGCATAATGGCTTTATGGTTTTGTTTGGCGATACAGGAATGGAGTTTCCTGATACATATGAAGTTATATCTGAAATTGAAAGGAAATGTAAATCAAAAGGTATTAGATTTGAACGAGCAAAATCAAGCTTAAGTCCTGAATATACTTGGAATATTATTGGACCACCGGCGCAAAAAATGAGATGGTGTTGTTCAGTCCATAAAACAGCTCCGCAAATTATTTTGTTAAGAAAAATTGCTAAAAAGAATACTTTTAGAGGT
>ENA-OPAY01000148-OPAY01000148.1-human-gut-metagenome-genome-assembly--contig:-NODE-148-length-11624-cov-2.066211_pt1 | contig 11624 bp, 8 predicted proteins | sample MGYA00241064_ERZ501444 | MGnify/ENA primary metagenome ERZ501444 (study PRJEB25962, sample SAMEA2042573) | human gut metagenome | biome: human gut; feature: human-associated habitat; material: faeces... | reverse complement strand
AGTAATGCCACCGAGGTACTCAATGATGAATCAACTGAAATGCTTAGGGAGAATCCGACAGAGTTGCTCAAGAGTAATGCCACCGAGGTACTCAATGATGGACCGACTGAGGTACTTAGGGAGAATCCGACAGAGCTGCTCAAAAGTAATGCCACTGAGGTGCTTAATAATGAATCAACTGAAGTGCTTAGGGAGAATCCGACAGAGCTGCTCAAAAATAATGCAACTCAAGTACTTAGCTGTAATAATATTCAAGAAAATTATACAACGGTACTTAAAAATGAGAAGGGCAAAGGAGCAAATGCTCCACAGCTTGTTAATTTCAGGGTTACAAGGAGTAAAATTTTAATTCATACTGATGAGGTGATATAATGAAATCGTCGTATGAAAAATATTTGATTTCCTTTAAGTTGTCGGTAGCTTGCTCATTTATATCCAGCTTGTCAATAGTGTTTTTAGCTTTTTATGCAGGCGAAACAAAAATGACAGTTCCAAAACTATTGGTAGCATTGGTGTTTTGGATTGGCTTAATTGCAGAACAAATTTTGTTTTGGAAAGCAAATTCAATGCGAAAGAAAATGCTTGGAGAAAAGTCAAAAGGGAAAATCGGATTGTTATCTATATGCAAAAACAAATTTGCCAATGCAGCCGATATTGTTTTATTGGTTTCACTTATACTGCTGATTTTGTTTGCGGTATTCGGAATACTTGAAAATATAGTTCAATACATACTTTGTTTTATAATTATTTTATCATTTAGATTACACTGTATTCTGAATGGTCAAAATTTTAGTTATATAAATAATAAAAAAGAGGAAGGTAAGAACAATGTTAAGCAAGATTAAAAAACTATCAGCTAAAGCAACAGCCTTTTTGCTTACAGCCATTATGCTTATCACAGTAATTCCCACAGGAACATTTGTGAGCGCAAAAGGTGAAGATTTATTAAGCTGTACATTTACATTGACAGACGGTACATCTGTTTTAGAGCTTGATGATGTTATAGTTACTTTAACAAATAAAGCTGATGAAAACGATAAAATAGATCAGAAAACGGTAAAAGGTGTTGCCACTTTTGAAAGTGTGCTTAAAGACGGTGTAACATACAGAGCAACCGTTTCCAACAGTGAAGAGTATGAACCTGTAAGTGATTTTGAATTTGTTGCACATCCTGATTTTACAGAGCATAACATAGTTATAACTCCTATCGATAGAGTAAATCTCAACGGTGTTGTAAAGGACGAAGACGGAAATCCATGTGCCGGTATAGAAGTCAAGCTTAGCGGTTATACTACCGCCACCAAGAAAACAGATGCCGAAGGCAAGTTTACTTTTGAGGCATACAAGGGCAAAGACTATAAAATCGAAACTTTGGCAGCTGATGAAAAGTATAATAATGCGTCAACTGAAATTGTTGGCTTGTCCGATGCTCTGCCTGAAATAGAGCTTGAATTAAGTGTTAAAGAGTTTAAAGTAACAGTAAATACAACTATCGCTGAAACAACAACAAAAGCAGAAGAAACCGTTAAATATGGAACAAACAAGGATATAGTTATCCCCAAAAAAGACGGCTATCGTATTAAAAGCGTTACCATTAATGGAAAATCTTGTGATATACAAGAAGATCAGAGTGAGTACAGAACAACTCTTAATAATATTACATCTGATTATGAGATTAATGCGGAATACATAAGAAAGACATATACAATTACATTTAATGTTTGGGAAAACGGTAAGGTTACATACAACGGAGATACTTCAATAACTGCAGGCGGCAGCGTTGAATTTAATGAGTCTGAAGATTCAGCAAATCCCACTAAGGTTACAGTAACAGCTAAACCAAACCCTAATTACAGAGTATCTAAAGTAATTGTAAACGGTGAAGAATCCACTATTGATGATAATAATAATGATAAAGAATACGAAAAAATATTAACTGTAGATAAGAATTATGAATTTACAGTAGAGTTCAGCCTTAACCGTTATAATGTTACTGTAAGTGTTGCAGAAGACGAAAAAGGTAATAAAGGCGGTACTGCCACTTTGGGAGAGGGAGATAAAGTCAAGATTAATGAAATAGTTAATTATGGTGATTCTGAGACTTTAAAGATAAATGCCGCCGAGGGTTATCGTATCAAATCAATATCAATCAACAATAATCTTGTAGAAATCTCCGGTGATGCTCCGATATGTAATAATTATAATTATTGTATCGAGAAAATAACAGAAGACCAAAAAATAGAGATTGCTTTTGAAGAAGTAAAAGCTGTTGAAATTTCAGACGACAAAATCAGCAATGACTATTACACTATTTCATTTACTAAGGATGGCAAAGAATTTAAACCGATAATAAAAGATAATACATATTTTATTTCTGACGGAGTAAAGGTCAAGATTGAGAGCAGCGATAAAAGTATTTATAAAGGTATATATTCAAAAGACTTTAAGTTATCGACAGAAAATGAAATTATTATTGGAGAAAAGCCTGTTGAAATAAATGAAATTTATTTGTATGATTCCAATAATATATTTAAATGGGAAAAAATTACAAATATTAATATAAAAATACAGTTAGATAAAAATGCTCCGGTAATTTCAAATGTTACCAAGTCGCCAAACTGGGATTTCAATAATGATAGATACACTGTTACAGCTGATGTTGTAGACAACGGTGTAGGTGTTGACGAGGCATATTATAGTAATTCAAATGAAAAATATGATGAAAACAACAAATGCACAATAGTGAACGGTAAGCTTTCATTTGTCACAACAGATAAAGACTTTAACGGCACATACTATATTTTTGCAAAAGACAAACTCGGAAATAAAACAACAGGCAGTGAGATTAAGGGAATAGAGATTGTTGTTGATAAATATTCTCCAAGAGTTACGAAAGTTGAGATTCAAGGAGATGGCATAAATTCCTTTAAGGACGGTTACTTCTGTAATTCAGATATTACGGTTACTGTAAGTGTTACTGATACTCCAATGGAAAATGAGGATACAGCTGTTGTTTCCGGTGTAAAGGATGTCACTCTTTATTATAGTAATAAAAGTCAGACAAAGAAAGTTGTTAACGGAAACGCTGTATTTAAAATTGGTGCAGGCGAGCTTAATAGAACAACATTTTACGCTTCCGTGACAGACAAAGCGAGAAATGAAAGCGGTATAATTAAGCTTACAGAAGATAATACATCTGTAAACGATGAAAAACTGATAAGCAATAAATTTACAAATAAAGCTGAGGCATGCACTGTTACAATAGAACCGGATAAAGAAGCTTCCTTTACAGACAAAAATAATAGAGAATGGTATAATGAAACAGGAAAGCCCAAATTTAATGTTACAGTAAAAAACAGCTATGGCATTAAGAGCATCAAATATAAATTGAACAACGGTGCAGAAAAAGAATGCAAAATTGAGGAAAGCACTAAGGTGACAACGGAAGTGACTTTTACTGTTGAAACTGTTGTTGGGGAAAATACATTAACAGTTGAAACTGAAAGCGTAAGCAATACTAAATCTGAGCCTAAAATGCGTACGGTCTATGTTGATAAAGAAGCTCCGACCATTACAAATTTTAAAATTACTAAAGTCGGGGATTCTATTCTTGAAAAAATTATCAATACACTTTCCTTTGGTACTTTCTTTAACGAAAGCGTTAATGTTACCGTAACAGCTGTGGATAGCCCCGAAGGATTAAACTCGGGTGTAAAAAGTATTACACTATATTATAACAACAGCGAAGAGTATGAAACTCAGGATGTAGATGAAAACAAACAGGCAACTTTTACAATACCTAAGGATGCTATTGACAGCGAGAAATGCTATTTCAGTTCAGCTATATCAGCAACGGCAACCGATAATGTGGATAATGTATCAAATCAGGTTAATCCAACAGGAGAGAATTCAGACATTAAAAGCAATAAATTAATGATTGAAACAATCAAGCCCACAATTGAGGAAAACTTCACTGAACCTGTTTATAAGGACGGCGATAAAGAGTGGTATGGCAGTGACATTGAATTTTCGTTAACCGCTAAAGATGATAAAAACGCTAAAGATGACAATTCCGGTTTGGCTAAGGTTGAGATTAAAATCAATGGTGAACTTATTGTAAATGAAGTAACTAATAAGGCGATTGACAAAACAACCGGCAAAGAAATAGATAATCAGATATTTGAGAAGGAATATAATTTAAACACCAAAGGTTTAAAACAAAACCAAGATGGTTCTTATGTAGTTACCGCAAAGGTTACCGATAATGCCGGTAATGTATATGACGAGTATTCAAAGACATTTTATATTGACAAAAATAATCCGGAAATATCTGAATTTACCTTCGAGCCTGTTCAGTATAATGAGAATTGTGTAGAAAAAACAGATTACGGATACTATTTTAAAGAAAATACTGAGGTTACCATTACAGCAGTGGATAATGATGGTCCAAGCTCCGGTCTTGCGAAAATCATGTATTATACTGTTGATATTAATTCAGGCGAAAGCGAAAAGATAGAAAAACCAGTCAATAAAGATGGAAAAGTATCATTTACTATTGACAAAAACTTTAAGGGACAGATTTATGCAATGGCTTATGATAATGTAAATCACGAAAGTGACCGTGCAACACCTAACAGTGCAATTCTCGAAAAGCCTGAAAAGCACAATGCGGAAAATCATATTTCTTTGGTTAAGCCCAACACATCCTTGCATACCAATGACGGTTCAGATCTTTATGCGTCAAATGTTCCTGTAACAGTTACTGTTACAGATACATATTCGGGTATTCGTAATATTTCATGGTCTGTTTCAGCTCCGTACGATACCGATAACAACCAGAGTGGAGAAGTTTCGGTTGATAACTCCAAAAAGATAAGCGGAACACAGGCTAACGAGTGGAAGATTATCAGCACAGACAATAATCTTGTTACTCAGATGCAGAAAGTTATTACTGTTAATAACAACAGCAACAATATTATTGTTACTGTAAAAATGACCGACAGGGCAGGAAACACCTCTGAAAATAAAATCGAACTCAGTATTGATAAGGTAAGTCCTGTAATTGAGGTTACATACGATAATAACACAGCCGATAGTCAGTATAACAATATCTATAAAGATATTCGTAAGGCAACAATTAAAATTACTGAGCGTAATTTCAGCAGCAAAGATGTTGACTGCAAAATTACAAATACAGACGGAGTTATTCCGAGTGTAGAGGGTTGGCAGGAACATAAGAATACACAGTCGCCTGACCAGACCTATTATACAGCGACAGTTTTGTATTCAGCAGACGGTGATTATACATTTGATATAAGCTGTTCTGATCTTGCTAAAAATGCGTCAAACAAAATCGCCCGTCATAGCTTTACTATTGACAGAACAATACCAAAGGTGTCGGTAGTTTACGATAACAATGACGCTTTAAACGGAAATTATTATAAGGCAGACAGAACAGCTACAATAACAATTGTTGAACATAATTTTGACTCTTCAAGAGTAAAGATAACAGGTACTGCCTCAGACAACGGCACTAACCTCAGTTTCCCAACCACCGGCACATGGTCAGATAATGGCGATGTACATACTGCAACTATAAATTATAATTTTGACTCAAGATTTACTTTTGATATTGCCTTTACCGACAAGGCCGGTAATAATGCCGCTGACTACAAGGAAGAAGAATTTTATGTAGATAAAACTGCTCCTTCACTTGAACTTTCAGGTGTAGAGGACAAGTCAGCAAACAACGGCAAGATCGCTCCTGTTATAACTTATACTGACAATAATATTGACAGAAACACCATAAGTGTAGAACTTTCGGGTGCAAATAACGGCGTTGTTGACTACACCACATCAACAGAAAATATTCTTAATGGTCAAAAGTACATTTTTGCAGACTTTGCTAAGGAGAAAAAGGTTGATGACATTTATACCCTAACAGCAACTATTTCTGATATGGCAGGCAATTCAAGCAAAAAAACCATTACTTTCTCAGCTAACAGATTTGGTTCTGTATACACATTAGATTCATCACTTAAGAAACTTGACGGTAAATACACAAATACAGAGCAAGATGTAGTGTTTACTGAAACTAATGTAGATGTACTTGATGCAAAGAGCCTTAAACTAAAGGTATTTAAAGATGGTACACCTAAGGACCTTAAAGAGGGTACTGACTATACTGTAACCCATACAGGCGGTGACGGTAAGTGGAGTCAGTACAAGTACATAGTTAAAAAGTCTATGTTTACCGATGATGGTAAGTATAGAGTAACCGTATATTCAAAAGATGCCGCAGGAAATGTAAACGAAAATATTGAGGAGTCAAAGGCAGCAGAAATTTCATTCGGTATAGATAAAACTAAGCCGGTTATAGTTCCTATTGACTTTGAAAGCGGTCAGCAGTATGCGGTAGATGTTAAGAATGTAAAGGTTGAAATCAAGGATAACCTTGTGCTTGATAATGTAAAGATTTATAACGGCAAAGAAAGCGATGGCAAAGAGATTAGCTATAAAGCTGACGGAGAAACATATTCGTTTAATGTATCACAGTCAAATGATAAGCAGAGCATTATGTTTGTGGCAGTAGATGCGGCAGGCAACAGATGTGAACTTTCGGTAAAAGATGTCTTGGTATCAACAAATATGTTCGTTCGTTGGTACAATAACACAGCGTTATTTGTGGGTTCAATAATCGGTATAGTTGTATTCGTTACAGCTATTGCAGCATTTATTATCTTTGGTAAAAAAAGAAAAAATAAATAATTGTTTTTAATTTGATTTTGCAATGGGCCGAGAAGCCCATTGCAAAATTATATGGGAGGTAGAATTTATGTATCCTGAGTTTATTCCTATTTACGCAGGGTTAGCTGTATTGATTGGCTTGTGCGTTGCAATACTCATTTTGCTTGTAAAACAATCTAAAAATATTAGCGGCTATACTATGCCAAAACAAAAGAAAATCAATAATAGTGGCTATACAAACCACAAGTCAAGGGATTTGTATAACAGTAATATGGCTTTTTGCAAAAAGTGCGCTACTCAGTTCAGTGCCTCAGAAAGATTTTGTCCCAAGTGCGGAACTCCACGATAATGGTTTATTAATTCAGGAGGTGGAAGAATGTCACTGACAAAAATAAATGTTGGCAGCGTTGTGGGTTTGTCGCCGACAGTTATGTCTGCTTACAATAATGTTTCGTATGTTAAAAATTCTTTTAATTCCACACGCAGTCATATTGACAGCAAAATTTTGTCCAGAAATAATATTGGAAACCGACTGTCTAATATTTCAAATCAGTTGAATAATATAGGATATAGAATATTAGATATTAAAAATACTGTTGAAAACGGCGCTAATGAATATTATAGAACTGATGTTCGTATTATTGGCATGAAAAATACCCTTATACATAATGTATCGGAAGTTGGTAGAGCAAGTGGATTATACAACACCATAGGCTCAGAAATTGCTAAGCAAGCCTTAGAAAAAGAAAAAGCCGAAGAAAAAGATTCATCGGAGTTTTCTTTTGAAAAATTTTTAAAGGATGACTGGAAACTCGAGGCAGCAATACTTTCGGGTAAAAAAACAGGCAGCGGAAGTTTTCTTGGACTTAAAACGGAGGGAACAGCTGAAGGCGATTTCATAGGCGGTTCAATTGAAACTAAATCAAAGGCTAAATGGAATCCCAAAGACGGCGAAATTGGCATTGAAAAAGATATTGAAGCTGAAGGCCATGTAGCTAAAGGCAAACTCGAAGGCAGCATAGGTTATCTGGCAGGTGAGATTGACGGTTCAGTCGGTAATGTCGGTGCTGTAGGTACCATAGGAGCAACCTTAATGAAGGATAATAAATTTGTTCCATCTGTTGAAATCGGAGGAAAAGCGGAGGCATCCGTTGCAAAAGGCAACGCCGAAATAAGAAACGGTACCGAGGAAAACAATATCCATATTGGTGCAAACGGCTCTGTGTTAGATGCAAGTGCTGAGGCAAAGAGTAGTGTAGGTTTTATAAAAGTAGAAGACCCCCAAACCCATAAATTAAAAACAAAGTTCGGAATAGAAGGAAAAGCCGGAGCCGAGGCATGTGCTGCCAAAGGAGAAATATCCGGTGGAATCAGTATATTTGGTATAAAAATAGAAGCAGGTGTGTCAGGTAAAGCCGGTGCTGTCGGAGCAGGGGTAGGAGGCAGTTTAACGACCGGAGGGGTTTCAGGAAAAATAGATGCAGCCCTTGTTTTAGGCTTAGGTGTCGAAATAAATATTGACTGGAGCGATTTTTCGCTGTGGGATTAAGGGTATATTGTAATTAATATTGTTACGGAGGTATGATTTATGTATAAAAATTTATTGCCGATAGGCTCAGTTGTACTGTTGAAGGGTGGCGATAAAAGAATAATGATTTGTGGTCGTATTCAAGCCAAAGAAGGCGAAAATACAATTTATGATTATTCGGCCTGTTACTATCCTGAGGGTATAGTTGACCCTACATCAATGTTTTTCTTTAACAGAGATGCCATTGATACAGTATATTTTGTAGGTTTTCAGGATAAAGAAGAACTTAATTTCAGAAAAAATGTTCTTGATAATCTCGGTGAGTTAGAGATAAAAAATGGTTCAATCGTTCCTAAAGGATAATCATTATGGTATTTGATATTATACAAGCGTCAAAAGAAATGTGTACGGCTGAATTTGCAGTCAACAAAGCCCACAATCAAATCGGCGGTTTTTATGTGCAGGGCAGTCTTGTGTCTATTGATGCGGAGATTACAGGAAATCTTTGCGGAAAAAGATTTGTAATGAAACATGGGAATGCAAATAGCATAGACGCAAAAAAACCATATCGTCCGTATTATATAAGCAATAACGGTATGGTAAACGGAGTGATTTATGAAACTGAATCAAACGGTGGCTGGCTGAAGAAATATGAATTTACTCAAATGCAGCTGCGTGGAATGACATATGATTTGTATTCTGTTGCGCTCGGAAAAGAGGGAACAAAAAGCCTTTTGTATTGTGGAAACAGACAGATTGCACAGATAGATAGTGAAAGTATTGTTTACAATGATTTGCACAATTATCGTGTGTATGCGGTAGATGAATTTTCGTCTGAAATTGCTGTAATGTTTGCTGCATATTTGTATGCTATCGGCCCTTTTGAACCGGGGAAAAAGGTTAAATCCTCAGTTACTAAATATTATTCCAAAACTACAAATAAAAATTTGCTTTTAAAGTATAACCCCAATTTTATAAAGAGCATAGTTGAATAAATTAGAAATCGAGATTCAAACGGATCTCGATTTTTTATATTTAGCTATTAAAAATCTGCTCCGTTGGATATTAAATAAAAGCAAAATAATTATCATCTGACACAAAAACAAAAAATACAACGCAATATTGTAAAACAAAATTAATTATGCCTACACAATTCGACATACCATTTTTTTGGTAATGTGATATTATAATGTCACAGGGACAAACCCCTGATGCTTAAAAGACACGGGATGGTAAGGTTGACTTTTTTATTTAACAATGATAACAAAATCACTGAAATACCAATAATAAGAATACGACCTAACAAGGCTCAGCCTCGAAAACAATTTGACGAAGCCTCTCTTACATCATTATCGCAGTCCATAACAGAAAACGGTATCTTGCAGCCGCTGACTGTCAGAAGGGCAAGTCAAAGTGAATATGAGCTGATTGCCGGTGAACGCCGTCTGCGTGCGTCGGTTATGGCAGGACTTAAAAAAGTGCCGTGCATAATCGTTAAGTGTTCTGACAAAGAGTCTGCGATCTTTGCTCTCCTTGAAAATCTACAGCGTAGCGACCTCGGCGTGTTCGAGGAAGCTCGCGGGATTTCAAGACTTATCCGAAGATTTGGCCTTACTCAAGAGGAGGCGGCTCAAAGGCTTGGCAAAACGCAATCTACCATTGCCAACAAGCTAAGACTTTTGCGCCTTACATACGAAGAACAGGAGCTTATTATCAGCGCAGGTCTTACGGAGCGCCATGCCAGGGCATTACTCCGAATAGAAGACGAGGGCAAAAGGCGAGAAGTCCTCAGCAAGGTAATAGCGCTTAATCTTAACACCCAGCAAACCGACACTCTTGTAAGCGAAGTTTTGAATGACTGCCCTAAGCATATTAAAAGTATGGGACAAAGCAAAGCGGTGATAAAAGATGTGCGAATTTTTGTAAACACCATCAACAAAGCGGTAGATACTATGCGGCTTGCAGGCATTGACGCTAAGGCAGTTAAAAGTGAAAACCCTAACTATATCGAATACACAATTAAAATCCCTAAAAAAAGTGCAAGCGATAATAAATCCGCTTAAATTTACTAACAAGAGGGTGCGAAAGCATCCGTTCCACTCATACCCATTTCCTTATCTAAACCCCTTGCAAACAGCCGTACAGTGTAAAAAACTGTACGGTTGTTTGCGTTCGCAATTAATAATTTTTTGCCGTTTCGTTCAAGCCGCCGAACAGCAGGCTGTTCGGCTACAGAAAAATTTTGTTAGCAGACAGTATCGTTGGCTTTGCCCACACCCACAACTTTTGAAAGGGGCGACCAAACTTTCATAATTGTGACGGATAAGTTTCTGAAAATTTTGACATTATTATAAGTCGGTGTTAAAATAAAATTACATTATAATGAAAAGGAATGATTTGTATGTCTAAGGGAGATATTGCAAAGCAAAATTTTATGAACGGTTACAATTGTTCTCAAGCGGTTCTGCTTGCATTTTGCGAGGATTTTGGACTTGAAAAAGAAACGGCATTAAAAATTTCCGAACCGTTCGGCGGCGGTATGGGCAGAATGAGAGAAGTTTGCGGTACTGTTACAGGTATGTTTATGGTGCTTGGTCTTGCCATGGGAAACTCAGATGCCAAGGACGGCTCAACAAAGAAAAACGTTTATAAATCGGTTCAGGAGCTTGCAGAAAAATTTAAACAGGACAACGGCTCGATTATTTGCAGAGAACTTTTAGGTTTTCAGAAAAACAATAAGGAAAGTTATGTGCCGTCAGAACGCACCAACGAATACTATAAAAAGCGTCCTTGTCCGGAGCTTTGCAAGTATGCGGCAGATATTCTCGAAGATTATCTCAAGGAAGAAAACCTCATTTAAACAACTGTTATTATATAAAATATATGATTTTATGAATTGTCAACCAAAATTCGATTACAGGTTGACAATTCGGTAAAACCGAGTTATAATATTGTCAACTTAATAAACCAAATAGGTTGACGATAAGGAGAAAGAACAATGTTAGAGGTAAAATCAAAGGCAACATCAAAAAGCAAAGCCGCTTTGCTTGATTTAGTATTTGTGGCACTCTTTGCCGCTGTAATGACAGTTTGTGCGCAAATTCAGATTCCGTTCGGAGAAGTTCCGTTTACACTTCAAACTCTCGGTGTATTTATTGCAGCGTCATTACTCGGTTGGAAAAGAGGTACACTCAGTGTTATAGTTTATGTACTTCTCGGTCTTGCCGGTGTTCCTGTGTTTGCAGGTTTCAGCGGAGGTATAGGTGTACTTTTCGGACCGACAGGCGGATATATTATCGGCTTTATTTTTACAGCTTTAATTGTAGGCCTTATGACAGAAAAACTCGGC
>ENA-OPAY01000129-OPAY01000129.1-human-gut-metagenome-genome-assembly--contig:-NODE-129-length-12569-cov-2.044750_pt1 | contig 12569 bp, 17 predicted proteins | sample MGYA00241064_ERZ501444 | MGnify/ENA primary metagenome ERZ501444 (study PRJEB25962, sample SAMEA2042573) | human gut metagenome | biome: human gut; feature: human-associated habitat; material: faeces... | reverse complement strand
AAGCGATTGTGATTTTACTTTGGTGGATGGATTAATCGTACACCTTGATTATGTAAAAGATATAAGTAGAGGTAGAGTCCTTGCTAAAATAGATTATCCAATAGGGCACAAAAATGCTCCAGGTAATGATACTGAAATAGCCATGATTGCTAGTGAATTCGGTGTTCATCTATTTATGCCAGAAGAAGTAAAAGAGCAAGCCAAGACATTTCCAAGCAGTTTAACTGAAGAAGAAATAAAAAAAGAAATATCAAAAGGTAGAGTTGATTTAAGAGGTGAAGCAACTACTACAATGGATGGTAAAGATACAAAAGATATTGATGATGCTGTACAGGATGAAATAAGTAAAAACGGAAACTATAAAGTAACAGTTGACATTGCTGATGTAAGTTATTATGTAAAGATGAATACACCAGTATGGAACTATGCAGAACTAAAAGGTAACTCTGATTATCTTGCTAATAAAGTAGGTCCAATGCTTCCAATAGAACTTTCTAATGGAATCTGCTCATTAAATCCAAATGAAGATAGATATGCTTTGACATGTGAAATGGAAATAGATCATGGTGGAAACATTGTTAATGAAAAAGTATACATTTCAGTTATAAAATCTAAAAAGAAAATGAATTATGATGCTGTACAAGATATCCTAGAAGATAAAGAAACTGAAGATACAAAGGATTATATTACGATAAAATATACAGTAAAACCAAATGAAATAATAGATGATATCGCATTCAAAAATGGAATCACAAGAGAAAGATTACTAGAATACAATATCATTGAAGATATAAAACCAGGTAATGAAATAAATTTACCTATAAGAGATATTATTAAATTGATGTATGTTATCTCTAAAGTAATGGATAATAAACTTCATAAATTAGGTAAAATTGATTTTGAAAATACAAGTGAAAAGAAACAAATATTTGATGAAAATGACAAATTAATTGATATAGTTCCAAGAGTTCAAAGACCTGCTGAATCAATAATAGAAAATCATATGATTTATGCGAATGTTGGATTTACTAGATTCACATGTAATGCATTATCACAAATAATACCAAATATGGTACCATTTGTATTTAGAATTCACGAAGATCCAAATCCTAAAAAGATAGAAGATTTTATGAAAATGTTATCAGTATTTGGAGTAAATTATCCTAAAAAGATAAATCCAGAAAATGTAAGTAGTAAGGATATTCAAGAATTATTAGAATATTTAAAAGATAAAGAACATTATAAAGTATTTAGTAAAAAACTACTTAGAAGTATGCAAAAGGCAAGATATTCACCAGAAGCAAAAGGTCATTTTGGATTAGGATTAAAAGCACATGATAGAGATTATACACACTTTACTTCTCCTATTAGAAGAATGTGTGACTTACTTGTTCATACAATATTTAGAGTATTCATTATTGAAAAAGATACTAGTCCTGAAAATATTAGTTTCTGGGCTTCATATCTAACAGAAGTATGCGACCATATTTCAGAATGTGAAAGAACAAGTGCTGATTGTGAATACGCAACTGATGACTATTATGATGCAGTTTATATGCAAGATAGAATTGGTAAAACATTTGAAGCAACACTTGATGGACCAATGCCTTCATCTTTCTTTGCTCAAACAAATGATAAATTTATAGATGGAAAAGTAGAATGGATGATAAGTGAAGATGATTCAAAAGAATTAGAAAGCCTTACTGATCCAAATGAAATACAACAATTCATAGAACTTCATAAAAAACCATTCATGTACGAATACAATGATTCTCTTTACGGATACACTAAAAAAGGTAAAGTTGTCTATAGATATGGCGATCAAATCATAGTTCAATGTATAGGAAGCGACCCTGCCAAAAGAGAAATAGATTTCGCTTTAGTAAAAAAAATAACAAATGGAAATAATAAATAGAAAAGCACATTATGATTATTTCATAAAAGATACATATGAAGCAGGTATAGAGTTAAAAGGTACTGAAATAAAGTCCTTAAGAAAAGGAAATGCCAACATAAACGATTCATATGCAAGAATAAAAAACAATGAAGTATATCTTACAAATATGTTTATCGCAAAATATGAAGAGGGTAACATATTTAATCATGATGAAAGACGTGAAAGAAAACTATTACTTCATAAAAACGAAATAATTAAAATTAATAATGAAATCACATTAAAAAAATATACTTTAATACCACTTAAAATATATTTTAAAAAAGGAAAAGCTAAAGTAGAAATAGGCATTTGTCAAGGTAAGAAACTATACGATAAAAGAGAATCTATAAAAGAAAAAGATATCAAAAGACATGAATATTTAGAATATTAAAATAATATAATATTCTAGGTGAATATATGAAAAGAGTTCCTGAAATCTTTGTTAACAAAATAAATAAAAATATAAGTAATAATAAAGAAGTATATTACTCTTATAATGATAAAAATGTTTATGAAGAAGAAATAATTCCAAATGAATATGATTTACAGCAAAAGATAAATAAATTATTTAAATCGAATGACTTTATTTATAAAAAGAAATTCAAAATTAAAACGAAAGATTATGAAAGAGAATATACTATAATATCAAAAAGTTATGATTATTTACTTTGTATTGATGGAACTAAAATATATATTAAAGATATAATTGATATAAAATAATTAAAAACACTTGAAAGTAATTAGTATTTATGATAATATTTAATTACACAAACGGTGTTTTTTTTTGGAGGGATTTGAAATGAAAAAAATAAAAAGTTTCTTTAAAGGCGTTAAAAAAGAATCAAAAGCTGTAAGATGGCCAGATGGTAAAGCATTAGTTAAATATTCTTGTATAACAGTCGTAATGCTTGTATTCTTTGGATTATTCTTTTATGGGCTTGATGCATTATTCGCAGTAATAAGGGGGCTATTCTAATGGAAGAAAAGAAATTATGGTATGTTGTTAATGCATACAGCGGACATGAACAAAAAGTTAAAGATTATTTAGAATCAAGACGTGAAAGTATGGGAATGGAAAATAACATATTTAGAGTTATTATTCCAGAAAGAACTGAAATTGAAGTTAAAGATGGAGTTAAAAAAGAAAAAGTACGTAAAATGTTTCCAGGATATGTTTTAATCGAAATGATTATGAGTGATGAAGCATGGTATGTAGTTCGTAATACTCCAGGAGTAACAGGATTTATAGGTTCATCAGGAAAAGGTGCTAAACCAATTCCACTTTCACCAGAAGAAGTTAAGAAATTTATTGCTGATGAAGAAGAAATGACTAAACCAATTAATTCAAATGTTGAAGTAGGAGACACTGTAACAATTATAGATGGTCCATTCAAAGGAATGTATGGTAAGATTGAAAGTGAAGATAAAGAAAATGAAAAACTTACTGTACTTATTGATTTATTCGGACAAGAAACTCCAGTTGAAGTTGATTTACTTCAAGTGTCAAAAATGTAAAAAGATTACCAAAAGTAATCTTTTTTTGATATAATGTTTTTAAGAGGTGAAATATGAAAAAAATAAAAGTATTATTACTAACATTTGCATTAATCTTGCTTGCGGGTTGTGGTAAAAGTTTAACAAACAAATCAACTGGAGATACTATGAAAATTTCATTAGATGTTGATACTTCAAGTAATTATGTTTGGTCATATTCAATAATGGATTCAAATGTTATTGATTTAAAATCAGAAGAATTTTTAACACCAGCTGATGATGAAACATTAGATGGTGATGCACAAGTATTAACATTTAAGGCATTTAATGAGGGAGAATCAGAAATAATATTAAGCTATATGAATAATGATAGTGGTAAAACTAAATATGATATAACTTATGTTATTACAGTTGATGCTAATAAGAATATCAAAGTAAAAGAGAAATCAGGAAAATATAGTAAGAAATTACCAAATCCAGTAATATATACAGAATCTAATGATGAAAAGTAATGTATATAAATTAACTGAGATTGATGATGAAATAATTGATTTATATATCGAATGTTTCAAAAAAGATAAAATATTTACTTCTAGAGATAAAAATATTATAAAAGATAGAGAATTAATCACAAAACTATTTAATTACTATATAAAATATGGAACACTTCTTTATACAAAAAGATATAGTAAGAAAATATCTTTTCTATGCACATTAAAAATGAATGAAGTATTAGAAGATATGGAAGCAGTAAAATTAATTTTTGATAAAGAAAAGTATCCAGAAATTAATAAATACATTAGTAAAATAGATAAAAATTCAAATTATATAGTACTTGTAGGTGTAAATAAAAATTATTTTATTGCAAAAAAATATAAATTAAATTGACATATGAAGTTTTATAAAGTAAACTTTTAAAAGTAAGGAGGAATTAAAATGGAATTAAAAGGTAGTAAAACAGAAGCTAACTTAATGGCTGCTTTCGCAGGTGAAAGCCAAGCAAGAAATAAATATACTTACTATGCTAGTAAGGCTAAAAAGGAAGGGTATGAACAAATAGCAGAAATATTTGAAGAAACTGCTAATAATGAAAAAGAACATGCTAAATTATGGTTCAAAGAATTACATAATGGTGAAGTTCCAAGTACACTTGAAAACTTAAAAGATGCAGCAAGTGGTGAAAACTATGAATGGACAGAAATGTATAAAGAATTTGCTGAAACTGCTCGTGTTGAAGGATTTGATAACATTGCAAAATTATTCGAAAGTGTTGGTGAAATAGAAAAGCATCACGAAGAAAGATATATGAAATTAGTAGGTAATATTGAAAATAATTTAGTATTTGAACGTGGTGAAGAAAAAGTATGGATTTGTAGAAATTGTGGCCATATTTATAAAGGTAAAAAAGCATTAAAAGTTTGTCCTGTTTGTAAACATCCAGAAAGCTATATGGAAATCAAAAAAGAAAATTATTAATTGTAAAAAAATATAGAAAATGCATCAAACTTAATGCATTTTTTTCTTTATTATGATAAAATTGTTTAAGAATAAAGGGTGTGATAAATATGAGAAGTGGAGTACTTAAAGGTGCTAGAAAAATAGAATTAGAGAAAAGAGATAATCTAATTGGAAGACCTGGTTACATTTTAATAGATGTTTTAAAAGCAGGTATATGTGGTTCTGATATTCATTATTGGGAATCAGGAGCTCCAGCAGGACTTGTAATGGGTCATGAATTTAGTGGTATCGTTATTGATAATGGTGGAAGTAAGAAATTTAAAGAAGGAGATAGAGTTACAGCATTACCAATTTCACCTTGCCTTGAATGTGAAGAATGTAAAAGAGGAGAAGTTCAAATATGTAGAAACACATGGACTAATGCAGTTGGACTTAGTCTTACTTTTCCAGGAGCATTTGGTGGAAGAATTTTAGTAAGAGAAGATATGGTAAGATTACTTCCAGACAATGTTACATTTGAGTCAGGAGCAATGGTAGAACCAGCAGCAGTTGGCTTAAGAGCAGCAGACCTTGCTAATGTTAAAAAAGGTGATAAGTGCCTAGTAATAGGTGGTGGAATTATTGGACTTTTAACAGCAGAATTCTTAAAACTAAAAGGTGCAAGTTATGTAGCACTTACTGAAACAAATGAATTAAGAGGCAAAAAATCAGTTAAACTAGGTGCGGCAGACGAATACTTTAATGCATTAGATCCAAAACTAATGGAGAAATTATATGCTAAAACAAATAATAATGGATTTGATATAGTATGTGATTGTTGTGGTAATTCAGCAGCATTAACATCAGGAATAATATTTACAAAACCAAATGGAAACTTAATATTAGTAGGTATTTCACTTAATAATGTAAGTATTCCATTAGTAGCTGGAGTAATGAAAGAAATAAATATCAAAGGATCTATCGCATATAAAAGAGAAGAATTTGATGCTGTTATTGATTTACTTGCTAAAAAAAGAATTAATTTAGAAAAGTATATAGATGACATTGCTACTTTAGATGACTTACAAGCATCATTTGAAAGATTAACAAGTGGACAAGATGATGCAGTTAAAATACTAATTGATCCAAATAAGCATAAAATAGTTGAATTATAAAAAAATACTGAACCTAATCGTTCAGTTTTTAATTCCATAACTTTTATCTTTAGTATCATAAAATAAATAATTATGAGGTGGATTATAAGTAAGATAATAAAACATAAAATATATCAAAAACAATAAAATAATTCCTATATAATTTGAATATTTAATTTTATTTGTATTAATTATCTTAAAACTTAAATATTCCATAAAACAATAATCTAAAAATAATAAACTAATAGATACTATCATATTATGACTAATAAATTTATCAATAATAAGATAAGGTACTAAATAAGCAATAATACCAACTATTATAGAAATACAAAGTGATATTAATAAATTATCATAATTGATATTCTTTTTCTTATAATAAATCCATTCAAAAATACCATATAAGAGAAAAGGAGTAGCCATTAATTTCATATGCTCCCATATACTTTCATTAATCGGACAAAGCACACTAAAAATAAAATTACTATTCCATTCATATAAAAAATGACATAAAATAGATAAAGGCATTATAACAAAAATACCTATAATTTTAATCTTTTTCATAATAATCATTAATATTATATCGAATTTCCTTGATTTTATGCAGTTTTTATGCTATTATCTAGTAGTCGATTTATATTGGATTAATATAAATTAGAAGTGGGAGATTAGGGTTATCAAGAATACCACTCGCGAAAAAAATAAAACTAAATTATATAGGAGGTGTTTTTCGTGGCAAAGAATGTTGTAAAGAAAATTAAATTACAAATCCCAGCAGGAAAAGCAACACCAGCTCCACCAGTTGGAACTGTTTTAGGACCTGCAGGAATTAATCTACAAGAATTTTGTACAAAATATAATGATGCAACTAGAGAAAAAATGGGAGATATAGTACCAGTTGAAATTTCTATTTATGATGATAGATCATTTGACTTCGTTTTAAAAACTCCACCAACTCCAACTTTATTAAAGAAAGCTGCTGGAATTGATAAAGGAAGTACTAAAGGTGCTAACAATGTAGTTGCTACATTATCAAAAGATGATATTCAAAAAATCGCAGAAATCAAAATGCCAGATTTAAATGCATATGATTTAAAATCAGCAATGAATACAGTTGCTGGAACTGCTAGAAATATGGGTATCGCAGTTAAGGGATTAAACGATGCTGAATTAGCTGAACAAGAAAAAGAAGCAGAAGAAGCTGAAGCACAAGCTGCTAAACTTGAAGCTGATTTAGAAGCGATGGAAGAAAGTGCTAAAGCATTAGCTGATGGTGCTAATGTTGAAGTAGAAGTAACACATCAAGATACTAAAGAAGAAACAGAAAGCGAAGAATAATTAAATAAAAAAATTATTCGTGAGAAATAGAGATAATCCAAAGACCACATAAGGAGGTTAGTTTATGAGAAAACATAGTAAGATGTATGTGGAAGCATTAGGTAATGTTGAAAAAAATAAAAGTTACGATGTTACTGAAGCGATTAAAGTACTTAAAAGTCTTAAAACTAGAAAATTTGATGAATCAGTTGATGCTGTATTAAAATTAAACATTGATGCTAAAAAAACTGATATGAATGTAAGAGGAAGTTTTGTTCTTCCTAACGGAACTGGTAAGACTAAAAGAGTATTAGTTATTACTAAAACTAAAGCATCTGAAGCTAGCGAAGCTGAATACTGTGGAGCAGAAGATATGTTAGAAAAAATCGAAAAAGAAAATTGGTTCGATTTTGATACAATCGTTGCTACTCCAGAAATGATGCCTGCATTAGGAAAACTTGGTAAAATTTTAGGACCTAAAGGATTAATGCCTAATCCTAAACTTGGAACAGTTACTACAAATGTTAAAGATGCAGTTAGTAATATTAAAAAAGGTATGGTAGAATACAAAAATGATTCTTATGGAAATGTACTTCTCATTTGGTAAACTATCATTCAGCGAAGAAAAACTTGAGGAAAACTTAAGAGCTATCGTTGCTGAAATAGTTAAAAATAAACCAAGTAGTGTTAAAGGTACATTCGTTAAAGGAATTAGTATTTCAACAACTATGGGTCCTGGTGTTAAAGTAGATAAAGCTTCATTTGGACTTTAATATAAAGCACGAAAGTGCTTTTTCTTTTGCATGAAAAAAGCCATTATTTGTGATGTTCATCAAATGGCTTCATAAGTATTCCTGTTGATACTAAACCACTAATACCAACAAGTGCATAAATAAAATTAGTTAAGAATGTGTCTACTCCAAAAAGAAGGGATACTAAATTAACATTAAATATACCGACCATTCCCCAATTTATCGCACCTATAATAACAAGAGTAAGTGCAATCTTATATAGCGTATTCATTAATTCCTCCTTACATACTACTATTATGTACAAAAAAATAAAATTATATTCATATAAATAATAAATAAAAATATAATTTATTGTGAAGGGGGAATTAATATCAAAAAGATAATAGTACTATTAATGACATGTTTACTTTTAGTTGGATGTAATAAAATGGATTCAAGTTCATCTATTAAAAAATATAAAAAATTACTAAATGATAACAGTATGTATAAACTAACTGGTGAAATGGACATAGTTAGTAATGAAGAATTATATCACTATAATGTAACAGTTGACTATATGGAAGGAGAATATTATAAAGCATCACTTATAAACAAAGATAATCGTCATGAACAAATAATACTTAAAAATGAAAATGGTGTATTTGTAGTAACTCCAAGTTTAAATAAGAGTTTCAAATTTCAAAGTGAATGGCCATATAATAGTAGTCAAGCATATATATTATCATCACTACTCAAAGATCTTGAAAATGATTCTAATGTTACATTTGAAGAAAAAGAAGATAAATATATATTAGGGTCTACAGTTAATTATCCAAATAATACATCATTAATAAGTCAAAAAATTACATTTGATAAAGATATGAAACCAGAACTAGTAGAAGTATTTAATAAAGAAGGAATAGTTAATATAAAATTCAAAATATCTAAAATAGATTTTAAACCTGAATTTAAAGAAGATAATTTCGAAGTAGAAAATACTGCTAGTGATAATACAATAGACAATGTAGGCAAAATAGATGAAGTAGTTTATCCAATGTACTTACCAACAGGAACAAAATTTAAAAGTGAAGAAACAGTAAAAACTGATGATACAGAGAGAGTTATATTAACATTTACTGGAGAAAAGTCATTTATATTAATAGAGGAAGCTAGTAAAGTACCTAAAGAATTTGAAGTAACTTCAAAAGATGGTGAACTAGTATTCTATGAAACAGTGATGGGTTCACTTTCGGGTTCTTCATTAAACTGGACTATGAATGGTAAAGATTACTATATCATTGGAGAAAACTTATCAAATGAAGAATTATTAAAAGTAGCATCATCAACCTCTATTGTATCTTTAACAAAATAATTTAGTTAGAAGCGAATACAAAGTTCACTTCTTTTTATTTACACTTTTATTTTATAAAAAAATATGTTATTATTTATAATAGTATAGGAGAAAAGAATATGAAAGGTAAAATAATAAGTTATTCTATATCTATAGTATTTCTAATATTATTTATTTTTGTTTTGACATATTCTTATCTTAATACTAATTTTAGTCAAAAAGGAAATATAGATTATAAAAGAAAATACTATGATATTGTATTTAATAATGTAACTATTGATGCAGATACTACTATGAAGGTTAAATTAGATAGTGATAGCGATACTATTAAAATAAAAGTAGAAGATTTAAATGAATTTAGAAAAGCTAATTCCTTTAGTATAGATTTAACAAATATAGGTAATATAAATGCAATAATAAAGAATATAAGAATATTAAATATAAATTCAAATGTACAACTTAAAGATGTTAATATAGATATATCTACAAATGTAAATGATATTATAAATGGTGGAGAAACAAAGAAATTAATAATTTGTATTACATATAATAAAACTAGTAAAATAGAAAATCCATATTACTTTTTTGATATAAAATATGATTTTGATGAAGTAATTCTTTAAAAAAAGAATTTTTTTTGATATAATGTTTTTATAGATTATAGGAGGATACATGAAGGAGATAATTTCTAGTTTAGATATTGGTTCATCTACAATAAAACTTGTAGTAGGTGAAGTTTATAATAATGAAGTTAATGTTTTGTCTGTATCTGAAGTAAAATCAAAAGGGGTTAAGAAGGGAATAATAGTAAATCCTGAAGAAACACTTGTATCATTAAAAGAAGCATTTAACAGAACTGAAGAAATGTTAAATATTAAAATTAATAAAGTAGTTTTATTAGTTCCATCATATTATGCTGAATTTATAATAACTGAAGGTAGTACTAATGTTAGAAATGAAGAAGGTATTATTGATGGTAATGATATAGTATCTGTTTTACAATCATGTGTTTATAATAAAGTACCTAATAATAAAGAATTCATATCAATTATGCCAATTGAATTTGTTATTGATGATAAAGAAAAAGTAAAAGATCCAAAAGGTATGAAAGCTGAGAAATTATCATGTAAGGCAGTAATAAGTTTAGCACCTAAAAAGAATGTGTATACAGCCGTTTCACTTTTAGAAAATTTAGGAGTAGGAGTTGTAGATATAAATTTTGGCGGTATCGCTGACTATTATGAATTTAAGACTAGTGAACTTGATAAGAAGAATACAGCAGTAGTAAATATAGGTGATGAAAAAACTGAAGTAAGCATATTCAAAAAAGGAATAATGATTGAAACAGAAAATATAGAAATTGGTGGAAAAAATATTGACAGAGATATTTGTTACATATATGATATAAGTAGAAAGAGTGCAAAAGTATTGAAGGAAAAATTTGCTTTAGCATCTAAAAGAAATGCATCTACTTCATGGAGTGAAGATGTAGAAAATAATACAAAAGAGAATATAAAAATAAGTCAATATGAATTAAGTGAAATAATTAATTCAAGAATAAAAGAGATATTGGAACTAGTAAAAAAGCAAATTAACCTCTTAACAAAGATGGAAATTAGTTATATAATAATAACTGGAGGAACAACAGAGGTAAATGATTTTAATCTAGTTGTCGATGAAGTGTTTGGTAGAGAAATGAAATCTTATAAGGTAAAAGAAATAGGATGCAGACACAATAAATATTCTAGTTCTCTTGGACTAATAAAATATTATCATGATAAGTTAGCGTTTAGAAATAAACTTGCTTATACAGTTGATGAAGAAAGTCAAAGTGAACTTATAAATACAAAGAAAAGTAATAATAGCACAGTACTTGGAAAAATATATGGATATTTTTTCAACGATTAAGGAGTGAAATATGAATAATTTAGAGATGGATCAAATAGCCGATATAAAAGTAATTGGTGTCGGTGGTGGCGGATGTAATGCAGTAAATAGAATGATAGATTCAGGACTTAGAGGAGTTGAATTCATTGTTGCGAATACTGATCAACAAGTATTAAATGTATCTCATGCCGAAAATAAAATTCAATTAGGAAAGACTATAACTAAAGGAAGAGGAGCAGGTACTAGACCAGAGGTTGGTAGAGAAGCAGCACTTGAAGCAAAAGAAGAAATTGAGGATGCTTTAAGAGGAGCTGATATGGTATTTGTTACTTGTGGACTTGGTGGTGGAACTGGTACAGGAGCTGCTCCAGTTGTTGCTGAAATCGCACAAAATCTTGGATGTTTAACAGTTGCAATAGTAACTAAACCATTTAAGTTTGAAGGTAAGAAAAGAATGGATTATGCTTTAGTTGGACTTGATGAACTTAGAAAACATGTTGATACTATTGTTGTGATACCTAATGATAAGTTAAGAGATTTAATTGATAGAAGTACTCCACTTAATGCAGCATTTAAAGAAGTTGATAATGTTCTTCGTTTAGGAGTTCAATCAATAAGTGACTTAATTAGTGTTCCAGGACTTGTTAACCTAGACTTTGCTGATGTTAGAACTATCATGGAAGATAGAGGAGATGCACTTATTGGTATAGGTGTTGGATTTGGAGATAATAGAGCAGTAGAAGCTGCTAAACAAGCAGTAAATAGTCCACTACTTGAACAAACTATCAATGGAGCAACAGATTGTATTGTTAATATAACTGGTGGTAATTCTATGGGACTTTTTGAAGCAGAAGATGCTGTTGAAGTTGTAAGAGCAGTAGCCAATACAGATGTAAACATCATATTTGGTGCTGTTATCAATGAAAACTTAACTGATGAGGTAATTGTTACTGTTATTGCGACAGGATTTGAAGAACCAAAAGAAAAACAACGTAAAAGACGTACTGAACCAGTCATCAAACAAGTTGCGAATGATGCATTATTTACAGAACCAAAAGTTCAAGCTCCTGTAAATTCAGGTGTTGTAACTAGTGTTGAAAACAACTCGAATGATGAACAAATTCCTAATTTCTTCTTCAATCGTTAATTCACACATTTAGAGAGCCTAGGCTCTCTTTTTTTTGCGTTATACCGACAAAATTATGACGGTAATGTCGGTATTGTGTCGGAAATGCAAAAAAAAACAGAGAAACTCTTCTCTG
>ENA-OPAY01000128-OPAY01000128.1-human-gut-metagenome-genome-assembly--contig:-NODE-128-length-12701-cov-4.160762_pt1 | contig 12701 bp, 10 predicted proteins | sample MGYA00241064_ERZ501444 | MGnify/ENA primary metagenome ERZ501444 (study PRJEB25962, sample SAMEA2042573) | human gut metagenome | biome: human gut; feature: human-associated habitat; material: faeces... | reverse complement strand
GTATAAAGATAAGTCCTAATATTAAAATACATCCTAATCCAATAAAGATATATTTTTTATACTTATCGAAATTAAACTTTTCTTTCTTATTAAATTCCTTATCAATATTAGTACGATTAACATTTGTATTAAAATACATAATACCACTTCCATATCTTATAAAAATTATACTATAAAATGGGAGTTTTTTCAATTATTTAAACATTAATTAAGAGAAAAAAAAATTCCAGAATTTACTAGGTGATTTTATCTGTAAAATAAGTGTCAAATCTATTGATATCTAGATAAAATTGATTAAAATATTAACACAAGAAAAGGAAGTGACTGTTATTATATTTATCTTTTATTTATAATAACAGTTTTCTTTATGAAGGGTAGGTATACTATATGGTTGAAACTAATTTACCAATATTATTTTTAAGAAATGTAGTGCTTTTACCTTATAATGAACTTCGTATTGAGATTGATAAAGAGAATGAGAAGAGGGTTTTAGAACTTAGTGAGCGGAGATATGATAATCATATTTTATTTGTTAATTTGAGAGATTCTTTGGAGGAGAGGCCTAATATTAGGAAGCTTCCTAAGATGGGGGTTTTAGGAAAGATTAAGACGAAATTAGAACTTCCTAATGGAAATTATCGTTTGGTTATTGCGGGAATAGATCGGGTAGAGGTTATTAATTATACGGAATGTGAGGATTTTACGTATGAGGCTTTTGTTATTCCAACGAAAGAGTATGATTATAGTGAATTAGAGGCTAATGCTTTAAAGAGGGTATTAATAAAGGATTTGAATGAGTATATTGAGTTATCTTCAGCTATTTCTAATAATGTTTTAGGAAGAATAACGGGGATTAATACGATTTCGAGGTTATCTGATATTATAGTTTTTGAGTTACCTTTTAGTTATGATACTAAATTAAAGTATATTGAAGTATCTAATCCGATGATTAGAATTAAGTTAGTAATTGAGGATTTAAATAAGGAAATAGAGACTGTTAAGTTAGAGAATGCTATTGAGGAAGATTTGAAGTATCGACTTGATGAGGAACAGAAAAATTATATTTTAAAAGAGAAGATTAAACTTATTAAAGAGGAAATTAATGAAACGGATATTAAGGAGACAGATATTCTTAGGTTAAGGGGGAAGATTGCTACTAAGGATTTTCCGGTAAGTGTTGGTAAGAGGATTGAGGAAGAGATTAATCGTTATGAGTTAACTTCTCCGACTAGTCCAGAGATGTCTATTATTAGAAATTATCTTGATTGGTTAGTAGCAATGCCTTGGAATGTGTCAACGGTAGATAATTATGATATTGATGATATTCGTAAGAAGTTAGATGATACGCATAATGGGTTAAATAATGTTAAGGAGAGAATTATTGAATATATTGCTGTTACTAAAGTAAAGCGCCTTGAAAAGAGCCCAATTCTTTGTTTAATAGGCCCTCCAGGGGTTGGTAAGAGTACCTTGGCAAAGTCTATTGCAAATGCGATAGGAAGAAAATTTGTGAAGATAAGTGTTGGGGGAATTCATGATGAGGGAGAGATTATAGGTCATCGAAGAACTTATATTGGAGCTAGTCCAGGAAAGATAATTCAGGGATTAAAAAGAGTTGGAGTTAATAATCCGGTGTTTTTAATAGATGAGGTTGATAAATTAACAAAGGATTATAAGGGAGATCCTTCTTCAGCACTACTTGATGTTTTAGATAGTGAACTTAATAAGATGTTTTGTGATAACTATTTGGAAGAGGAGTTTGATTTATCACAGGTGATGTTTATTCTTACAGGTAATGATGAAGAAAATATTCCGGTAGCTTTAAGAGATCGATTAGAGATTATTAATTTATCTAGTTATACGATTGAAGAAAAAGAGAGAATTGCAATGACACATATTATTCCTAGATTGGAAAAGGAATACTCAAGAAAGGTTAAGTTACCGCCTTCAAAAATAAAGAATATTATTTTGAATTATACGAAGGAATCTGGAGTAAGACAGTTATCTAGATGTTTAGATACTATTTTTAGAAAAGTTTTAATAGATAATAATGATGGAAATAATATTAATATTGTAGATTATTTAGGTAATTATAAGTATCGGGAATTATCTAATGAAAAGGATAGTTATATTGGGGTTATTAATGCTTTAGGATATACTCCTTATGGGGGATGTCTTTTAAAGGTATCAGCTATTAGTTATATGGGTAGTGGAAAGATTATTTTAACAGGGATGTTAGGCGATATGCTGAAGGAGTCTGTTAGTGTGGCTATTAGTTATATTAAGGCTAATCATTTAATAATGGAGATAGATCCAAGTATTTTTGATAGGTTAGATTTTCATATTCATTTTGAAGAGTCAATGACACAAAAAGATGGACCATCAGCGGGAGTAGTTATTATAAGTACACTTATTAGTTTAATTAAGAAGGTAGCAATTGATAGTACGATTTCAATGACTGGGGAGATTACTTTAAGAGGAAAGGTATTACCTGTTGGGGGAGTTAAGGAGAAAGTTTTAGCAGCAATAAATAATAATATTAAGACTATTTATATTCCTATTGATAATAAGGAGGATGTTAAGTTGTTATCAAGAGATATTTTAAAGGGGATTACAATTAAATATATTAATAATTATTTAGAGATATATAATGATTTATTTTAATTGTGTAAAGGATAGTTTAGACTATCTTTTTTTTGAGTTTTATTATATAATTTATTTGAGGTGATGTAGATGAGGGATAAGATAACAAGAAATGGGATTTTGATTTTATTAAGTCTTTTCTTGGCATTTTATTTAATAACAAATACATATTTAAGTAAGCATAATCCACGTAATGAAGCGGTAAAACCAGAGGATACGGTTATTAAGAAAGAAGATAATTATGAGGAAGAGATAAAGATTGTTAATGGGCTATATAATAATGTTAGGATGTTATATGATGTGGTTAATAATAAGTTTAAGGTTAGTCAGAGTGATACGATTTTAGTAGGAGATGTTACTTATAAGAGAATAACTAATTTTTCTTCGGTAGTATCTAGTTATTTTACTGATAATGGAACAAAGAAGTATTTACAGGATTTGAAGACTTATTTTATTAGTTATAAAGATAATTATTATTTAGCAGGTAATTTAGTTAGTTATCAGACTTATTATTTTAGAGGAGATACGACTAATATTTATATAATTTCTTCGGGGGATACTGAGATAGAGGCGATTATTTATGAGAAGTGGTCTAGTAATAATAAGAATACATTGGCAACAATTAGGGTTTTAAAAGATAATGGGGTATGGTTAATAGATGATATTACTATTTTATCAGCATCTTAATTTTATCTTGAGTTAATGTAAATAATATATTATAATGATTGTAGGTGAAGTATATGGAAGTTAAAGAGATAATTTATTTGATAGTGATACCATTTTTATTTGTATTGGCAATAACTCCTTTTATTAAGAAGGTGGCGTTACATATTAATGCAATGGATATTCCGAATGCGAGAAAGGTTCACAAGAAGCCTATTCCTAGATTAGGGGGATTAGGTATTTATATGGGATTTCTTTTGGGATATATGTTAATGGGAAGTATGTCTTTAAGAATGAATGCGGTTTTGATAGGAAGTTTTATTATTGTGGTAACGGGAATTATCGATGATATTAATCCAATACCAGCAAAGATTAAGTTTTTATTTCAGTTAATAGCCGCTTCAGTAGTAGCATTTTATGGGAAGATTTTACTTACTGATTTATCAGCTTTTGGTTTTTATATTGAATTTGGAAAGTTTAGTTATTTAATTACAATAATTTTTATTGTGGCTATTATTAATTGTATTAATTTAATAGATGGATTAGATGGTTTGGCAGCTGGTCTTTCTTCGATTTATTTTATTACTATTGGAATAGTTATTGTTGGATGGCATCATAGTTTTGGGTTGGATGCATATATTGCTTTTATTATGTTAGGAGCTACTTTAGGATTTTTATATCATAATTTTAATCCAGCAAAGATTTTTATGGGGGATTCTGGAAGTATGTTTTTGGGTTATATAATAGCAGTAATTGCTTTATTAGGGTTTAAGAATGTGACGTTGACTACTTTATTGGTACCTATTTGTTTATTGGCAGTACCGGTTATGGATACATTATTTGCTATTATTAGAAGGATAGTTAATAAGAAACCAATAGATGAACCAGATAAGGAACATTTACATCATCAGTTATTAAATCTTAATTTATCACATCGTAATACGGTTTTAGTAATTTATTTTATAGATATTTTATTTGCTACGGCAATGTTAACTTATATTTTGTATGATAGAACTTTAGGTATTGTTATATATGCGATTCTTTTTATAATTGTATTTATCTTTGTTTTAAAGACAAATATTATTATTAATCATAATAAGAAGAAGAATCAGGATGGAGATAAAAACTAATATAGGATATTGGTTTTTTTCTTAGGTGGAGGTAGAAGATGTCAAAAATTAGAGTAATGAGTGAGAATTTAGCTAATCAGATAGCTGCTGGGGAAGTGGTTGAGAGGGTTGTTTCTATTGTTAAGGAACTTGTGGAGAATGCGATAGATGCTGGAAGTACAGAGATTTCAGTTTATTTAAAGGAATCGGGGTTAAGAGAGATAGTAATTACTGATAATGGTATAGGAATGGATAGAGACGATGCAGTAATTGCTTTTAAGAGGCATGCAACAAGTAAACTATATTCGGTAGATGATTTATTTAGTATTACTTCTTTAGGATTTAGAGGAGAGGCTTTACCTTCGATTGCTTCAATATCGGAAGTGGAGTTGAAGACCTGCTACAAGGGGGAAGATGTAGGGACTTATCTTCATTTAAAAGGGGGAGAATTACTTCTTTTAGATAGTATAGCTTCAAGAGTGGGGACTTCGATTAAGATTACGAATATCTTTTATAATACTCCGGCAAGATTAAAACATTTATCTAGTTCTTATGCAGAACTTTCACAGGTTATTGAATATTTAAATAAGATGGCTTTATCAAGACCAGATATTAGGTTTAAACTTGTAAATGATGAGAAAGAGTTAATAGTGACACTTGGTAGTGGGAATATGCTGAAGGTTATTAATAGTATTTATGGGATAGAGATTACTAAGAAGATGATCTTTGTTAAGGGAGAGAATAATGATTATAGTGTTAGTGGATATATTTCTTTACCTGAGGTAACTAGATCTAATAAGAATCATATGACTACTTTAGTAAATGGAAGAGTTATTAAGAATACATATCTTTATAGAACAATAAATGAGGCTTATTCAAATTATAAAGAGGATTCTAGATATCCTTTGTGTGTTTTAAAGATTGAGTGTGATCCTAGTTTATTGGATGTAAATATTCATCCTTCAAAGTTAGATATTAAGTTTAGTAATTTTGATGATTTAAATAGTTTAATTAAAGAAGTTATTATTAAGGGATTAAATGATAAGTTATTGATTCCTAATATTAAACCGGTTACTTTAGAGGGACCTAAATATACGGAAATGACTTTAAATATTGATAGAGCAAATGTTATTCAGGAAGAGGAGGGGAATTATAAGGAGAGACTGGAGAATTTAGTTAATTATCAGGATAATAATGAGGAAATAGAGGAACTTGGGGAGGAAGGGTTAGCTAATATTAGTGAGGTTAAGGAGATGCCTTTAGAAAAGTTACCAGAGTTATATCCGGTAGCACTTCTTTTAGGGACTTATATTGTTTGTGAGAATGAGAAGGGAATATATTTAATAGATCAACATGCTGCTAAAGAGAGAGTTAATTATGAGAAGGTTAGTGAGATGTTGGCTCATCCGAATAATTTAATAATTAAACCATTAGTTCCAATTGTTTTGGAACTTCCGCAGAATGAGTTTTTAATAATTAAGGAAAATATAGATATTTTAAATGATTTAAATATTTCTGTAGAAGAGTTTGGATTATCTTCTTTTAGGGTTATTTCTCATCCGGTATGGTTTCCAAATGGAATGGAAGAAGAGACTTTTAAAAGAATTATTGAAATGATTTTAGCTAAGGGAAAGGATTTTTCTTTAGCGAAGTTTAGAGATAATTTAGCAAAGATGGTTAGTTGTAAGATGAGTATTAAGGCTAATACGTATATTGATAAGCCATCAATGGAGTCTTTAATAAATGATTTGAGAAAGTGTAAGAATCCCTTTAATTGTCCACACGGACGTCCAGCAATTATTCATTTTTCTATTTATGATATTGAAAAGATGTTTAAAAGGAGTATGTAATGAGAAGAGTTATTGTTATTACTGGTCCTACGGGAGTAGGAAAAACGAAATTGTCTATTGCAATAGCTAAAAAGTATAATGGGGAAATTATTAATGGAGATGCGATTCAGGTATATAAAGGAATGGATATTGGATCTTCTAAAGTTATGGAAGAAGAGATGGAAGGGGTAAGACATCATTTATTTAGTATTAAAACTGTTTTTGAAGATTATACGATATATGATTATCAGAGAGATTGCCGGGAAAAGATAGATGAAATATTATCTCGAGGGCATTTACCAATAATTGTAGGAGGTACGGGATTATATATTAAGAGTGCTTTATATGATTATACTTTAAGTGATGAAGAGATTAGTAATGAAATGTATGAGGAACTTTCTACGGAAGAGGTTTATAAGAAGTTAATTAGTCTTGATAAGGGGATAGTTATTGATCCTTTTAATAGGAAGAGGATTGTTAGAGCATTAAATTATTATCTTTCTACGGGGAGATCTATTAGAGAGAATAAAGATGGGAATAAGTTATTATATGAGGCAATATTTATTGGGTTAACTTGTGAGAGAGAGGTTCTTTATAAGAGAATAAATGAGAGAGTATGTGAGATGTTAGATAAAGGTTTACTGGAAGAAGTAGAGGGCTTTTATAGGGATAATGTTAGGACTAAACCTTTATTAATAGGAATAGGGTATAAAGAATTATATGCTTATTTAGATGGAGAAATTTCTTATGATGAGGCTGTTAATTTAATAAAGAGAAATTCTAGAAGATATGCGAAGAGGCAATATACTTTCTTTAATAATCAATTTGATATTGCTTGGTTTAATGTATCTTTTTCAAATTTTTTGGCAACAATCTCAATAGTAAGTGATTATTTAGATAAAAGGCTGTGATAAAAAAATAATAGTCTTTTTAAATTTCCTTGATAAATTCCTTGCCAATCAAGTGATTTTATGTTATATTTGTATAGAGGGTAGAAAAGTATGAAGAAGAGAATAATGTTTAGTGTGATATTGCTGCTGATGCCTCTTTTTGTAAATGCACAAGCAGTAAATATTAGTTGTCCTAAAGAGATTAGTTTAAATGAGACTTTTGTTTGTACAATTACAGGAACATCTGATAAATTAATAACTTCTATTTCAGCAGATTTACAGTATGGAGATAAGTTAATATTTCAGTCTTTTACAAGTGATTGGAATGGGGCTTGTATTGATAATAAAATTGGATTATATACGGCACTTGATAAGATAGGGACATTTAATATAGGGGTAGTTAAGTTTAAAAATAATGGAATTGGAAATAATTCAGTTACATTAAATAATATTAAGTTTTATGATGAAGAAGATAAGGGGATTTCTTTAGAACCAGTTACAAAGATAATAAATATAAAGAGTTTACCAGCAAGTAGTAGTAGTGGTAGTAGTAAACCAAGCAGTTCTAGTAGTGGTAGTAGTAAACCAAGCAGTTCTAGTAATATACCTAAAGAAGAAGATATTACTGGTAGTAGTAACTTGTTAGATATAGAAATAACTAATTATAATATTGATTTTGATAAGAGTATATATGAATATGATTTGAAGATTCAGGATGAAGATAGTTTAGAAGTCTTACCATTATTAGAAGATAATACGAGTGAATATACGATTACAGGAAATAGTGGATTAAAAGATGGAAGTGTTATTAAGATAAATGTTATTTCAGTAGATAAGAAGACTAGTGTATATAAGATAAATATTCATAAAGATAATAAGCAAAATCATACTATTAAGATGATATTTATAGCAATTATTGGGGGATTATTATTAATAAATGTATTAAGGATTATACTGAAGAAAAGAAAGAAATAAATTGATATGTGATTATTAGGAGTTGAAATTATGGAGAAGAAAAAAAGTCAATCTAATTTTGTTATGTATCTTGGAGTAATAATTGTATGTTTATTTATTGGAATGATTTTCTTTTGGATAAATAAAAGTACGTATAGTGTTAGTGATAATAGTTTAAATATTTCTTGTAGGACAGTAGTAGTTCCTTCGGAAGAATTTAGTTGTGATATAATGGCTAATTTGAATATAATAACTGCTAAGACAATTAATTTCAATTATGAGTTACCAGAAGGAATTACTTATGTAAATTTTGGACTTAGTGATAATGGGTTTGAAATTTATGCGAATACTCCTTTAGGGGTGGCTATTGTTAATGAGAATGGATTGACAGGTTCTTTTAAGATAGGAACGCTTACTTTAAAAGCGGAAGAAGATATAACTAATGAAGGAGATTTGACATTTAAATTAAAGAATATTGAAGTAGTTGATAGTTTAGTTAAATTACATACTTTAGATGAGGCAGTTACTAGTTTTAGATTAGCTAATAATGTTAATACACTTAAAGAAATTGTTTTAAGTAATAATCTTAAATTAAATCCAGAGTTTGATCCTTCAGTATTAGAATATAATGTAGATGTTTCAAGTAAGGTAGATAAAGTTACAATTATAGCTAATCCTACTTTTGAAGGAGCAATGGTATCGGGTAATATTAATAAAGAGATGGATTTAAATTATGGGATTAATACATTTACAATTAAGGTTATACCTGAGAGTAATAATCTTCAATTAGAGAATACTTATACGATAAAGATCAATAGAGCGTATGAGTTTAATAGTAGTAAATATATTTATAATAAAGAATTGAATTATTTATATACGAGAAATGATACGACTAAGGAACAGATAATTTCTTCTTTAGAGACTTTACCTGAAGGCATGAGGTATGATATTAGAGATAATAAATTAATTATAGAGAATGATAATGGGGTAATGAATGAGATTGAGATTATTAATTTTAAGTTAGATAATCATATTGAAGATAAGAAGGTTTATATAGAGAGTGGAACTACGTATGATGATTTAATTAATAGTATTACTTTAAATGGAGTTAAGGTTGTTATTACAAATAGTGATGATACGGTAATTGATAGTTCAGAGATAAAGAATACCTATAAATTTAAAGTATATGATATGAAGAGTAATCTATTAGAAACTTATGGATTTGATATGAACTATTTAAATTTTGATGATGATTTAATTATTGATAAAGATAAAGGAATTATTAAGAGAATTTTAGTGGGTACTAAATATAGTGAGTTAGTTTCTAAGATTAAAACTTCAGGAAAGATTAGTATTATTTCCCAAGATGGTGAAACTTTAACAATGGATGATATTGTTAAGACAAATGATAAGATAAAGATAGAGGTAGGGGGAACGGAACACATTTATAGTATTTCTGTTTTAGGAGATTTAACTGGAGATGGAAAGATAGAGATTAATGATGTTTCTAGATTATTTAGATACTATATGGGAAGGATTAATTTAGACGATGTATCAGCTTCGGCTGGAGAAATAATTAATGATGGAGTATTAGAGATTAATGATATTTCTAGATTATTTAGATACTATATGGGAAGAATTACATCGTTATAAGGAAAGGGTGCATAGAATGAGAAAATATAAAAAAATAATATTAGTAATAATGTTAACTTTGGCGTTACCAGTTAGAGCTTATGCGGATGAGTTAAAAACAGCAACGAATAGTTTTTCAATGACTTGTACTCCTTCGAAAGTTAATCCTGGGGGAAATGTTAGTTGTACCTTGAAAATGAATACAGATACAAAACAGTTTACTAGTGCTTCTATAAAAGTAGCAATAAGTGATGAGATTGATAGTATATCTTTTACAAAAGATGCTGGCTTTGGAAATGGGGCAGACTATAATAATGGAGTACTTGCAGTTTATGCTGCTGGATTAGATAATACAGGAGAATTTACGCTTGGAGTTATATCTGTTAAGATTAAAGATACGGCAAAAGCAGGTACTGGAAGTATTACTTTAAGTGGAATTAAAGTATATCATGATGATGTTAATGAGTCTGGGGCAGAAGATGTTAAAACAACAATTACTATTGAAGAGAAGAGTTTAGAGCCTGTTAAAAAAGGATTAAGTAATATAAAGATTACAGGAGGAGCACTTACTTGGAATTTTAGTACAGATCGTCTTGATTATACTGCTGATATAGAATCAACAACATTTAGTATTGAAGCTACACCTAATAATCCTGAAGAGACTATTAAATACTACTATAGTTTACCATCAGGAGAAGAAAAAGAACTAAATCCTAGCAATATTACTTTTGATGGTGGAGAACAAGGAATAATGAATATTATTATTAAAGTTGGTGATGTAGTTTATGAAATAAATGCTAAAAGAAAACAAAGTGAAGATGATCCAAAATTAGATAATTCTTTATCAACTTTAGTGGTAGATGGAAAAACAATTGATTTATTACCAGGAAAAACAGATTATGAGGTAACAGTTAGAAATATAGATAAATATGAATTTAAAGCTACTTTAAAAGATCCAGATAATTTTAAATTTGATGAAATGGCTCCGGGAGAAGGAATAGTTAATGGATCTAGTTTTGAAATAAAAATAACTCCAAAAGATACGAGTAGTGGAGGAGAAGCAATAACTTATATTATAAAAGTAATGGGTAGTGGATCAGGAGGTAGTTCTTCAAAACCAAGTAGTAATACAGGAAATAATCCACAAACTTCAGGTATTTCAACATTCTTTATTACATTAATTATAATTGCATCTTTAGTAGTTAGCTTAACTTTATATAAGAAAAATGTAGATACTTATGAATAATAATATAAAAAGAGGACAAATTTAGCTCCTCTTTTCATATTATTTATTGGTGGGAGAATGTTAAAATTATTTTTAAAGGGTTTTATAATAGGAATAGGAAAGATAATTCCCGGTTTATCAGGATCATTATTAGCAATTAATTTTAATGTTTATGAAAGAGCAATAAAAGCAATTAGTAATTTTTTTTCTGATTGGAAAGAAAATTTAAAATTCTTAGTCATTTTAGGAACAGGAATATTTTTAGCAATAGTTATGGGAAGTAAAATAATTATTTATCTTTTAAATAATTATAAATTTATTACTTTAATGTTTTTTATTGGACTTATACTAGGGGGAACTAAAAATTTTTCTAAAACAGTTAATTATAATAAAAAGAGTATAATTATTATAATAATTACTTTTATATTATTTTCTTTACTTAGTTTGGGTAATATCTCCAACAAATATATATTACATAATAATTATTTAGATATTCTTATTTTTATATTAGGGGGATTTATAGAAATAATTGCCTCAATTGTACCAGGAATTAGTGGAACAGCTTTATTAATGATTTGTGGAATATATGAAAAAATATTAGAAATGACTTCATTAATACTTAATTATCAATATGTTATAAATAATATAAGACTTTATTTAAGTTATGGATTTGGAATGTTTATTTCTTTTATTATTACAATATCACTTATTAATTACTTATTGAATAATAAAAAAGAGATTATTTATCCGGTTATTTTAGGATTAGCACTTTCTAGTATTGTATTTTTAATTATTTATACTTATATGGTAAAGTTATCGATTATATCACTTATTATAGGGTTACTTTTATTAATTATAGGGTTAAAATTATCAGTATATTTAGAAAAGTGAGATTATAGTGTCAAATAATAATAATAATATTTACTAACAGATGTTCTCGTGTTATAATTATTAAGGATAGGTGAATTAAATGGTAAGAAGAGGAAGATTAATCGTAGTAGAAGGAACGGATTGTTCTGGTAAAGAAACACAGACTAATTTATTATTAGAAAAATTAAGAGAAGACAACTTTAAAGTAAAAAAATATAGTTTTCCTAATTATAATAGTGCTACGGGGAAGATAGTTGGGGGACCTTATCTTGGTAAAGACTATATATGTGATGGATGGTTTAAGGAAGGTGCTAGTAATGTAGATCCTAAAGTATCTTCGTTATACTATGCAGCAGATAGAAAATATAATATATGGGTTATTGAAGAAGACTTAAAGAATGGAATTGATGTTATTTTAGATCGTTATGTGTATTCGAATATGGCTCATCAAGGGGGAAAATTAACAACTAGAGAAGAACGTCTTAAAATGTTTGATTGGTTAGAAAAGTTGGAGTTTGATTTACTTGAATTACCTAAAGCTTCAGTTAAAGTATTTCTTCATATGCCATTTGAGGCTTCACAAAAGTTAAAGGCTAAAAGACAGACTTATGAGAAGATGGATCAACTAGAGAGTTCTAAAGAACATTTATTAATGGCAGAAACAGCATATCTTGAGTTATCTGAAAAGTATAATTTTTATAAGATAGAATGTGCTAAAGAAAATGATCCTAAAACAATTGAAGAAATTAATCAAGAGTTATTTGATTATGTTAGGAAACAATTAGAAAAATAGAGGACTGTAAAGTCCTTTTTATGTGGTTTTAATTAAAGTCGGAGGTATAAACGAATGAAGAATAGAAAGATAATAACAATATTTTTGATCTTA
>ENA-OPAY01000127-OPAY01000127.1-human-gut-metagenome-genome-assembly--contig:-NODE-127-length-12705-cov-1.560553_pt1 | contig 12705 bp, 12 predicted proteins | sample MGYA00241064_ERZ501444 | MGnify/ENA primary metagenome ERZ501444 (study PRJEB25962, sample SAMEA2042573) | human gut metagenome | biome: human gut; feature: human-associated habitat; material: faeces... | reverse complement strand
TTATCAAAATCGCAATGATTAAAGTTGACGAAAGAATGAAAAAAGAGGGCTTGCAGGCAAGACTTATTTTGCAGGTGCACGATGAGTTGATTGTCGAGGCTCCCGAAAATGAAAAGGAAACAGTGGCAAAGCTGTTGCAGGAGGAAATGGAAAACGCCGTAAAACTTTCTGTTCCTCTTACCGCCGACGCTGCTGTCGGAAGGACCTGGTATGATGCCAAAAAATAAAATTATGTTTGTATGTACAGGCAATACTTGCCGCAGCCCTATGGCAGAGGCCGTTTTTAACCGTTTTGCAGAGGAAAAAGGACTTGCCGTAAGGGCAGAGAGTATGGGTACAACAACTGTTACGGGTATGCCTGTTTCTGAAAATTCGGTTGAAGTCTGCAAAGAAATCGGTATTGATATTTCGGATATGCATTCTACGGCTTATTCCGATAAAAAACTTGACGAATATGATAAATTTTATTGTATGTCGGTAAGTCACAAGTTTTTTCTTATGACGCAGTGCGCTGTCCCTGCCGATAAAATTGAAGTTATAAATGTTGCCGACCCGTATATGTGCGGCGTTGAGGTTTACAGACAGTGCCGAGATGAAATTTGCGGTGCCGTTAAGGAAATTTTAAAACAATATGAGAATTGAAGAAATGGAAGAAAGCCACCTTTTACAGGTGGCAGAGATTGAAAATAAATGCTTTTCTCATCCGTGGTCATTAAAAAGTCTTGAGTCTGAACTAAAAAACAACGGCTCGCATTTTTATGTAAGTGTTGAGGACGATAAGGTTCTCGGCTACATAGGAATGAATGTTGTTGTTGACGAAGGATATATTTTTAATGTGGCGGTTGATGAAAACGCACGAAAAAAGGGCATAGGTACGGCTTTGATAAATACTCTTGTTACCTTTGCCAAGAAAAACAGCCTGGCTTTTTTGACTCTTGAGGTAAGGCAATCCAATGAAAATGCAATAAGACTGTATTCAAACGCAGGCTTTGTTAAGGTGGGGGAGAGAAAGAATTATTATTCTGAACCTGCCGAAAACGCAATACTGATGACAAAGTATTTTTGATAAAACGAAAGGATTATTTTTATGAAGATACTTGCAATAGAGTCCTCTTGTGACGAAACCGCAGCAGCGGTTGTTGAGGACGGAAGAAAAGTTATATCCTCTGTTGTTGCCTCTCAGGTTGAGGAGCATAAACTGTATGGCGGTGTTGTTCCCGAAATTGCATCCCGCAGACACGCCGAGGCAATAGTGCCTGTTGTAAAAAACTCGCTTGAGCAGGCAGAACTTACTTTAAAAGAAATAGATGCAATTGCGGTTACATACGCACCCGGTCTTATAGGGGCTTTGCTTGTAGGAGTTAATTTTGCAAAGGGACTTTCTCTTTCAACAGGACTTCCGCTTGTTCCGACACATCATTTAAGATCGCACATTGCCTCTAATTATATTTCTAATCCCGATTTAAAACCGCCGTTTCTTTGCCTTGTTGTTTCGGGCGGTCACAGTCATATTGTAATGGTTGAGGATTACACAAAAATGCGCATTATCGGCAAAACAAGAGATGATGCAGCAGGCGAGGCATTTGATAAAGCGGCAAGAACTATGGGTATGCCGTATCCGGGCGGAATTGCACTTGATAAGGTAGCAGAGGACGGCGATCCTTTTGCATTTAAGTTGCCAAGACCTACCGTAAGCGGTTCACAGTATGATTTCAGCTTTTCGGGACTTAAAACAGCTGTAATAAATCTAATTCATAATTCTGCGCAAAAGGGCATAGAACTTAACAAGGCAGATGTTTGCGCATCTTTCAGATATGCGGTTGTTGACTGTTTAAAAACCAATTTTTTGAAAGCGGCAGAAGATTTAAAGGTTGACAAGCTGGTTATTGCGGGCGGTGTGTCTGCAAACCGACTTTTGCGTTCTTCTTTACAGGAAGAATGTGATAAGCACGGACTTGCTTTTTATATGCCCGAAAAATCTCTTTGCGGTGACAATGCGGCAATGGTGGGCTCACAGGGATATTATGAATTTTTAAGCGGAAATATTGCAAGCACAGACCTTAACGCTTTTGCCACTATGAGTATTGAACTGTAAATAAATATGTATTAATTTGTGGCATTTATTAATTACTTGTTGACATTTTTTGCCCTGTAATTTATAATAGACATTAAAGCAATTATATGTATAATTTGCTTTAATGCTTATTAAAATTTGGAGGAGAAAATGGACAATTACAATCAGGACAACAACTACTATTCATCACAGGATTATCAGCAGCCTTATGGCGCAGACAACAGTCAGAATAATTCTTACCAGCAGCCTTACGGTACAGGTTACAATCAAACTCCGTCTTATCAGCAGCCAAACTATAACAATATCAACAATGATGACGAGCATGTTTCTGTACTTATGTGGATTGGTGTATTCTGTATCAACCTTATTCCTTGTGTGGGCAGCCTTGTTTATATCATAATGATGTTTGTATGGGCATTTGGTAGCACACCTAAAAAGTCACTTAAAAACTTTGCAAGAGCACAGCTGATTATACTTGCTGTTGTTGTTGTTATTTTTCTTATTTTGTTTATTACTTCATTGGCAACAGGAGCTGCTATATTTAGCAGCGCAAATCGTTACAGTTATTATTAATAGCACATTTCAGAGGTGGTAAAAATAATTACTCCATATAAAACCTATCAGAAAATATTGGTGTTTTTGTTGCCGTTTGCGTCTGTCGGATTTGCGTATTTGTTTTCGCTTTTCGTTTTCAGATACATAACATTACCATCCTGCTACCTGTATGAGCTTACAGGAATTTACTGTCCCGGGTGCGGCTGTACAAGAGCGGTTTTCGCTCTCATTCATGGAGATGTTTTGTTATCATTAAGGCAAAACCCCTTGGTGATATCCTCACTTATAGTATTGTGCATACTTTATATAGAGTTTGTTTTCAGAGCATTCGGGAAAAAGCTCCGTACATTTATTCACAGCAAATACTTTTGGTGGACGGCATTCGTTATAGTAATGATATATGCAGTGCTTAGAAATATATTTCCTGTGCTTGCGCCTATTGAGTTTGCATAAAATTTAATAATCACTTAAAAAGGCAATGAAAGTTGCCTTTTTATTTTTGAAAAAATTTTAAAAAAGTGTTGACAAACGGAAAATTATGGTATATTATATAAATATAGTAATCATTACTAAAATTAATATTTTAAATAGAAAATATGAGATTTTGAAAGGATTGAATTAATATGGCAAACAAATATGCAGGCACACAGACAGAGAAAAACTTACTTGAGGCTTTCGCAGGCGAGTCACAGGCAAGAAATAAATATACATACTTTGCGTCTAAGGCAAAGAAAGACGGCTTTGAGCAGATTTCATCTTTATTCCTTAAAACAGCCGATAATGAAAAGGAACACGCAAAAATGTGGTTCAAGGAATTAAACGGAATCGGCAGCACAGCCGAAAACCTTGCCGCAGCCGCTGAGGGTGAAAACTACGAGTGGACAGATATGTACGAGGGATTTGCAAAGACAGCAGAGGAAGAGGGATTCCCTGAACTTGCAAAGAAATTCCGTATGGTTGGTGCAATCGAAAAAGCTCATGAGGAGCGCTATCGTGCATTGCTCCACAATGTAGAGATGCAGGAAGTTTTTGCAAAGAGCGAAGTTAAGGTATGGGAGTGCCGTAACTGCGGTCACATTGTAGTAGGTGAAAAAGCACCTAAGGTATGCCCTGTATGCGCACATCCACAGTCATATTTTGAAATTCACGCAGAGAATTATTAATTTGAGTGAATTGTGGTTTGACTTGTTTTTGTGAGCTACTGTGTAAAATTTAACTTTTAGTTTGCAAAATATAAAAGATTAAAAACCTCAACTTTGTGTGTAAAACACAATAAAAAGCAGTCAGTATTAAAACAACAATACTGACTGCTTTTGCTTTTGGTTAATTATTCGTTGGTTTTGTCGGTAGCTTTATCGGCTAAAATTCCTGTAAGCTTTTTTAATGCAATAAAGCTCTCTTCGCTTATATCGTGCTCAATTTTGCAGGAATCTTCATAGGCGGTGCTTTCGTTTACGCCGAGCGAGATCAAGAGCTCCGCAATGAAATTGTGCTTTTCAAGAATTTTTTGCGCAATCTCCATTCCGCTGTCGGTTAAAGTAATGTAACCCTCGCCGTCCATAATAATGTAATTGTTTTCTCTTAATTTTTTCATAGCAACGCTTACGCTTGGCTTAGAAAATCCGAGCAGGTTCACTATATCTATTGAACGAACGCAGCCTCGTTTTTGCTGAATTAAAAGTATAGCCTCAAGATAATCTTCAGACGATTTGTGAACTGATAATGACAATAAAAACACTCCTTGAACAATGATGAAAAATAATGTTCAATCCCAAAATACATTATGTTGATTAAATATTACAAAAACATTAAATGCTTATATATATTTATTGTAACATATTTTAGAGGGATTGTAAAGTTAATAATTATTAATATCTTTATATTTGCCAAATATTTTTTAGTACAAAATTTTACTTGCTATTTTATGGAATATATCGTAAAATTATAGACAAATGATAGCTATTAAAATCAGCTTGATATGATATATAGATGAAAGGACGATTTATTATGTCACAGAATCCTGTAATTACTATTGAAATGGAGAACGGCTCTGTAATTAAAGCCGAGCTTTATCCTGAGATGTAATCAAAGCAGAATTATATCCACAGATTGCACCAAACACAGTAAATAACTTTTTAAGCCTTGTAAATAAAGGTTTTTATGACGGACTTACTTTTCACAGAGTAATTTACGGCTTTATGATTCAGGGCGGTTGTCCTGACGGAACAGGTATGGGAGGCCCGGGTTACAGCATTAAGGGCGAATTTGCTATCAATGGTTTTGAAAATAACCTCAAGCACACAGAAGGCGTTCTTTCCATGGCTCGTTCAGGGAATCCTAATTCTGCTGGCTCACAGTTTTTCATTATGCACAAGAATGCTCCACATCTTGACGGTCAGTATGCTTCATTCGGCAAGGTAATTGATGGTATGGATGTTGTAAACAAGATTGCTGAGTGCGACACAGACTTTGCAGACAAGCCGCTTGACGCTCAGATTATGAAAAAGGTTACAGCCGATACCTTTGGCGTTGAGTATCCCGAACCTGAAAAGTGTTAATTAAAGTTATATAATATAGAAAGGTAATTATTATGAATGTTTTGCTTACAGGCGGCGCAGGCTACATTGGTACACATACCTGCATTGAACTTATAAACGCAGGTCATACAATAGTTGTTGCCGATAATTTTTCAAACAGCTCTCCAAAGGCTATTGAAAGAGTTGAGGAGATTACAGGTAAAAAAATTCCGCTTTATAATATTGATGTTTGTGATGTCGAGGCACTCGACAAGCTCTTTGCCGAAAATAAAATTGACGCTGTAATTCATTTTGCAGGATTAAAGGCAGTAGGCGAGAGCTGCGAGATTCCTGTTGCTTATTACAGAAATAACCTTGATTCTACACTTGCTTTGCTCGAGGTTATGAAGAAATATTCGGTAGCAAACTTTGTTTTCAGCTCATCTGCTACTGTATACGGTATTCCCGAGAGAGTTCCGCTCGTGGAAACAATGCCGACTGGCTGCACTAACCCATACGGTTGGACAAAACTTATGAACGAGCAGATTCTTACCGATGCAGCTAAGGCTGACAACAATCTTTCGGTTGTACTTTTAAGATATTTCAATCCTATCGGCGCTCACGAAAGTGGCAGAATAGGTGAGAACCCTAACGGTATTCCAAACAACCTTATGCCATATATTACTCAGGTTGCGGCAGGCAGACTTAAAAGACTCGGCGTGTTTGGCAATGATTATCCTACCCATGACGGCACAGGCGTAAGAGATTATATCCATGTGGTAGATCTTGCAAAGGGTCATGTAAAGGCTATTGATTATGCCGAAAAGCATAAGGGCACAGAAATCTTTAATCTCGGCACAGGCACAGGTTACAGCGTTCTTGATATTGTAAAGGCTTTCAGCAAGGTAAATAATATTGAAATTCCTTATGATATAAAGCCGAGAAGAGCGGGCGATATAGCAGAATGTTATGCCGATCCGACAAAAGCATATGAAATTCTCGGTTGGAAAGCCGAAAAGACCCTTGAAGATATGTGCCGTGACTCCTGGAACTGGCAATCTCATAATATAAATGGTTACGAATGACCGAAAAAACAATCTTGTTTTTGTGCAATTAACCAAAATAACACAAATTTATAAAAATAACTCTCAAAAGTGTCAAAATCAATTGACTTTTGGGGAGTTTATATTATATAATAGAATAGCTTATAGAAGCATTATTATTAAAGGAGGAAAAAGAAAATGTTCAAAAAAGCATTAAGCCTTGTTGTCTCTTTGATGCTTATGGTAACTTCATTGTCATTTGCAGCAATTTCAGTTTCTGCTGCAGATACAACATATGTAGTTGCCGGCGTAGAAGAACTTTGCGGCGTTTTATGGAAGGGCAGCCCAGAAGAAGCTCCTGCAAATGTTATGACAGACAATGGCGACGGTACTTACACAAAAGTATTTACCAATGTTCAGCCGGCATCAGGTCTTACACTTAAGGTTGTAGAAAATGGTGCTGACGGTTCACAGAACTGGATTGGCGACGCAACAGGCAATAACATTACATTTAATGTAACTGTTGCAAGTGATGTAACAGTAAAATTTGATTCTTCTACTAAAGAAATCACTGTTACAGGCGACGGCGTTCAGTTTGTAACAAATCTCGATATCGACAGCATGCATGCTGTTGGTAACGGCGATCCTGATGATGCAGCTTGGTTAAACGGTGCAGCTTGGGATCCTGCAGCTAACCCTATGACAGAAGTTTCAGAAAAAGTTTATGAGATTACATTCAAGAATGTACCTGAGTTCAACAACTATCAGGTTAAGTTTGCCGCTAACGGCAAGTGGGCTGACAGTTGGGGCAGTGCAGCACTAAACTTCACACCTGAATCAGGCGTAGAGTTTGACGCAGCATATAACGGAGAGAACCTTACCGTTAATGTTCCTTATGAATTTGCTGATGTAACACTCAAGCTCGACCTTACAAACTTCGACTATGCTACAAAGGCCGGTGCTAAGGCAACCGTTACAGTAACTGAAGTGTCAACTCCTGCTGAAACAACAGAGGCTGATACAACAGTTGAGCCAACTACTGCTGCTCCTGCTACACAGGCAACAGCTGCTGCTCAGAAAGCACCTCTTACAGTAAATGCTACTTCAAATGTTTTCTCAACTGCAAAGGCTGAGTATAACAGCGAAACAAATCAGGTTACTGTAAGCTACTACCTCGACACAGATTATGACCTTGTAAACCTTGAATGGTACTTCACATATGACAGCAAAGTATTTACTGTAAACAACAAGAGTAATCTTGATTCAACAGGTAAGAAACTTGGCATTATGCCACAGATTCCAAGCGGTTATGTAATCAACACAAGTATACCCGGCAAGGTAAATGCCAACGCTTCTGACCTTGGCCTTTACTCAATTGATGCAAAGGTTCCGTTTGTTAAGATTGTTTTAGATGTAAAGGGTACTCCTGAGAATGTTGAAACAACAGTAAACATGAATGTAAGAGTTCTTACAAAGGGTGAACTTGACTTTGATACAATGAGAGTTGATCCTGATTCAATGGTATCATATGTTTGCGATTACATCATTCATGATGCATCTTACATCAAAGCAGCTACAACAAAGCTCACAGAGTCAACATTTGTTCCATCAACAGAGTCAACAGAAGCTCCTGAAACAACAGTAGCTCCTGAGACAACAGTTCCTGAAACAACAGCTGCACCTGAAACAACAGTTCCAGAGACAACAGCTGCTCCTGAAACAACAGTTCCAGAGACAACAGCTGCTCCTGAGACAACAGTTCCTGAAACAACAGTAGCTCCAGAAACAACAGTTCCAGAGACAACTGAGGCTCCTGAAACAACAGTAGCTGCAACCACAGAAGAAGTTCCTGTTGGTACTCTTACTGTAAATGCTACTTCTAACTTATTCCCTGCATCATCTAATGTTGTTGCAGGTGACGAAGAGTATGTAACAGTAACTTATTACTTTGAGTCAGAGAAGAATGTTCTTAATGCTGACTTCAACCTTACTTATGACCCAACAATGCTCGCTCTTGACAGTGTTATGACTCCTTACACAAACGGTGTAGTAGTAAACTCTGCAACAGCAGGCAAGGTTTATGGCAATATGTCAAGCCTTAATCTCTACAACTTCAATCAGAAGACACCATTTGTTTCAGTTGTATTCAAGAAACTTGGCCTTGGCGAAACAGATGTAAACCTCACAGTTGATAACCTTACACTTTCACTTGCAAACGCTGAGGGCGTAACAGACGAGGCTCAGGAAGAGGGTCTTGTAAGAGATGGCGTTCTTGCTGAAACATCAACAACATATTCAGTTGAAACTGAAATTCAGGCAGGTAAAGTTACTCCTGTTGTTCCAACAACAGCTGAACCAACAACAGCTCCTGCTCCTGCAGGTTCAACATATGTAGTAGCAGGTTCAGAAGAACTTTGCGGTGTTTTATGGAAGGGTAGCCCGGAAGAAGCTCCTGAAAATGTTATGACAGATAACGGCGACGGTACATACACTAAGGTATTTACCAATGTTCAGATTGCTGATTCACTTCAGATTAAGGTTGTAGAAAATACAGCTGATGGCGGTCAGAATTGGATCGGTGATAACGGCGGAGACAACAATATAACCTTTAATGTTGTTGCCGCTTGTGATGTAACAGTTACATATGACAGCAATACACGCAAAATCACTGTTTCAGGTGACGGTGTTCAGATCGTTTCTGATATTGAAATCAAAAGCATGCATGCTGTTGGTAACGGTGACCCTGATGATGAATCATGGTTAAACGGTGTAGCTTGGGATCCAACAGGTAATGAGATGGAGCAGGTTGCAGATAAGGTTTATGAGATTACATATCACAATGTACCTGAGTTTGACAACTACCAGGTTAAGTTCGCAGCTAACGGCAAGTGGGCTGACAGCTGGGGCAGTGCAGAAGAGGGCTTCACACCTGAATCCGGCGTTGCATTTGACGCTGTATACAACGGTCAGAACCTCACTGTAAATGTACCATATGAGTTTGCTGATGTAACACTCAGAATTGACCTTTCAAACTTCAGCTATGCTACAAAGACAGGTGCAGTTGTAACTGTTACTGTTACAGATACTGTACCTAAGACATATATTGGCGATGTAACCGGCGACGGCAAGATTGATGCTAACGACGTCACAACTCTCCAGATGTATATTGCTAAATGTGCTGATGTAACTGTTAATGAGGTAGTTGCTGATGTTGACGGCAATGGCAAAATCAATGTTCTTGATGTAACTGCTATCCAGAAGTATGTTGCAGGTGGTTTCACAGGCACAGGCAATGCAGGCAAGGTTCTTGAGAATATTGCTTAATCTGCTGATTAAATAAAATAATTTATTAAATTTCAGGCGATGGCTCAGGCTGTCGCCTGTTTTTTGTCTGGACTCTTTTCAAAAGTGGTTCTATTCTAAATGTTGGGGTAATGATGTTATCATAAAAATTTTATCAAACTAAAAAGCCTTCCACTTTGGGGGAAAGGTGGCATTTTCTGGGAAAATGACGGATGTGGTGTCACCGTTTACGGCGCTTTTTCTAATCTAAGCTTTGATATAAAAGAACTCTTAACGAGTTCTACACCTCATCAGTCACTTGCATGACAGCTTTTTTCTGCGAAAACGGTAACCCCTTTGTGGATATGCGACATTTCCCGTGTCAAGGGAATAGCACAAGGGAAGCCTTAATAACTATGTTCTTAACACCAACTATTGACTAAGAACTATATTATTTGAGTAAAATAATTTTTATCAAACATTTTCATCCAAAATTAAACACCACACAAGAGATTATTTCCCTTTGTGCGGTGTTGCTTAGATTATCATTGAGGTATAAATCCTGAAATGAATACTATCAATACAAGAACAGGAAGTATATATTTTACATACGGCTTTATAAATCTTGGAAATTTAATGCCCTTACCTTGGTTACATTCATTTAAGTAGCCGTCAAATCCCCAACCGAATTTTGTTGAGCAGAACAGTGAATACAAAAATGCACCGACAGGCAAAAGAAGATTGCTTACAATAAAATCTTCAATATCAAGTACGCCTTTGCCAAAAATACTAAATCCGCTTAAAATGTTAAATCCGAATATACATGGCAAACAACCAATAAGCATAATTATTGCATTGATTATTACCGCTTTTGTACGGCTCAGATTGAACATATCAATACTGAATGAGATCAGGTTTTCAAATACGGCAATTACCGTTGAAAAACAAGCGAATGTCATAAACAAAAAGAATAATGTACCCCATATTCTGCCGCCTGCCATATTGACGAATACATTTGGCAATGTAACGAATATCAGCGCAGGACCTTGGTCAGGTTGCACTCCGTAAGAAAAACAAGCAGGGAAGATAATAAGACCTGCTGTAATTGCAACAAAGGTATCGAGAATACATATTTTAATAGATTCACCCGGAAGTGTTTTTTCTCTTGTCATATAACTGCCGAATATTTCCATTGATGCAATGCCAAGGCTAAGTGTAAAGAAAGCCTGACTCATTGCAGAAGTAATTATATGTCCGATTCCTATGGACTTAACCTTTTCCATATCAGGCACAAGGTAAAATTTTATGCCCTCTGCCGCACCTGTAAGCGCAAGACTGTTTACTGCAAGTATGATTATAAGCGCAAGCAATAAAATCATCATAACTTTACTTACTTTTTCAATGCCGTTCTGAATACCTTTGCTGCATACAAAAAATCCTGCGATTGCCATAATTGCCATCCAAATAATCATTTCGTTAGGGTTAGACATAAGGTTAGAAAATACATTGCTTACATCTTCGGAGCTCATTCCGCTTTCAAATGTGCCGGTAGCAAATTTGAAAAAGTAGCTTAGCATCCAACCGGAAACAGGTGTGTAATACATCATCAGCAGGTAACAGCCGAGAATACAGAACCAGCCATGAATATGCCATTTGCTTTTTGGCTTTTCAAGTGTTTTATAAGCAAGTACGGCACTTTTTTTGCTTGCTCTGCCAATAGCAAGTTCCATTGTGAGTACAGGTATTCCCATAATTACGAGGAAAAGCAGGTAAAGCAGTACAAAAATTCCACCGCCGTTTTGTCCTGTAACAAAAGGAAATCGCCATACATTGCCGATACCTATTGCACAGCCTGCACTTACAAGTATAAATCCAAGTTTGGATTTAAAATTTTCTCTTTCCATAATCAATCTCCTAAAAAACAAGATACTTTTTAATTATATAAAATATTAATATATGTTGTCAAGCAATTCAAAAATAATTAATGAAAATGAGAATTATTATTAATTTACTTGATTTTTTGGAAATATGTGTTATAATAGAGTAAAATCAATAATAATTACTGACTTGTTTTGAACATAATAATATTTAGGGGGTAAAATTAAATTATGGATAAAGTTAATTTAAGAAAAATTGCAATAATCGGTTGTGGCTTTGTTGGCTCAGCATCTGCGTTTGCATTAATGCAGAGTAAAATGTTTTCAGAAATTGTCTTGATAGACGCTGACAAAGATAAGGCGGAAGGAGAGGCTATGGATATAAGCCATGGTATTCCTTTTGTAGGCAATATGAAAATTTATTCAGGCGACTATGACGATATAGTAGACGCATCAGTTATCGTTATTACAGCCGGTGCAGGTCAAAAGCCGGGAGAAACAAGGCTTGACCTTGTTCATAAGAATGTAGGGATTTTCAAGAGTATTATCCCTGAAATAGCAAAAAGAAATTGCCGAGGTATTTTACTTGTAGTAGCTAATCCTGTTGATATACTCACATATACAGCGCTCAAACTTTCGGGTTTTGAAGAAAACAGAGTTATCGGTTCGGGCACAGTGCTTGATACCGCAAGACTTAAGTATCAGCTTGGAGAGCATTTGTCGGTTGATAGTCAGAGTGTGCACGCTTATATAATCGGCGAACATGGCGACAGCGAGATTGCTGTATGGAGCAGTGCAAATGTTTCAGGTATAGCGCTTGATGATTTTTGCGAGATGAGAGGTCACTATAACCATGATAAGTCGCAGGAAAATATTGCAGAAAAGGTTAAAAACAGCGCATATGAAATTATTGCTAAAAAGAGAGCTACATATTATGGCGTAGCTATGGCGGTTAAGAGAATTTGCGAGGCGATTATTCGTGACGAAAAATCAATATTGCCTATATCGTCAATGATGCATGGTGAATTTGGCATAGATGATGTGGTGCTTAGTATGCCGTCAATAGTCGGAGCAAACGGCATTGAAACAAAGGTGCCGATTTCTCTGAGTGACGAAGAGAAAGTAAATTTGAAAAAATCCGCCGATACCTTACGCAGTATACTTGACGATTGCAACATTTAATATAAACAATTAGTAAAAAAGGTGGCTGAAACTCAGTCACCTTTTTTGCGTGTGAAAGCGTAATTAATTCTACACTTTGTTTATTAAATTTTATCATTCAAAGTAGCCAAGCTCCATATATTGCAGTAATCTTGATGGGGTAGAGTTGAATACATCAACATTGTTTTCCTTAAAGA
>ENA-OPAY01000119-OPAY01000119.1-human-gut-metagenome-genome-assembly--contig:-NODE-119-length-13018-cov-7.969606_pt1 | contig 13018 bp, 17 predicted proteins | sample MGYA00241064_ERZ501444 | MGnify/ENA primary metagenome ERZ501444 (study PRJEB25962, sample SAMEA2042573) | human gut metagenome | biome: human gut; feature: human-associated habitat; material: faeces... | reverse complement strand
TCTTTATCTCTCTTTTTCTAAACGCAATCCAAGCTACTGAAACCATAATCGCCCAATACAACTTTTTCTCACATTTTTCATTCCCCACCAACATTTTTTGATAATTTCTAACATTTTCAAGCATTTTGAAAAATCTAACAAAAAACGCTTGACAAATCAAAATTTTTGTGATTTTACATGTTGTATCGAAAACCATGGTTAAGTTTTTGGTTATGGCCAAAAATTCGTTAGGATATATGAATAGTTATTCATATTTTCAAATAATATTTATGCAAATATATGAATACTATACATTTTCATTTTATTGTTATTTGCATTCGTTTATTGTAAATTTTTATCATTTATCAATGAAAATAAAAAACATTTGAATTATACTTGATTTTTTTTTCGGTGTGGGTGTATAATGGAATCACAAAACAAAGAGAGGTAAACTTATGGACAAAATTTTTGACTTGTTAGACCTGTTTAACATTCGTGATTATTGCGATGTATCGTGTACACCTGAATTGTTATATACAATTTCATTTAAGTATAAAAATTACCGTACAATGTTTTCTTTTTTTGAATATGAATTTGATAACCCCGGGTATTACTATTATATTCAAAACATAATTTCGAGCTTATCCGCCATCGTGAAAGCCTTCTGATGAGTCTTTGAAAATTAAGACGAAACGCCGCGAGGCGTAAAGGCTGTGGCCCTATAATGTAGATTTACAACTGAATATTACCTTGATTTTTCATTACATGAAAGGCAAACGGAGGTTATAAACATGAGATTGTATCATTGTAGCGCTACATGTTGTGCACGTAATTTAGTTAGTTATAACACGCGTTTATTTTGGGTCGACTATCCGTATTATATCCTATACTTGGATCCGTCAAATACAAGTAAATTGCATATAAGAAAGTATATTCAATGGTTGCATGACAATGATTATGTCACGCGCGCGGGTATTATTCAACATATGTATTATTTGGGGATTAAATACAAAAAGTCCTTTGTTGTATATGCTTTGAGAGATGATCAATATTTCGTCGTTGATGATTATCATCATTTCGTAAAATAAAAAATTTTATCGCCTTTCATGTCATGAGAAATCAAGGGCGCGGATTTTTCAAATACTTTATAAAGGATATTAACAAATATGAAAAGGTACGAAAAAGCATTAGAGGCTTTGAAAGCAAAATACGAGGCACAAGCGCACGCTGTAGGCGATCTGAGAGCGAAAGCAATAGATTTTCTCGACGCATGCGAAAAAGCCCCTGCAAGCGCGCGAAACGAGCTTAAAACGGTTATAAAACGTATGAAAGCCTTTGCAGAGGGAAAGACCTATCAGGAATATTTGGAGGGCTTGACCGATGAAAGCAACAGTTAAAAAATACGTTTTAAGGACTTGTAAAGGCGCAAACGGTAGTTTCCAAGTGCTGGATATTTTCGCGGACGTTGTCAACGATAAAAACGAAGTAAGGACTTACCGGGGGCAAATGGGCGCGGAATACGCGAAAAAATACTTTGAGCATTGCGGAGTAAAGACTAAAGAAACAATTGGCCTGCCGTGCGAAATTTCGTTGATGAAAGAGCAATATACAACGAAAGACGGAGAACAACGACAAGTCACAAAAATAAAATATTTCAATTTGCTTGATGAAAATAACAAACCTATAATTATGTATAAAAATAAAGTCGACGAATTAGATTTCTAATTAACAAATTTTACAATAGATAACCGGTTAACATAGCGCCCATGTTAAGCGGTTATTTTTTGCGTTTTTAGAGTGTTAAAAATTTTCGTTAAAAATTAACATTGTTAAATCAGTGTTAAAAATTAACATTTTGTTTAGCATTTACGCGTGTGCCCTCGCGCGCGCGTAAGAGAGAAAACTTTCAGTAAAACATAAAATCTATTTTGGAGGTATATCCCATGACATATTTTGAAAATAAGGGAGGGGAGGTTGAAAGAAATGTAAAAATCCCCCCCATACACGTTGTAAAGACTATTAGAACATTTGACTTAGAAGCTATGACGTTACAGCAAGTATTTTATATGCTACGTGATATGAAATATAATGAAGCATTAAAAATAACATCGTTGCCACCTATTTTTGTTAATAAATCAATCGGGTGTTATACATTGAAAATAGATGATAAAGCGATAGATTATGGAAACGCTAATTATATGGCTAAAATATTGAGAGACGTTTTCAAAACTATTATGATATCAGACAACTTTTGGAATATGGACAGGTGATGATATGCAATTTCCATCTAAATTTAATAAGTTAATGAGAGAATTATATACTCCCGATGAAATAAAAGAAATTAAATCTTTTATAAATCAAACACAGGTTGTTAAGGAAAGCTATAATAAGCATGCAAATAACTTGAATTTACCAACGCTCCCTAATATAACAAATTACGGAATGCGCCAAAAAGGATATATAAAAAATGCGTTGCAAACATATAAAAGCGAAATTAAAACATATTCCGAAACAGGTAGAACCACAACAGAACTTAAGGATATTCTAAATTTATCAAACGATTTATATACAGTGGGATTTGATATTAGTCCAGATAATTTATTAAATTTTTCAGATAATGACTTAAATCGTTTATATAATCTTGTTTCCGATTTTTTGTTTTACGTTGATATGGATTTTTATATTGAATATAAAAAGCAAGCGATATTATCAGAAATTTATGATAATATAGCTCAAATATTAAAAAAATATGGATTTTGATTTTAGACGGTACAAACATATATATGCAGCAGACTTTGAGACATCAACGGAAGCATGGAATTGTGAGGCGCGTGTTTGGCTGTGGGATATATGTGATAAAGACTATAAACATAGAACAGGAACAAGCATTAATTATTTCATGAATTATATTATACGTACGTCATATAAATGTTTATATTTTTTTCGTAATTTAGCATATGACGGTAGCTACATAATAACGTGGTTGTTTAATAATGGTTATAAACATGTTAATAAGAAATCCGATGAAATGTTGCCTTTTGAATTTCACACAGTAATAAGCGATATGGGGTTACATTATGCTTATGAAATTGTGGGGCGTATGGGGCAACATGTTACAATAATGGATAGCCTTAAAACTGTTAATATGAGTATACACGATAGTGCTATAATGTACGATTTACCGATAAAAAAGGGCGAAATTGATTATGATAAATTTAGAGAAATAGGCTATAAACCTACCGACGAGGAAATAGCGTACATACATAATGATACTGAAATAGACATGAGAACAATACAGAAAAATATTGAAATGGGAGGCGTAAAATTTACGCAAGCAGGAAATGCAAGAAGCGAATTTATAAAGGGAATAGGTAAGAAAAATTATGATATTAATTTCCCTTTTCTGCAACAAATAGAAGAAACTAATATACGAAAAGCATATCGCGGCGGATATGTATATTGCAATCCTAAATATCAAAATAGAGTAATATATAATATGATGTCATTAGATAAAAACAGTATGTATCCGGCGCAAATGTTGCATGAATATATGCCGCACGGTGTCCCTATGTGGTATAGTGGAAAATATGATGATAAATATTCAGGTAAATATCCGATATACATACAGCATATTAAAGTATCATTTGAGTTAAAACCGAATGCAGTACCTACAATAGCGCGCAGGAATGGATTTTTGTCGTCGGATAATTTATATTTGAACTCATCTAACGGTTTAATGTTTGATTTATGGCTTGCAAACCCTGATTTAGAATTATTATATATGTGTTACGATATAATAGAAATAGAATACATTGAGGGGTATATGTTCAAAGCTGTTAAGGGCATAGAAATTACACCGAATGAAGCTAAAAATATGGATAAGTTTGAAATAATAGATGAGGACGGAAAAGGTAGTTTATTTTATGATTATATTCATAAATGGAGATTAGGAAAAGAAACACATACAGGGGCAGCGCGTTCATATGATAAACGTATGCAAAATGCACTTTACGGTACATTCGGAACGAACCCGAAAAGAGATAGTAAAGAGCCATATTTGGAAAATGGGGTGTTGCGTTTTTCATTAATAGAAGGGGAGTATTCAAAAACAAAATCATATATCCCCATAGCTGTATTTGTAACAGCGTGGGCACGATATAATCTTATAAAATATATATTAAAAAATATTGATAAATTTGTGTATTGTGATACAGATAGTTTATACGTTTTAGACGACATAAACTTAAATAATATACCTATACATTCCACTTTATATGATTATTTTAAGATTGAACATTATATCTATAAGTTTAAGTGTGTAGGAGCAAAACGGTATATCTATTGGGGGTGGGAACCTAAAACTCCCACTGTATGGAATAAATACGTTACATGTTGCGGCGCAGATGACAATATAAAGAAACAAATGGATTTCGATAATTTTAATTTAGGTCAAGAATTTCAAGGTAAAAAACAGGTTAAAAGTGCAATAGGCGGTAAAGTAATAGGAATAACAACTTATAGATTAGGCAAAATAAAAAAAGAGGGATAAAACCCTCTTTTATTGTGTAACTAATTTAGATATTAATAGGAACATTGAACCAATCTTTTGAGAACTAAACCTCACCATTCCGTGAGAATACATTATTGACCATGTAATCATTTGTCCGTTACAATCTTTAATGAAATTAGTATCTATTGACATATCACTTGTTGTTACCGATATAACTGGATATGCAGGATTAAATTTATATTTGTCCGTGAAATATAATATTCCATGATTATCTCGCCATACGGTTATTTTAGTTGATAGATATTTGATATTATAAACCATTGTTGAATGTAAAGGCCTATCAGAAATAAAACTCTCGTCAATACTATCCATAGCGATATTTTGAGTAGTATAGTTTTCATATTCAGTATTTTTAGAAAGTTTCCCTAAAATACTATCTTGTTTTTCTTTTACAGTATCCTCCGATGTATCGAAATAATAGAATAAATCTCTATTACGATTTTTATAGTATCGAGTTGTGAATGGTATATTAAGTTGTTCATTATACGGATTGGTCAATGTGTCATTATTTCCTAACATGATAATCCAAAATTCGCGTCGCCTGAATATTGTTTCCATAAGTCGGAAGAATATAGCAGGCTCGTGTATTCCGTATTCACCGCCTTTATATTTTCCACGTGATTTTGCTACATATTCATCAAATAACACAACATCGCAATCCTCTATCTGAACACCTTTAACATTGTTCAATGTAGTATAATAAGCACATTCATGCCATTTATTATCAACCTGTATAGATATTATATTTGACCTATGCTTTTCATCTTGTATCCAATCAAATCTATCTCCATAAGCATTCCGTAATGAAGGGAGTAACCCCATATTAAGTGCTAATTCCATTTCAATATCGGAACGTCTGAGATATAAAAATTTTTTACCTGTATTCTTAAAACGGTCAAATAGATATGCAAGCCAATAAGTTGTTTTACCTCTCCCCGCAATACCATTAACAATATGGCAATGATAATCCTTATTTCCTATTTGATAATTCTCTTGATTAATATAAAATAAATTTTTATCCATTATAGTTCAGTCTCCATTACAAAAAACATTACCGTGGGTAAATCAACTTCACTGTTTTCTTCATCTAAGCAACGAATTGATAACCCGTCCTCTGAATATATACATAATATATCTTTGTTCGCTAATTTACCATATACAGCAAGCCCTTCATTACTATTCGTATATAAATTATCTGCCAGCATTACAGCAAACTCGTCAATAGTCTTTTGACCTGTTCCATACGAATTTTTTGACATCATTGTCCCTATTAAATGACAAGGCTCGCTGGGCGCATTTGCATAAAAAGAGATAAAATATATGGGATTCTTTATAATATCAGAAGTAAGGGCGAGTGTTCCTGATTTATTTGGAAAGTCAAATATATTATATTTATTACTTGGATACACTATCGTCATTATTTTATTTTCTGTTATTCGGAGCGAATTAGCTTTACTACCTGAAATATAATGGAAAATTTCAATTCCACTTTCTTGTATCGATACATCATATTCATCGTCATCTGTATTTCCGGTACCTATTTTAACACCGAATGATGTGATATATTGAGTAAAATGATTAACATCTGTAAAAGTATTTTCTTTTGTGACATCAGCTAAATTCGTTAATGCATTATCTACGTAACTTTTAGGTGTAGGATTTCCATTTTCGGTTGGAGAATTAACAACAAAGTTTGAGTTATCATCCCTATATACAAAAGTGTTAGGCGACGGATTACTAGTATATGCAACATTATTTTGAACCCCACTAGAGTCAACAATATAAACTGTAGCACTCCAATTGGATTTATCTAATTTATTGTTTAATTCATCTTTTGTTGCTAAATTAGTAACATCAGGTATCTTTTCTTCTAAATCAGCAATATTTTCCATATTGGCCACATTTTCGCCGGAAATGCCTTTCTTTACGTCGGACGTTCCGTTTGCACGTCTTGCCATAATATTTGTAGACGTTTGGTTAGCTAATTCGCTATACGGTAAATTACTTTCTAATCCATTTGCTTGGGTATACACTACATAGCTCGACGCAGGAGAAGATATTACACTACGTTTATTATTTAATTCATCTTTTGTTGCTAAATTAGTAACATCAGGTATCTTTTCTTCTAAATCAGCAATATTTTCCATATTGGCCACATTTTCGCCGGAAATGCCTTTCTTTACGTCGGACGTTCCGTTTGCACGTCTTGCCATAATATTTGTAGACGTTTGGTTAGCTAATTCGCTATACGGTAAATTACTTTCTAATCCATTTGCTTGGGTATACACTACATAGCTCGACGCAGGAGAAGATATTACACTACGTTTATTATTTAATTGTTTTGTGACACTTGTCTTAAATTCCTCAAATTCTTGATTAGTTACAAAGTCATTATGGTCTACTGTAATAACAATAGGTGTAAACGCTTTTCCGTCAAGTGTGTTGCCCGTAATCGTGAAAACAATGTTTCCGCCTTCTTCTGTAACAGCTACTTGTATTGTATTAATGTCGGCAGTAATTTTCAGAAATTCATTAAAATATTGCACAACTGCATTGCACAACTCATCAGGAGCAAGAGGAACACGCGAGCCCTTTGTTGTTGCATATTTAATTGCTATTTGCTTCAAATTTTCTATTGGCATTTTTTGCTACCTCACTTTCAATATTTTGTAATTGTTCGTTTATATAAGCAACAATAGCATTGCATGCTTCGTCTGCTTGTAACGGTATCGCACTGCCGCTATTGTATGCGTAATCAATAGCAATCTCTCTGAATGTTTTATATGTTAACATTTATAACCTCCCTAATAATTAAGAGGGGTTATTCGCCCCTCCTAAATAAGTTACTTCGCCACGTTAACTTTTTTAGTCATGGCCACTTCTTTATTAATTAATTTCGTCCAATAATCAGCGTCATATTCGATACTTGCGGAAATACAATCGTTCTTGATTTGAGACAATACCCACGATTTCTTGCTGGTACCTTCCGTGAACATTTTTTCTGCGTCCTGTATATACTGTACAACATTATTATAAATGTCAAGTAATACAGTAGGCTTTTTGTCGGAAGGTGCTGCAATCAATTCTTTGACTTTCTTCCAAAGATACAAAATCATAGGAATAATGACAACTACAAGAATAGAAAGACAAGTACCTACAAGCTGGACAATTTGAAGAAATTTATCCATTATAAAACCTCCATAAATAAATTATCGAAACAATGTATCCAATCATTACGGATTGCGGTATTTTCAAGCACTTTTCTTATTTCATCACCTGTGCTATAAATAGTAGTATTATTGTTGCTATGCACAAGACTTTCATCACGGGTGCGATTATCTGTATTATTATCAGTTGAAGTAGTAGTACCTGTTGTATCAGTAGTTGTATTCATTATTTCAACATTTCTACCTTTATTTACAGTGTTACTATTCAAATCAGGTGTAACAGTGTTTTCTTTTGTTTGTATATTATTATCCTGTATTTTATTTGTATCAGTATAATTTCCTGTCGTTTTCATTGCTGGATATTCAAGATTATTTTGTATAAGCAATTCATACTTATCTATATTTCTTTCCCAGCATGAATTAAGACGTTGTACAAACATGTCATCACTATCAAAACCTATTTCAGAATAAAACCAATAATTAACGAATATATTATATAATTCAGTTTGTATTTCGTTTAATTCTTTCGGAGTAAACTCAACACTATCTTGTGAAAAACTACCTATTAACTGAGTTGTTTTATAATCCGTGTTGAACTGTGCTATTACTCTCTTCAACGTTCTGCCTATTGAATAAAGAACTTTGAACATTTTTAGCAAATTCCTCCTTATTATCTTTTAAGCTAATATTTACTTTGAACATTTTGTTAACTTTTTCTATCGCTTTTTCACGCGCTAATTTTGCCGAATTATAATAAGAGTTTATTATTTCGTTACCTGCATTAACTTCGTCTACAAGCAATCTTTCTTTCTTTTCTATTGAAGTATTATTATATCCAAAATATTGAAAAATTCTATTCTCATATACTTGAAAATCCGTCGTGAGTTTATCTCCAATAAATTCTATTTTACTGTCAAACGCATAAGAGTTAAACGGTCTACTTTCAGTAAGTATTTTTGTTTTCTTATCCGTTGCAGTACCTCTTATACGTATTTTAATGTAGTCACTAAATTCGCTAAGTTGCCTTACAAATGTTTCCGCACTCTTCTTTTCGTCCTCGTCTATCTCCATAATAAGCGGTTGACGTTGACGTCGTATATTTTGCAAGTGCGTTTTATCCAGTTCCATGATATATTTCAGATTATACATCACGTGTAAAAACGGAATAGAAAAGAAAGCGTCATTCGGCATTATTACACTGTTATTTTCAGTAAGGTCTTTTCGGAAATTATTAAACCCGAATACAGTCCATTCGGTAGGAAATCCTGTAATATTAAATTTCCATTGCCCTGTTACGGGTAAACATTGTAACCCTAATGTGTTATCCTCAAACCACGCAAGGGCAGGCGCGAAAAACATCATAGCCTCTACTTGCGAATTAAATCCAACAATTTTTTGCGTATTATCAGGTAACTTATCATATCCGAAACGGGAGCAGAATATATTAATATATTTCTGAACAAACAACCATTCGTCTATGCCAATATTTGGCAGATATGGATAATTTTGAGGACCAAATATAGCAAATATATTGTCAAAATACATTTTACACCTCTTAAAAAACTTGCATATTAATTACACCGTCTAACTTAAAAATGGTATCATTATCCACATAACTAAATAACCATACACCATTTAGCAACATTTCTTTTATGCTATTAATAACATTTTGAGGTTGAGATATTGTTACTCGAACAGTATCACATCGGATATAATTAAAATATTTACGCTTATGATTAATTAATATGTCATATGGCTCTAAATATGTAGCATATCCATATCTTATTAAATGTTCGTTTATCTCATCTATATTAGATTGATATAGAGGCTCAATAGTGCACCCACATAATGACGACGTTCCTACAAGTGTACCTTCATAATTAGGAGATATTTGAGTATTACCGCCTAATGCAACATCTCTCATTATATCAGCAGAATTCAATAATCCTCCTAAAACACCTACTCCCATGGTATAATTAGCCATGCCTTCATTTATAAAAGCGGTATTTGAAACTTCACCTTTCTTATTTGGAGCATACAAATTTGCGATAGTATTATTTCCGCTTACTAACGGAGTTGTCACACTACTTACAGACTGAAAAACCGCTAAACTTTGGTCTATCCAATTCTGAGTAGAAAAAGGTTGAAATATATTATAGGCTTGAATAACTCTTAACTCAGCAAGTCCGTCGTTAGACACATCTTTTATGCCTAAATAATAACCACCTGTATTAGGCGAAACATTTACAACAAAATCATCGGTAGATTTTACAAGATGATAATGTATAATACAACCACCTTTTTGAGAAACAATACAATTAGTTATATAAGGCTCACAATGAAGTTTAGACATACCATTTTCTTTGAACCAATCATAATCAATAGTAGTCCTATCCTTATATGTATCTGATGTTAAAGGATAAATTTTACTGTTAGCTCCGAATGTAGATAATAACGTATTAGAAAATTTTGTTAAATCATACGACGGAGGAACGATTGCAGTACATTTATTAGTAGACCCGTCAACATCAAAATTTATTGTATTGCACGATGTATTAAACAAAACAACTCCCGCTTCGTTGAAATCCCATTCATACCCACAAAAATCAGCTATAAACATTCCGGCTATTTCGTCGCCTGTTATTGTATTTACAGGATAATCAATTAAATCTTGATTAAACAAATTTAAAGCACTAAACCCGTAACCTATAAATGTTCCGTGATAAAAAGGAATGACAGCTACACCGAACGGAGTTGGTAATATATTCGTGCTCCAATCCTCTGTTTCTGAATTATATATCTTAGGCTCAACAAATAAAGCCGGGGTTTGAGTCGAAAGTAAATTACGCTTAAAAATTATATACAAAAATTGTATTCCGCGCTTATATTTACTATCTTTCAAAAAACCTTGATTATAAACTTGCTTTGTTACATGGAACGCATTTACCGACTCTTCCATTGTATCATCAGTATATTCCATAGTACAAGATATTAAATTTTTATTTGCATTATCTTGCACCCAATCATTTACATGCGCACGTCCTACTTCTCCGAAAATATTCTTAGTTATAACATTTTCAAAATCACTACCATAATATGCTTGTAAAGTAGTCCACCAATCTATTGTATAATATATTCTAAAACAATCAGTGTTAAGCTCATTTACTTCAAATCTGTCTATAAATGCAGCATAATAATTACGCTCTTTTTTTACTTTTATAACATCAGGATAAACAATAAAATAAGCAAAATTCTTTTTGTCTAAATTAGGAAACTCAACATCAATAAAATTGCATGCTTCATAAAATCCGTCAATCTTTATAGTATTATCAGGATTATTATTGTTCGATTCCCAATTACGCAAATCTCCGCTTGACATAAAACGTTTATCCCGTGTAGGGCAATTATCACTATAAAATTGTAAATTAAGTGTTGCCATAATAAATTACCCACCCTAACCCGCGCCGTGCATTAGCGCACACCACTACACAGGAGAACTTATGAGACGTTAGTATATTACTTACCGTCTGAAAGTACAAACCTGATTATATTCTTATGCAGCGAATAACCAAACAAATCGCCCTGCGTCAAGAAAGTATTCCAATATCCAACACCATAAGGGTTCCAGATATTATCAAAACGATTTTCAAGCCAACGATAAATTTTAATACCGCGTTTATCAGCAAGAGTAGCAAACTGCCCGGTTGTTGCAGCGTCAGTTCCGAAACCGTCAATAAGCTGCACTTCGCAACCGAAATCAAGGTCCTTATGATATGCATTATACTGTGACGAAACAATTTCGTTATGAATACCTGTTGCCATAAACAACACAAGGTCATCTCTCTTAGACGATACAAGTTTACCTTGTTTATTGTATTTAGTAGTATTCCACTTAAATGCTTCTACATAATTACGAATCGTCTTTACAATTTGAATACTCTCAGCAGCGGTCATTGTAGAGCCTGCTACAACACAAGAAACATCAGTTCCAGAAGGATAAATAGTCGAACTTGCAAGCATGTTTCTAAAAATCAAATACTTATCAAGTTTAGCACTTTCAGGAAGAACGCTTCTAATTGTCTGAATGAAATTCATTGCATAGCCTTCACTAATGAAAGCACGCTTGAATACATCATAAGCAGTCGTTACATGATATTGCAAAAGAGTTTTGAGTGTATAATACGACGGAGCAATAGAAGCATAATTAATTTTGAAAGGGTCATAATTAACAAGTTTATAATCCGACTGAGTATCAAAAGTAGGCAGATTATTTACTTCATCAGCTTTCATTGCTTCTACATAATCGTCCTCAATGATACCACCAAAAGGCAAATAACCTTTATCATACTGTGAAGCGTCAAAATTATTATACTCAAACTTATAAATCTCTTGCTTCCCAATCTTATCCACTAAAACATTATAAACTGCATTTTCAATTTCAGTAGGAAAAGTAGTTGTTCCATAGTTACCTGCTGTAATTACAGATTTTACGCTATTAGGAATACGGTCAGCATATTCAGGTGTCGCGAATATGCTCTGCATAGATGTAATAAGTCCACTAGCTGGCATTGTTAACCTCCAAATTTATCTTTACAAATTTTATCAAAATCATCTACCGAAGGGTTCGGCGGATTATCTCCACTGTGACCTGTAAGAAATGATATATAATCATCTTTTAATTTATCGTGATTAGTCTTTTCGCTATCGTATTTAGACTTAAAATCATCTCTTTCAGCTGTGAGAGCTTTTATTTTTTCTTCGCTCTCTGTCTTATATTTATTAAGTTCTTCATCAAATTTATCTGATTTAGCTTTAAGAAGCTCGTATTCTTTATCGTCTATTTCCATTATATTCCTCTCCTACTTTTTCAGTATTTTTACCGTTAATTCTAATAGGCTCACCGTGATTAGAATATATGTACTCCCCGACACTCTTATGCTGCAAGGTTGCTTTGCGTGTTTTATCCAGGTCATTACCTACACATAAATCAAGCAATTCCGTTGCTACACCCTTTTTATATTTCATGTTGCACCTCTATTAATAAAATTTGGTTAGATAGGAAGCAGGCAAGCATAGCACTGCTTCAATATGGGTGCGGAGCTTCTACCACCGGCTATCACCTATCATTCATATTGTTTACTGCTTTCCTATCTTTCCTATACCTATTGTATCATAAATTTTCAAAAAAGTCAAGCGTTTTTCGTATGAGAATACTCATATTCTGTGAAAATTCTGTGAAAAATATAGAAAATTGTTTAAAAAACTTAACAAAATGTTAGAAATTATCAAAAAATGTTGGTGG
>ENA-OPAY01000118-OPAY01000118.1-human-gut-metagenome-genome-assembly--contig:-NODE-118-length-13074-cov-1.754513_pt1 | contig 13074 bp, 12 predicted proteins | sample MGYA00241064_ERZ501444 | MGnify/ENA primary metagenome ERZ501444 (study PRJEB25962, sample SAMEA2042573) | human gut metagenome | biome: human gut; feature: human-associated habitat; material: faeces... | reverse complement strand
ATGTGTTAAAGAATTAATTAGTTCAATAATTTCATAAGTATCTTTTTCATAACCTTCCATATATAAATAATTATGTTCTTTTATCAATTTCAATCTTTTTTGTTCTTTGTATAATTTAAAATTAAATTTATTAATTAATTCATCAATATTTCCATATTCTGATAGTTCGTCTACAGGAGTATACATTATTCCTAAATGCTCTATATTATTGTATACATGTCTTGCAACTAATTCGTCATTACAATCATTGCTTTCCAAACACAAAAACAAATCTTCACCACTTGGTATGTGATTTGATAACGACATTACAAAAGGTATTTTTTCAAATGGAAAGCATGATTTTTTTAAACATAAATTTGATAAATATTCTAGTGGTTCATTTTTTTCTAATTGTCTTTTTATTACCATATTTCTCATAGTATATAATAAATATCTAATTGTCTTATACCCTCTATTTTTTTTCCATATTAAAATTCTACATCGTTCTAATAAATTAAATAAATAGGTTGTTGGTGCTTTACCTATTTTTGCCTTTTCCAAATTATAATTATCTTCGGACATTACTACCAAATCTAATAAATCAATCTTTTCTGTAGTTAAATATCTCATTAAATTGTTATATTCTACCATATTACTTTTAATAGTAGAATTAATACTGAATATCTTAGATAAATTATTAAATTCACAGGATCTAATAGCAACCTTCCAATTAGAAATAATTTTAATGGTTGTAGTGGAATCAAATAATACAATTTCCTTTTCTTCATATAAAATTGTAATAGCATAATTTGACAATGGCTCAAGCTGCGAATAGACTATCATTCTATCAAACTTATTTATTTTATCTGTAGCACTAGATAATGTAATTTCATAAAATGTGATATTCTTACTATATATTGTTCTAATATTTTCAATATAATATCTTGCATTATCCATTCTTTTAGTACTAGGTTTAACTTCAATTACTTTATCTGCAATTTTTTCATAATAAGATGATAATGATTTATCATTATATAATGGATATTTTGAAATATTATTTAATATTTCAATATTAAATTCTTTTAAAGCATAATTTTTTAATTTTAATAGATAGCAATAATATTTTTGCATTAATCTTTCGGCACCATTGTAATCAGGAGTATAATGTGATTTAGAGGATTGTAAATAGTAGTGAAATTCTTTCAAAAATTTGGGTTTGCATCTTGAATATAAATCTTTATATGCTTTCTTTTTGTTTTGAAATTGATTATCGAAATCTTCATTATATTTTTTATTGTAATCTAATACGATGAAATCCTCAACAAGATTTCGTAATTGAGCAAGTATATTTTGAGATAATAATCCTCTTCCTAAATAATCCTTTTCTAATATATTATCATTAATAATCAAATCAATATTTTTTATTTCATCTACAACACTTTTATTCATTTTTTCCTCCAATTAATGACATTATGACATTATATTTGTATGTGTCTATTTATTTAATAACTTTTCTAATCTATGTTGTAATTGATATAAAGTAATATTACTTTCTACTTCACCATTTAAGTCTTTAACAGCTTGTAACAATATTTGCTTTTTAGATGGATTACTATTATTTGGAACTTCAATATTTGTTTCTTCTTCATATATTCCTAAAGTTCCATCCTCTTTTGTTCTAGAATAATAAGTTTTGTTAGTTAAACTAGATTTAAATTTTATTTCTTTAAAATGATGTCTATTCTTAGATAATTCTCTATTCTTTTCAGCAGTTTCTTCTTCTTGTACCTCATCCTTTGTTGGTTTGTATAAGTGAAGTCTTTCTTTAGTCCCACTTATAATAGCAATATCTTCCAACAATTCATAAGCATCTTCTGGAGATATCAAATAAAATTCTCTGACTCTTACCTTATCATTTATGGTGTCAATACTTCTTAAATCAGCATTCAATTTATCAATTATTTTATGTAATATTTTATCAGCTGATTGAGTTTCAACATCATAAGTTGCATATAATCTAAATCCAAAAGGAACTGTCTCTGAATTATTTAATTTATTTATTCTTTCTTGTACATTCTTTGAATATCCTATTTTTACATAATCCAGAAAGGATGGGTTTGTAAGTATATAAATTGAACCTACTATATTTTCACTCATTTTACATATCCTCCTATATACTCTTATTAAACGTTCTTGTCATCAAATACATTTTTTAATTGATCCTTAGATGCAAGTATAGTTAAATGCATTGATACCGTTGGTTTTAATTGACATACATCATTTATTTTAAAAATTATATTATTTTCATCTTGCCATGTTATATTTTCAATTTTTATAAAAAATATTTTATTAAATTTTATTCTAGTTATTTGATTCAATCCTCTTCCGGTTACCTTTTCTACAAATGGAGTATTAATGTTTACTAAAACTGTTTCATTATCAATTTCTTTTGCTCCAATTTTTTGTAAAGTTTGACGAAATAATTCAGGAGTAAAAATCTTTGTATAATTTCTCCCTGATGTTCTAATCTCACTATTTTGAGTTGATATTATGCTTGTTCCATCTTCCAACTCTAAAGTAATACTATCAGGAGTAAGTGCAATTAGTTCATTTTCTTTTGTCGAAGATATTAATACATCAATTTCATTTTTTATAAAGTATTCTTGAATTGAAGCAATTTTTGTTCCTTCATCAAATGTATTAAAATTATGACCAATTTGTTCAATCACATTGGTTTCTTCATTAAATTGTTCTATAAATGGTACATATTCTGGATTTTTATTTGCAAAATCATCACTTATAATTAATTTTCCATCTTCTCCATATAGTCCTGTAATATCATATTCCCCTGTTTTCGCTGTTCTTTCTTTGAATTCTAATTTAATTTTATCACCATCTATAACCATTACTGCATCTCCGCTTTCAGGATTACCATACTGAAATAAAAATATATCTTTTTTAGTATTGTAATATAAATATCTTCCACCAGAAATTGTTTCTGCTGATGGGATCAAATACTTTGCTGCTTCAATTGGTACTTGATTGAATGTCACATTATTTAAATCTAAACACTTATTAAGCTTAAATAATCTTGCCAATGTTTCTACATAATTACATTCACTTAATACTCCCGGTTGTAAAGCCATGTTTCTTTCGTATTGTTTTTTTATTTCCATTACTCCACTCTGAAGTTTCGTAATATCTTGAAATTCTATCCCTAATAACGAAAGAAAATCATCAAACTTTTTTTCTTCCTCCTGATATTCTTTAAAAAATGCATTTATTCGTTTAATTGATTCTTCATCTAATATTAATGAAGAATCATTTTGATACACCGTATCTAAAAATTTTTGAATTGTATTTTCTTTACTCATTTAAACCCTCCTCATTTTGCTTAAAGATTGCACTACTATGGATAATATCAAAAACCTGAGGTTCATCGTCTACACCTAAAGCATTTAAAAACACCTTGTTTATTTTATCTCTATATTCTTTTGGAAATTTAATACTCTCTTGCATTTTTTTGGCATTTCTTTTATATACCAAGTACTCTTTTTCATGCTTTTGCATGTCTTTAGCAATTGTTGATAACTCTTTCTTATTGTTTTCATTTAATAAGTTATATATTGATGGAATACTTCCAATTAGTGACATTGAACAATTTATTCCACCATCTATTAGCCTCCACCACCAATATGCAAATGAAGAATTTAACAAGGTATAAATATAATCGTAATATTTATTATCTTTTAAATAAAACATTCTTTTACCATCTCGTTTTAATTCAAAAGATGATCCAACAGTAAAATACCTACAAGTTGTTGGAACACATATACATTTATTACCATTATCTTTGTTAGTAATAAATTCTGACAATGTATTCTCAGCCTTATTCATCCAAGCATTATAAATACTACTAAGCTCTATGAAGCATTTATGATACGCTTTACGTTTAACATTAACTAATTGATATTCATCATTTATTAACTGCTCTAATAGTTCATTATTTAATAACATATTTCTTTCATCTGTTTTAAATCTAATTAATGGGGATATTCTATATCCTTTTTTATCTGTTTTATTCTCTGTAACTGTTATTGCTGCCCTAACAGAATTAGTTGAATTCGAATTAAAAACCCCATGTTTTCTACCGTTAAATATATTGCCCGGTACATTGTCAAATGAAACAATAAATCCATTATAATCATTCATTAAACGTCTTAATGAGTAAAATTTATCACAGCCTATAAAACTATATGGCGTAATAATAACTGAGGAAACACTTTGAGTTATTATTTTTTCCATAAATGAAGAATATAACTCTTTCGAATTTTTTATAACATCTGTTAATTTCCATGTGCTTTTCATTTCCGTTATTTTATAATAAGGTGGATTAGAAATTACTTTTGAATTATTTGGTAATTTTATTTTTTTATTTAAAAAATCACATTTTATATCGTTAATTTTATCTAATAAATCTGCACCATATTTAATTGCAATTGAATATTTACAAATCTTTAAAGCTAAAGAATCAATATCATACAAATAAACGTGACCACCACCAATAAGTTTTTTAGCATCATAATTTTTTAATTTACTCAAATAATTTAAAATTAAGTTACCTGTTCCACAACCAACATCACATATGTTTATTCCATCTAAAGGTAATAACCAATTAGATAATAAAGAAGCAACATCTTCTGGTGTATAATATTTGCCCATTTCCTTCTTTGAAATTTTATTTGTGTACTCTAATCCTATTTCATATAATTCTCCAAAATTTTCAACATTATATTCTTTAGAACCATATAATGAGTTTATTAAAATATTATCCCAGGTTTTTGATAAACCGTCTTTTTTTATTTGACTTAAGTATTTACTAACTAGATCATTCATATTTTCACCTTCTACTTCACTTTAATTTAAATATCTTTTGGTAATTTATCATAATCATATTTATGTTCCACATCTTCTAATTCATCAAAACACCATTTAATATCTTCTATAGCTTTATCTATTGTATATAAGCTATCCTTACTTTCTTGCATTATTTTTAAATGCTCAATTGTATAAAACAAGTGTTGTCTTGCTTTTTTTACCTTTTTTCTTTTTTGAGCATCAAAATCTAATAAATCTAATTCTGACTTTTTTTATTTTTCCATTAATAATATCATTTAAGACATTTATACTTATTCCAGATAATTTAGCAAGTTCTCTTTGGGAATTTCCTTTAACAATTCTTGCATTCTCAATAATATTTTTAAATTCATTTGAATACATATTTTCTCTTTTTTATCCAAATTATTACTTCTAGATTTAATTTTATCACTTTTTTTTGATTTTGCATATCATTTCGTACAAAATATATTAATATGCCAATTTTTATTTGAAATTCCGTTTTAATAAAATAACGGAATTAAATCTGATTGTAGTAAATATATATTGTTTCTTTGTAGCTGGGAGATATGCTTCCTGTATGTGGCAATACACTTACTAATCATAAAAATGTTAACTGTAAATTAGCTAATGTTAAACAAATTAGATTACATGATTTCAGACATTCATGCGCATCACTATTAATTAATAAAAGTGCTAATGTTCAAGTAGTTACTAAATATTTAGGGCATACTAAAATAGAAGAAACATTAAAAAACTTATTCACATTTATTCATTAGTACATTAGATGAAATAATAAATGTTATAGATACTTTAGAAGATAACAAAACCGATGATTAACTTTCATCGGCTTTTATTTAAAGATAACATTCGGTAATGAACTATCAATTCTTATGGCATTTGTACAAGCAAGAACTCTACCAATTGCAGTTATTTGAAAAGAAAAATGTATAATATTATTATTCCACCATTCAATAATTTTTTTGATATTGTTAAATTCATTAAGAGCATTTTTAAATTTTTCTTTATTTTTGTTAGTTTGCTGATTATATTCTTTATAAATATCGTGTAACACTTGTCTTTGGGAATCACTTAATTTTGTTTTAACTATATTTCCATCAACCATATTTGTTAAATATAATTCCTCTATTGTATCTTCACTTGGAATTTCAAGTCTAACATAATCAGAATCCAAAACATTTTCCGTTAAAATTTCAGTTGGTAATCCTGCTTCAGTTAATTTTGTGATAGTTTCATTATATTTGTCACTATCTTTTTTTATGCCTAATAGCGAATATCCTTCAAGTGTTTCAAACCAAAAATCATCTATTTTTTTACTGTTACCTATAGTAGATATTCTTAAAGCATTTACTATTTCAAGATTATCAATCCAATTACGGTTATCCGGTAAATCAAAGTGTTCCAATATGTGACCGTACAAATTATTCAATGTACTTAAACCCTCTTTAATATTTCCTGATTTTGGTGAATAAGTTGTTATAGCAAATAATAATGTTAAACACATCATAGCTTGTTCTGAAATGTTATTAACTTCACTTATTGCTTTTGCTATTGCAGCAGATATAGTATAATCCTCATTTTTATTAATTTTATGAACTAATAATTCAGAAAGCATTTCATAATCAGTTTTTCTATCTGTGCATATTGCAGTTTTCTCTGACTCTTTAAAAAGCAATTGTATATGAGGCTCTGAAAAAGCTGTTAATAATTCAGCTTTAACAAGTCTTGGAATTAACACTTCAGTATAATTGTTTAATCTTTGTTGTGCCGTTTCAGATGCTACAATCTTCATATTATCCAACAATAGTTTGTTTTCCTCTGAAATAATATTTCTAACTTCTTTTATAATTGTTTGAAGTTTAGTACTCGGAATTCCTTCATAATAATTTTCTATTTGATACTGATTTGAATTATCTCCTGACTTTTGGATCATTTTATTTTCTTTCATTTACATCACCTATTTGAATTTGCACTGAACCTTTGCCTGCCTTTTGTTTTTGATTTTTTTTAATAGTATTTTTTAAGCAATATTGATATCCAGATATAAAACCGCCTATTAAACTAAGTAAACCAGTTATAATTGCAGCAATTATTGTATCACTCATATTTCTCCTCCTTCTACAAAAGAAAAAATTCTATAATTTAATATAGAATTATTATGATATTATTGTATCAAATTTTGTCTAAAAAGTCAGTAATATCCATTAAATTTATAAAGCTATTTTCATAAAATTTGTTCCCAACTTGTTCCCGGACTCTTCAAGGAGTTTTGGTAAAACCTTACAAGCCCTTATAAAACGGGCATAAAAAACGAGAGCTTTCGCTCTCTTCAGGGGGCAAACTTATATCACGTACTCTAAATTATTTTACGTTGTTAAATCCTTTATTTTCAAAGGATTTTTATTTACTTTAGTTTATATAAGTTTACAACTTTAAAATTAAAATCTCCTGTTTTGGTAGTTGATTGGGTGGTTATGATTTTAAATTATCTAACAGTTCCAACTGATGATATATTTGTTGTTTATTTTTATCATCAAGCAAATTAAATATTGCCCAATTACAATACTTTATTTTATCTTCTTCTGTTAATGTGTCAAAATAAATCATAAATTCATCATAATCATCAAGTAATAAACAACATGAACATTTAAATAATTTTTCATTATTATCATCCAATTTCATTTTTAAAATATTATTTCTGTCAGATTCTGATAATTTATTTAACCTTTTCAATATTTGAAATTTATTTATTTTAAATAAGTCCTCATTATAAAAAGATCTCTGCTTTCTTAAAATTTTATTAATTTCAGTAGCAATTAATAAATAATTTTTGTCATTATTTATGTCGTATGCTTTAATAAACTCCAACATCAAATTATTTATATACGTATTAGTAGTTTCATTTTTTGTTGTATTTTTTATTTCTTTAATAACTTCTTCTTTTTTTAAAATTATATTAGACAATATTTCACAAGGTAAATTAAAATACCTACTCAATTGAATCTTTTCATTTTCTTCAACAACTAAATTATCATAAACAAAATCATCATGTAAAAAGTTGTAACCTTTATATGCACCATTCTCTTGTCTCACAAAATATATTAGAAAAATATATCCTAATATTTTTACAGAATCAACCACAATTTCAGAGTCAATATCATTTAATACTATTAATCTATTATTATTTATAATTTGATCAATTTTACATACATTCTTTTCATCTTCAATGACATTTTTAATCTTAACCAAATTTAAAGGAATGTTTAATCTTTCTAATATAATCGCTGCACCTTTAAAAAACTTTAAATTATTTTCAACATGTTTTATTTTATTTTCTATTTGTACATCTTCTGATTCAAATTTAAAATAAATGCAATCATTATTTCCTATCTTTATATTTTTATTTTTATATAAATCTAAAACAAATTCTAAATCATAAATTGTATCTTCAAGTGTTGCATCAAGATTATCATTATTACTTATACACAGTTTTTGGTTTTGAATTTCAACATAATTGTTAATTTTTATGCTTTGTTTGTCCTTCTCAAACAATGATATTACTTTGTCATAATATTTTTTATTTTTAGTACCTATTTCTACAAAATCAGTATTATAAATTACATCAAATCTTACTTTCCCAACATATGCATATAAATTAAAACCTGTTTTAACATAAGCATATTGATCAGTCTTTAATATATCGTTAATTTGATTTATATAACCAAAAGTATGAATATCATTCATATTTTGAATTTGATAATCATTTGAAATAGTAGGAAGTTGCATTTGTAATTGTCTATGTAAATTAAAATTCATACACAAAGGTATAATATCCTCAACAGTAACTTCTATTAACTCTATTTTTTTAGTTTTTTGTTTTTCGGATATTCCTGTTAATATATCATTAATATCACCCTTCATTATATTTTTCATATAAAAAACGCTGTGTCCTAGTTTGTTAGGGGTGAAAAATTATAGTCAGAATAAACCTTATAGAAATCAATACCAGAAGTATTGTTATAAACATTACTTGAATTAACTGTACAACTATTTACAGTTGCTTTTTTCATCATAGTTAAAGGTTGTTTTAATATTTCGGTTGTATAATTAATTAATTTTTGAAAACAAAACCAATCTAAATAATGTTGTAAATGTTTGGTAGAAACACCTTTAAAATGAGATAAAAAAGTAGATAATTCAGAATGCAATGAATTTATATTTCCTAGACTATATCCGTTATCATTAACATAGGTACCTGATTTTATCTGTTCTAAATTTATATCATTTTCTTTGGCAAATTTTTCGTATGATGACTTACAATCTGTAATAAGACAATCAATTTTTTCTATTTTATCATTAAAGACACTAATTACTTGTTCTGAAGTTATTGGACCTGTCCCAACAATTTCTAGAAAACAATTATCATATTCATCTATTGCTGAAGCAATACATACCTGATGATTACTTATGCCTCTTTTTGAGCCACCTTTAGAAGAACGGGGCTTTGAAGCTCGTGGCATATTTTTAGGCTTTGTGCCTTTTAGATTAATAGATTCGTAAGTTTCATCAGCTTCCACTTTTTCCTTTAATTTAGTTGCCTTTCTAATTTTTGAAATGCTGTCTAAAACCTTGTGTCGTAATAGAAAAACGGTATTTTTATTACATCCCATTTTTGCTGCTGTTTTTTTGATAGATAACTTATCAGTCATACATTCAAAGAAAGTCACTAATTGCTCATATGTTAGTTTTATACGTGCAAGTGGTGTGTTAGTACATGGACTAAATTTTTTAGAACAATCCTTACAATAATAAGTTTGAATCTTATTTTTATCATGTCCATTCTTAATAATTCTTTTTGACTGACAATGAGGACAAATAATTATTTTCTTTTCTTTATCAACAAATTTAGAATTAGTGTTTTTTCTACATTTAACAATTTCTAATGCAGTAGTTAATTTTCTTATAGCCTCATTGATTTCCTCAGGTAATAAATTATATATATCAACAGTATTTTCCATATTTTTCTCAAAAAATATCTCTAATTAGCCAGCCAAATATTTATTTGTTGAAGATAAATATAGAGTGACTGGCTAATTAGAGACATTTACTTTCTATATTTATCTTCAACAATTACATTGTACATAATTTTCATAAATTTGTAAATACTTTACCCCTTTGAGTTTCGGTAAAATTTAAAGGAAATAATAAAAAGTGAAAATGTGTTATCCACAGATTCACTTTTTTAAGCATAAAATAAGGAAATAACTTCCAATTTTTGTTATAATTAATTGATAAAAAAAATATATTAAAAAACAAAAAATAAGGAGGTTGTTTCCATGAATAATTTTACTATAAATACATATGAAATGAAAAGAGAAATTGAGAAATTTTCAAAAAAAGTTACAGAAAATTTAGATAAAGTGTCAAAAAAGTTTACTATGGATATGCAATATGGAATGTCAAAAAGCAAAAGTTGTTTAATAAGTGAGATATCAAGAGCCTTAGATGAAAAAATAAACCTGAAGAATACAATAGAAAGACTATGTGATAATTTAGTAAGGTTAACAGAAGAACAAAGAAATACAATAAAAAATAATTATTATAAAGAAATTAAGAAATATTTTGGAGAAGAACCAGTGGCAATATTTGATGATAGTGATATATCAAAAAGATATGGAAAAAAATTTGAAGACTTAGATAAAGTGATAGATGCTTCAAGTAGTAATAAAGAAACAGTAAATGGATACCATGTATGTGAGGCAGTAATATTAGGTAAAAATGAGAAACAACCATTTAGTGTTTATAGTGAAATATATTCATGTAAATCAAAAGACTTTATTAGTATGAACAAGTATACAACTGATAGTATAGACACTGTTATAAATGTATTAAATAGAAAATGTAATATGGTGTTTGATAGAGGATATGATGATAATAAGATAATAGATTATGTAGATAAAAGTGAAAATTATTTTGTAATAAGAATGAAGGATAAGAGAAACTTTTTGTTTAAAGGTAAGAAGAAAAATGCATATCAAGAATCATTAAAGAGAAAAGGTAAAGTAAAAATGGAACTGTGGTTTGAAGAAGAAAAGTATGAGGTAAGCCTATCGCATACAAAAGTAACATTGCCATATAACAAAAAAGATTATGAGTTAGTATTTGTATATGGATTAAGTGAAGAAAGACCATTAATATTATTAACAAATAGAAAAATACATAGTAAAGAAGAAGTTATAAAAGTAGTTAGATTATATTTTTATAGATGGAGAGTAGAAGAATATTTTAGGAGTAAAAAGCAAGAATATGATTTTGAAAATATGAGAGTAAGAACATTAAAAGCAATGAATAATTTGAATTTGATGTTAATGATACATATGGGGCATATGGCAATGTTAATAGAAGATATGGATAAGAAATTATTAACACTGAAGATAATAGATGCAAGTAAATCTTTAAAAAGAAAAGTGTTAGTTTGGTTTTATCAAATGGCACGAGGAATAAAAGAAATATTAAGTAATGCTAGAAAAGGGATTAAAGCATTAGAAAATATAGAAACAAGAGAAAAAGTAAAACAATTATATTTTAAACTTTAGATAAAATAGGAACTTATCGATATAAAAAAGAGCATTTTTTGGATGTTCTATATTGTGATGGAATAAAATATAAAATAATGCTCTATTTAAGACATTTTCCAAAACTAATAGATATTTTATAAGTTTAAGTTAAAAATATTTTGTAAAAAACCGAAACTCAAATTTACCCCTTATAATCTAGGACACAGCGTATAAAAATAACTTTTATCACTATCTTCATCATATATAACCTTAATAAATAGAACTCCTCGAGTGTGTAAGGAAATCTGTGTAAATGAGATATCTCCATGATTAGAAGTAAGTGTAAATTCTTACTTCTTTTGTTATTTAAATAATAACATACTAAACTTAATTTTCAAAGAACTAAATTCTACCATCAAACATAATAGATAGTTCTGATAGTATAGGACCCCAGTTTCTATAGGGTTGAGTCCATTTCTTAGTTATATTTTTAGTTGCTAAATATAAGCATTTCATAAGTGACATATCTGTAGGATAGACTGACTTAGTTTTGGTATATTTTCTAAATTGTCTATTTAAAGATTCTATAGTATTAGTTGTATACATTATCTTTCTAATTTTATCTGAAAATTGGAAGAATGGACATATAGCATCCCAATTATCTTCCCATATCTTAAGGGCTGATGAATATTGTTTTCCATTTATCTTTAACCTTTTGTAATTCTTCATATCCTTGTTTTTCAGTTACTGATGTATATATTTTTCTTAAATCATTGCAAAATTCTTTTAAGTCTTTATAAGAAACAAATTTAACTGAATTTCTTATCATATGTACTATACATCTTTGCTGAATAGTATTAGGAAATGCTGTATTAATTGCTTCTTTTATTCCTGTTAAATTATCGCTACACATTATTAGGATATCTTTAACACCTCGCTGTTTTATTTCGTTTAATACTCCTAACCAAAATTTAGAAGATTCATTTTCTCCAATCCATATTCCCAATACATCTTTATAACCTTCTTTATCTATACCTAAAACTATATATGCTGCCTTTTTTACTACTCGATTATCTTCTCTTACACTAAAGTGTACTGCATCTATAAAGACTATTGGATATACATCATTTAAAGGTCTTTCCTGCCATTCTTTTATTAATGGTATTACTTGATCTGTTATATTACTTACCATGGTTGCTGATACTTCTATTCCGTATAAATCTTGTATTTGTTCATTAATCTCTCTCGTTGTTAATCCTCTTCCATATAGTGATATTATTTTATCTTCTATTCCTGATACATCCCTTACATTCTTAGGAACTATTTTAGGTTCAAATTCTCCTTTTCTATCTCTTGGTGTTTCAAAATCAAACTCTCCAAATTCACTTTTTAATTTTTTCCTAGTAGTACCATTTCTATAATTGTTTTTTTCTTTTGTTTTATCATATTTAGAGTATCCCATAGATGAATCAAATTCTGCATTCATCATTTCTTGTAAGGCACCCTTAAACATATCCTTTAGGGCACTTGATAAATCTTGGGCTGTATTAATATCATAGTTTTCCTGTATTAATTTTAATATTTCTTTTCCATTATTATTTTTTTCTTTCATATAAAAACC
>ENA-OPAY01000111-OPAY01000111.1-human-gut-metagenome-genome-assembly--contig:-NODE-111-length-13594-cov-1.914543_pt1 | contig 13594 bp, 9 predicted proteins | sample MGYA00241064_ERZ501444 | MGnify/ENA primary metagenome ERZ501444 (study PRJEB25962, sample SAMEA2042573) | human gut metagenome | biome: human gut; feature: human-associated habitat; material: faeces... | reverse complement strand
CTTATTCCTATAAGTACTGAAATAACAGCAAAATATTTTTGTAAGAAATTAACTATTCTATTCATGACATTATTATAGCACGTATATAATAATTAGTAAATGAATTAAATTTAAAAGATTTGATTTTTATTCAAAACTTATACTTGCAAATAAATAATAGTTCTAGATAATCTAGTGGGGAATAAAAATTAACTATTTAAATAATCACTTTTATACTAAACAAAAAAGCACTATTTCTAGTGCTATTATTATATCTATCTTTGATTTTTTTATTGAAGTGGTGTACCTGGTGTTGTTGGTGCTTCAGAAACAGGTGCAGCAGGTATACTAGGTGTTTCTCCTATTACTGGTGTTACTGGAGTTTCAGGAACACTTGAAGCAACAGGTGCTACTTCAGGAGTAACAGTTGAAGTTTCAACTTGAGGTGCTACTGGTGTTGTACCAATACTTGGAGTTTCACCTATACTTGGAGTTTCACCAATACTTGGTGTTTCTCCTATTGATGGAGTTTCACCAATTGGTGGAGCCATAACTTCAGGGCTTTGAACTGATGCCTCTGGTTGTACCATTGGTGCTGGTTCTTCAATCACTAAAGTTGGTTTCTCAGCTGTAGCTGACACTGGTGACTCCACAGCTGGAGTATTAAAAATACTTTCAACTGGTGCTTCAGTCGCAGGAGCTACTTGAGGTGTAACTGGTGTACTTGTATTTAAAGTAACATCGTTAGCAGTTGCTTCAAGACCACTTAAACTAGGTTCAGCTGGTACAGGTGCAGGAGCTACAGCAGGAGCTGGTGTAACAGTATCAGCTTGTGGTGCTACTCCAGGATTTGCCATGGCTGGCGCTGGTTGTGGTGGAACAGACGCTCCAGGAACAACTTCTCCTCCTTTTTGTTTTTTCTTTTTACCATCAACAATAAATCCAATTAATGCAAATAGTAATATTACAGCAACAATCATAAAAATCAAATAATTATCTGCTAAAAAATTTAATATATTATCTTTCATATGAGTATCATATCCTCCTTATTCTCATAGTACTATTTTAACATTTAATATTTAATATTTCAATATAAAATTTTGATATTAAGAAATATTTAATTTTTTACCTTTTGGTTGTATATGAATCCAAGTATTTCCATCATTTACTTTAAGTTCACTTCCATCTTCTAAAGTATAAATAGTTTTACTTGCTCTATCTTTTTTACTCCATTTTATCTTTATTGCTTCACCATTTGAAATATAATATCCTTCTCCATTACCAACATTATATAAATCTTGTCTACCTTTTCTATCACTCTGTATACTAGAATTTTGCACTTGATAAGTTATTATATTTTTAACAGTATATTGTTTTTTAGTGATAAGGTCAGTATGTTCTTTTCCTCCCATAAACATTTTATAATTCATATTCTCAGGATCATAAACATATTTTGTTGTTTGATATGATGAATATACTATTTCAACTATATTTGCTTCTTTTTTATTTTCAGTTTTATATTCTATTTTAATAGGACTATATTTGAGTAACTGTTCTTCAGTGGTATTTCTATATCCTTTTGATTTTATTAACTTATTAATTCTATCCATTGATGTAAATGCAGTATGTTCATATGCTCTATGAAGTGAAGTATCTCTAAAAAATCCTTTAGCATCATACATACCATTTATATTGTTAATCTTTAAACTTTTTATATCATTTAATGCTTGTGGTGAATGCCCATAATGAACAAATATAGCATCATTTTCAAGAACATAATCTAAAAAATAATGTCTTGCACTTCTAACAGAACCTATCTTTTTAGTTGCTTGGTCTTTAAAAAGTGCGATTATTCTTGTGATTCCACCTTCTGCGATAAGTTCGTATGCAAGATATGCATCCTGTAGTCCAGCATGTGGATAAGCATCATGATTGTTATTAATTGATACTGCAATAGGTCTAGTTTTAGAATCTTCATCAATTATCTTAACCTTAGGTTTAACCACATAAACATTACCAATATTGATTCCATTTTCCATAGTATATTCTAATATCTTGTCATACACATTAAAATAATTAAATGCTATTACTGAAATACCAGCAAATATCACAAAAAATAATAAATTTCTTAACATTTTACTTTTTTTCTTTTTCATATACATTCTCCATCTAAATTATATCATATTGTTTTATATTGAATATTATTTATAGTAATTATATGTAAATTTTACATTAAAAATACCTAATCATATGACTAGGTATTACATTATTTAATTTTTTCTAACATTTTAGATTTTGCTTCAACTGGATTTGCTTTTCCTTTTGATTTTTTCATTACTTGACCAACTAGGTAATCTAACATATTAGTTCTTCCGTTATGATAATCTATAATTGCTTTTTCATTTTCACTTATTACTTCATCTACAAGTGAATCTATAAACGATGAATCTTCTATTACTTCCATATCATATTTTTTAACTATTTCTTTTGGAGTTAGTTTTTCTTCTAGCATTTTAGTAAATACTTTTTTAGCTTGATCTGATGATATTTTTTTATCATTTACAAGTGTTATTAATTCTACTATCATGTTTGGTCTTATAAATATATTGTCTATTGTTATGTCTTCACTCTTATTTATTTCACCAAGTAATCTTGTTGTTATCCAGTTACATGCCATTTTAGGATCACATTTATCTTTAATGCATTCTTCAAAGTAATCTGATACTTTTTTATTTTTAGTAAGTACGTTTGCATCATATTCTGAAAGTCCATACTCATTCATATATTTTTCTTTTCTTTCACCCCCTAGCATTGGTATTTGTGATTTAATTTCTTCTATTAATTCTTTTGATATTTTATATCTTGGAATATTTGGTTCTGTGAAGTATTTATAATCTATCGCATCAGCTTTACTTCTCATATGGATAGTAGTACCACTTTCGTCATCCCATCTTCTTGTTTCTTGTACTACTTCATCATAACGTCCTGCATCTTTTAGTTCTGATTGTCTTTTAATTTCATATTCTATTGTTTTTCTAATCGCATCAAAACTATTTACGTTTTTAACTTCAACCTTTGTACCAAAGCAAGTATCATTTTCATTCATTATTGATACGTTTACATCGGCTCTTATTTGTCCTTTTTTAGTATCACATTCTGATATATCAGTATATTCATAAATACTTTTAACATGTTCTAAGAATGATAGTGCTTCATCTGCACTATGTAAACATGGCTCTGTTACAAGTTCTAAAAGAGGTACACCTGCTCTATTATAATCTATTGTTGAAGTATTATAATAGTGATCAAGTGAAGCAGCATCTTCTTCTAAATGTATATCATGAATTAATACTTCTTTTTTAGTGCCTTTTACATCTATAGTTATTTTACCGTTTACTCCAACTGGATTAAAGAATTGTGTTAGTTGATATCCCTTTGGAAGATCTGGATAATAATAGTTCTTTCTATCAAATTCCATATATTCAGGTATTTTACAATTCAATATTGAAGCCATCATTATTGCTTTTTTGACACATGTTTTATTAACAACTGGAAGTGTGCCTGGAAATGCCATATCAAGTGGTGCTACATTTGAATTAGCTCTTTTACTAAAACTATTGCTTGATGGTGAAAATACTTTTGTATTTGACTTCATTTCACAGTGAAATTCTAGTCCTATTACTGCCTTATATGACATTATAACACCTCCTTTGCAATTTGATTTTTATATTCCATATTACTTTCAAGAGCGTATGCAATATTTAAAACATTTATATCATCCTTAACTTTACCTGTTATATTTACTCCAACTGGAAGATTATTTATAAATCCATTTGGTATTGTTATTGATGGATATCCACCAAAGTTACCTATTTGTAAGTGATCTTCTAAAATATTATTTGAACTTGATAATTTATTTTTGGAGTCTTCTATAGGTTTAGCAGGGCCACTACCTACAGGTAAAATAAGTCCATCATATTTACTAAATAATTCATTCATTTTGTTAACAATAAGTCTTCTTACTCTTTTAGCATTTATGAAATATTTTTCTTGGTTTTCTTTTTGAAGTACATAAGAACCAATTACAAATCTTCTTTTAATAAGTGGACTAAATCCTTTAGTTCTGTGATCCTTCATTATTTCAAATGGAGTTTCACCTTCACCTCTTGGACCAAAACTAATTCCAGTTAAATTAGACATATTACTTGTTGCTTCTGCACAAGATAACACTACATAAACTGATGGAACTGCATCTAATAACTTTTTATCAACACTTTCTTCATATACTTCCATACCAAGTTTTTTACAAAGTTCTATTGTTTTATTAAAATTTTCTAAATGATTTTTTAATTCTTCACTAGGATTTTTATAATTATCTATATCAGTTATTTCTTTAATATAGAATAATTTTTTACCTTTAACATCTTTATTTAAACTTTTATATAATTCAATATCACTTGAATCCCAAGATGTCATATCTTTAGGATCTTTTCCTTTCATAGCGTCTACTGCGATAGCAGCATCTTCTACACTTCTTGATAATACGCCAACTGTATCAAGAGAGCAAGCAAATGGGAAAAGTCCATATCTTGATATCATTCCATATGTAGGCTTATAACCAACTATTCCACAGTATGCAGCTGGTTTACGTATTGAGTCTCCTGTATCGCTACCAAGAGCGAATGGATAGCATCCACATGCGACAGATGCTGCACTTCCTGCTGAACTTCCTGCTGTCATTCTACTAGTATCCCAGGGATTATGTACAATGCCTGTATGTCCTGTAGTACCAGTTCCTCCCATTCCAAGTTCATCAAGAACAGTTTTTGTAACTGGAACAGCACCTTTATTTTTAAGATTAAGTACTGCTGTCGCATCAAAGAATGGAACATAATCTTTTAATGTATTAGAACTTCCTGTTGATAAAATATCTTTAGTAGAAAAGTTATCTTTTACTCCAAAAGGTATACCACTTACAAGTTCTTCTGTTACTTCTCTTTCTTTCGCATCATCAATTATAGTTACAAATGAATTAGTTGCTTCCTGTATACTATGGCACTTTTTTAATGATTCATCTACTAGTTCTTTTGAAGTAATTTTCTTATTTAATAAATCTTCATGTAATTCTTTAATATTTTTAGTTATCATTATCCCACCACCTTTGGTACTTCTACTTCTCTACCTTCATATTGGTCACAATTCTTAAGTAAATCTTCAATAGGTATTTCTTCCAGTACCTCATCATCACTTCTTAATTCTTCTACATAAGAATCATATGGATAACTAAGTGGTTCAGTGTCTTTAATATTTGGTATTTCATTTATTAAATCCATATTTTTTTCTATTTCATCAAATTCTTCTTGTATATTAGTTCTTTCTTCTTCTGTTAATCCTATAAGTAATTTATCAGCATAATCATCTATCATTTCTTTTGTGAAATTACTCATTATTATTCCTCCTTTATCTTAATACCGAGCTCCTCTAATTGCTTTGGTTCTAATGTACTAGGACTTCCCATCATAAGGTCTTGACCACTAGTACTTACCGGAAATGCTTGTACTTCTCTTAAGTTTGATTCATCTTTTAATATCATAATAATTCTATCTATTCCAAGAGCCATACCTCCATGAGGTGGGCATCCATATTTAAACGCAGTTATTAATGATTGAAATTTACGTTCAACTTCATCTCTCTTATAACCAACTGCTTCAAATCCTTTTATAAGTGATTCAACATTACTATTTCTTATTGCTCCACTTGCCATCTCATTACCATTACATACAAAGTCATATTGATAAGCCAGTATTTCATCCATGTTATCTTTATTATACTCTATATCGCTTTCATGTGGAAGACTAAATGGGTTATGACAAAATTCATATTTTCTAAGTTTCTCATCATATTCAAACATTGGAAAGTCATTAATAATACATAATTCTATTCTATTTTCATCTATTAAATTAAGTTTGTTTCCAAGATATGTTCTTATTTGACCTGAGAACTTTTGAGCTACTTTTTTATTCTTATTAGCAATAAAGAATACTACTGAATTTTCTTTCATAGATAAAAATTCTATTAAATCTTTTCTTTCTGTATCATTTAAGAATTTATCTATAGGTCCTTTAAATGTTTTATCTTTAGTAAGTGTTAAATACCCTATACCTGGCATTCCAATAGATGACGCATAATCCACTATTTCATTGAACCATGAGTTTGATTTATCTCCTATATCATCTACAACTATTGCTTTTATAATTGAATTTTTAAATGGACCAAATGTAGTATTTTCAAGTATTTTACTTATATCTTTTATTATAAGTGGGTTTCTTAAATCTGGCTTATCTGTTCCATACATTTCCATTGAATCATTGTAACTTATTCTTCTAAATGGTTTAGGTGAAACTTTTTTATCACTATACTTTGTGAATACTGAATGAAATATTTCTTCTCCAAGTAGAAGTACTTCTTCTTCAGTAACAAAACTCATTTCAAGATCAAGTTGGTAAAACTCTAATGTTCTATCACTTCTAGCATCTTCATCTCTAAAGCAAGGTGCTACTTGAAAATATTTATCTATTCCACCTACCATTAACAATTCTTTATATATTTGTGGAGCTTGTGGTAAAGCATAGAATTTACCTTTAAAGTTTCTACTTGGAACAACAAAATCTCTTGCTCCTTCTGGACTAGATGCAGTAAGTATTGGTGTTTGTACTTCAGTAAAACTTAAATCATACATTTTATTTCTTAAGAAATGTAGTATTTCACTTCTAAGTAATATATTATCTTTTACTTTATCATTTCTCATATCTAAATATCTATATTTAAGTCTAACATCTTCACTTACTTGCTTACTAGACATTATTTCAAATGGTAATTCATGAAGTGACTCTCCAAGTACATCAAGTTCACTTATTAATAATTCCACTTCTCCACTTTTAATTTTTTTATTTATAGTATCTTCATCTCTTTTACGAAGTATACCTTTTAATCTTATAACTGTTTCTTTAGCTAGGCCTTTAAATATAGAGTCATCATTTGATACAGTTTGTAATACTCCACTTGTATCTCTTAAATCAAGGAATAAAACTCCACCATGATCTCTTATATTTTGTACCCAACCACTAACTATTATTTCTTTTCCTACCATATCGTTTTCTATATCACTAATCATGATTGTACGATATTTATTTGTTTTCACTGTTCCTCCTTTTAGTAGTCACAGTTATTAGGTGTTCTTGGATAAGGTATTACATCTCTTATGTTTTCAATACCTGTTAGATACATTATTAATCTTTCAAATCCAAGACCAAATCCTGCGTGGTAGCAGCCTCCAAATCTTCTAAGATTTGTATACCAATCTAAGTTTTCTAGTGGTATATTCATTTCTTTCATTCTATTAATTAGTTTATCATAATCATCTTCTCTTTGACTTCCACCAATTAATTCTCCAGAACCTGGTACTTCTAAATCTACTGCAGCTACTGTTTCATTATCATCATTTAATTTCATATAAAACGCTTTAATATCTTTTGGCCAGTCTGTTATAAATACTGGACCATTAAAGTGTTCTGTAATATATTTTTCATGTTCCTTGGCAATATCTTCGCCATATTCTGGTTTAAATTCAAAGTCAACTTTTGCTTCTTTTAATAAAGTTATAGCATCATGATGAGTAATTCTTACGAATTTACTATTTAATACTTTATTTAATTTATCTTTAAGTCCTTTCTCTACAAATTTATCAAAGAAATCTATTTCAAGTGGACATCTTTCCATTACATACTTGATAATAAATTTCAACATTTCTTCTTCTATATCCATTATTCCATTCATATCACAAAATGCTATTTCAGGTTCAATCATCCAGAATTCATTAGCATGTGTTTTTGTATTTGAGTTTTCAGTTCTCATTGTTGGACCAAATGTATATATTTTTTTATATGCAAGAGCAAAAGTTTCTCCATGAAGTTGACCAGAGCCTGTTATATATGTTTGTTTACCAAACAAATCTTTCTTAAAATCAACTTTCTTATCTTCCCCTAAAGGAAGATTATTCATATCAAGAGTTGTTACTTTGAACATTTGTCCTGATCCTTCACAATCTGCTCCTGTTATAATTGGACTATGAAAATATACATAGTTATTACTTTGAAAATATTCATGTATAGCATGAGCAGCTACACTTCTTACTCTAAAAACTGCATTAAATAAGTTTGTTCTTGGTCTTAAGTATGCTAGTTCTCTTAAGAATTCTCTTGTATGTCTTTTTGGTTGAATTGGATAATCTTCAGGACAGTCACCTAATACTTCAACATTTTTAACTTTCATTTCATGACTTTGTCCACTACCTTGTGATTTAATTATTGTTCCATTAACTCTTATAGCTGAACCTACTCTAATTTTACTAATCATATCAAAATTAGATAATTCTTTATCATATACAAGTTGTAAATTTTGAAAATATGTTCCATCATTAAAATCAATAAATCCAAAATTAGATTGATTTCTATTATTACGAACCCAACCTTCTAATACTACATCTTTATTTTCGTAGTCTTCTATTTTTTTAAATAAATCTTTAACATCCATATATTTCATCTTCCTTTCCTAAAATAAAAAGAGATGGTAAAAGGAGTCATAATGACGATTACCATCCCTTAATTTAACTTAATTATTATAACGGTTTCCCGGGAATACTTACTACTAGTTCAATATTCCACTCAGTGGTGTTATTCATATATATAGTTTATTAGTTTTCACCAATCACTAACTCTCTTTAAAACATCTATATATTACTTCTCCACATCAAAGATTTATGACCTAATTATACATTCATTAAATTAGTTTGTCAAATCTTATTTAATTATCATAAAATAATTAAATATATTCTATTCTATAAAATTATTTATTATTTATTAAATTATCATTAAGTATTTTTTCTAAATCTTCTTTTTTAAATGGTTTAGAAATATAACCATCAAATCCATATTTTATATATTTGTCTTTAGATGAAGTAAGAGCATCAGCAGTAAAAGCTATGACCTTAGTATTAAAATTATTTATATTTTTTAATTCTTTTAATGTATCAACACCATTCATATCTTTCATCATTATATCCATAAATATAAGATCATATTTTTCATTATTATTTATTTTATCAATACATTCGCTACCATTTTTACATGTCGATAATTTTATATTATATTTAGAAAGTAATCTAGATAAAACTTTATTATTAAGTTCATCATCATCAACAAGTAATATAGTTTTATTATCATATGTAATATTGTTATCATTAGAATTATTATCTACTACATTTGATATTTTTTGTGGTATTTCTATACTAAATACACTACCGCTGCCATAATAACTTCTTACATTAATAGTGCCATTCATTAAATATATTAAATCTTTTGATACTAATAATCCTATACCATCTCTATCAACATCACTGTTAATATCATTATCTATACCTTTTTTACTGAATATCTTATTTAAGTCTTCACTCTTAATACCTATTCCAGTATCTTTTACTTCTATTTGTAAATTACATATATTATTTTCAATAACACTATTTATTGTTAAAGTAATAGTTCCTTTATCAGTATATTTAAATGCATTAGTAAGTAAATTATTTATTATTTCTTTTATTTTAGTCTTATCTCCATATAAAACATTCGGAGTATTTTCAGATATTGAATATTTAAATACTACATCTTTTTTACTAGACATTTTCTTATTTAATAGTATTAATCTTTCTACTTCTTTTCTTATATCATAATTCTTTTCTTTTAATTCTAGTTCTTTATTTTCTATCTTATTTATATCTATAACATTACCAACTAAATCTAATAATGAAGAAGATGCATCGTTAAGATCATTTATACTTTCTTTTATCTCATTTGATAAATTATCAGTATGCATACTCATATATTCTATAGAATTAATTATTGATGTAAGTGGTGTTCTTAATTCATGAGATATATTATTTAAGAAATTAGTTTTATTCATATCTTTCTTCAATGCATTAACTCTTAATTCATTTATGATATTATATTCTTTTATAGAAGGACTTTCAATATACATATATATTAAATATGTTATGAATAACATTATAGTTGTTGGTACTAAAACACTAGTAAATTTAAATTGTAATATAGTTAATACAAATAATAATATTAATATAGAATAAATACTATTTGATTTAGTAACTTTTATTATTTTATGATTTAATATTACTTGTATCAATGAAACAATATTTATAGTTAATATTGATATAGCAAGTACTAATACACTATTCTTAGATAATGTAATTATTATCGATAATATTATAAGTATGATACATTCTATTATATAAAGTAATTTAGTATTTTTAGTATTTGTTATAATGAATATATAAGTATTTAATATTAAATACCATGATATAGTAAATATATAGTATAAATTTTTATATATATCTATAATTATATTACTTGAACCAATAGTATTTGAAAGTAAATAAATTACTATTTCTAAAATATATCCAATTAATATAAATAAAGATAAACAAAAGAATACATTTCCTGACTTTATTTTACTATTTCTTTTTAATTTAAAATTAATTAGTAATGATATTAAAAATATTATACCTGTTATTAAATATATTAGTTTCATATTAACCTCTCTATTATATAGTTATTATATCATATTTTGATAATTAAAAAAGGTGTACGAGACATCTTATAATGTTTTTGTTATTTGAGGAGATTTAATTATATTACCATCTATATATTCTCCATAATAATAATCTGGTGGCCATACTGTTACTGATTTATCAACTATTAATCCAAAATATATTTTCATACTATCTGTATTACAAAATTTTGCAATTTCATCTACAAATCTTAATCCTTCACTTATTACTCCATCATCATAAGTAAAATTATCTTTGTAAAACATTAAATTTCCATTCATATAATAACCACGAGTTATTTTATTAAATTCTTCTCTTGTCATTTCTTTACTACTACAATATTCAAAATGTGACATACCATTATTTTTAATAAATTCTATTTTATTATCATATATAATAAAAGCTATTCTTTGTTTATGAAAATCTCTTGTTTCATCTTTTGTTTCATATCTATAATCCATAATATCACCTACCACAAATATTATACAAAAAAAGATATAGAAAATCTATATCTTAAATTCTTCAAAGAAATCACTCATAGTAAGTTGTTCTCTTGATTCTTTTTTAGGTGTTTCTTTTTTTTCTTCTTTTATTTCTTCTACTTGTGTTTCTTCTTTTGGTATTTCTATTTTAGTAATATCTTTAAGTCTACTAACAACAAATATATCTTCTATATTCTTTTTAGTAATTTGACTTCCTGTACTTAATTTATCCATGATATTTATATCACTTGATTTCATATATCCTATATCACCATCAAGAATGCCAAATATTGTTTTACTATTTGTGTTATAACATCTAAATAAATTATATTGTTTAGTTTTAGGACTCTTAATAATTAATGAACCTTTTTTAGCCCTTGTTGTCTTTTGTATTTCATCTACTTTTATTCTTTTAGCAGTATTTTTATCTGTAAATACTGTTATATATTCTTTATTAGGATCTACATTAAATGAACTAATTACTTCATCATTACTTCCTAAATTTATTGATTTAACACCACTTGTTCTAAGACCAACTAATGGTATTTCACTAGTAGAATATTTTAATGCATAACCTTCTTTAGTAACAACAATTGTGTCTTCATACATTTTATTACTTACACTAATTACTTCATCATTATCTTTTAATTTAAACATAGCAATAGGTTTAGAATATCTTGATACTTCAAAGTCTTTTAAAGTCATTCTTTTAACCATACCGTTTTTAGTAAATGCAGTAATTATTGTTTTATCAAATTTAGATATTCCAAATGATTGAATTATTTTTTCTCCATCACTTACTTTAATATAATTAGATATATGACTACCTATATCTTTATATTTAGCTTCATTTATATCTCTTACTGGTAAATATAAATAGTTACCTAAATTAGTAAATAATAATACTGTATCAACATTATTAATCTTAAAGAATCCTGTTATATAATCATTTTCTCTTACTCCTGGATATTCATTAGGTGTTGCATTATATGATTTCATTGATACCTTTTTAACATATCCACTATTAGATATACATACGATAAAGTCTTCTTTACTTATCATATCAAGTGTATCTATCTTAATTTCACTTACTTCATCTTTAATAGTAGTACGTCTTGGATCAGCATATTCTTTCTTAATACTTCTAAGTTTATCTTTAATAACAGATAATAATTTTTCTTCACTAGAAAGTATTTCTCTAAAATATGCGATTTCTTTAGTAAGTTCTTCAAATTCATTTTTAAGTTCAGTTACATCAGTATTAGTTAATTTATATAACTGCATCATAACAATTGCTTCTGCTTGAGCACGAGTAAATTCATATTCATGCATTAAATTTTCTATCGCATCACTTTTATTTTTACTTTTACGAATTGTTTTAATAACTTCATCAAGTATATCAAGTGCTTTAATGAATCCTTCTATAATATGAATTTTCTTTAAATCAACATCTAAATCAAATTTAGTTCTCTTTATTACTACTTCTTTATTATGAGCAATGAATGCATCTAATATATCAAGTATTCCAAGCGTTTTTGGAGTTTTATTTACTATTGCGACCATATTATATGCATAGTTTACTTGTAAATCAGTATTCTTAAGTAAATAATTTATTATTAAATCTCTATTAGCATCCTTCTTAAGCTCTATAACTATACGAAGTTCATCATTTCTATCTGATTCATCTCTTACTTCAAGTATTCCATCTATTTTTTTATCAAGTCTTATTTCTTCTATTTTACTTATTATATTTTTCTTGATAGTATCATATGGAATTTCTGTTATGATTATTTGATTTTTACCTTTTGTATTATCAAAGTCATATCTTGCTTTTACTACTACTTTTCCTTTACCAGTTGTATATGCTTTTATAAGAGCATCTTTTCCTTCAACTATACCACCTGTTGGAAAGTCTGGGCCTTTTACTATATCCATTATTGTATCAATTCTACAATTAGGACTATCTATTCTTTTAATAGTTGCATCTATTACTTCACCTAAATTGTGTGGTGGGATATTAGTTGCATATCCAGCACTTATACCAGTTGAACCATTTACTAAAAGATTTGGAAAGTATGCTGGTAAAACTGTTGGTTCATAGCTATAATCATCAAATGTTAAAGCCATTTCAACTGAATCTTTATCTATATCTTCTAAAAGTACATTACTTATTTTAGCAAGTCTCGCTTCTGTATAACGCATTGCGGCTGGTCCATCTCCATCAATTGAACCATTATTTCCTTGCATATCTACAAGTATTACTCTTTGTTTCCATTTTTGACTAAGTCTTACCATCGCATCATAAACAGATGTATCTCCATGTGGATGGTAATTACCTATAACATTACCTACTGTTTTAGCAGATTTTCTTGTTTCTTTATCATATGTATTTTTATCTTTATACATTGAATAAAGAATTCTTCTTTGAACCGGTTTTAAACCATCTCTAACATCAGGG
>ENA-OPAY01000100-OPAY01000100.1-human-gut-metagenome-genome-assembly--contig:-NODE-100-length-14431-cov-1.992348_pt1 | contig 14431 bp, 5 predicted proteins | sample MGYA00241064_ERZ501444 | MGnify/ENA primary metagenome ERZ501444 (study PRJEB25962, sample SAMEA2042573) | human gut metagenome | biome: human gut; feature: human-associated habitat; material: faeces... | reverse complement strand
AATAATTCTATCCTGCACATTTGTTCCTGTGCCCATTTTGCCAGTAGAACCTAAGAGTATGCGAACCTCGCCACTTCGTACTTTGGCAAAAAGCTCAGATTTTTGCTTTTCATTCTTAGCATCGTGAATAAACGCTATCTCTTGTGACGATACACCCTTAGCAATAAGTTTATCTTTAATATCGTCATACACGCAGAATTTGCCTGATTCTTCGAGAGAGTCAATTTCTGTAACACTCTTTGTATCCTCGTCTTTGCTGTCTGCATCAACATTTACACCTTTGCCCGGAACACCTAAATCACAGAATATAATTTGCGTAAGTTTTTTATCAGTGGTTTTCTCATAAATGTCAAAAACATTATTAACACACACATTTAACTTTGTACCGGGATTATCTTCAAATTCTGCATCGATAAGTCGAGGGTCAAGTCCGAGCTTTCTGCCGTCACCGGTAATTTTGAGCATATTATCCTGTGACGGATCTACGGAGCCGTTATTGACCTCATCGGCTCTGTCTGATAGTTCATTAACAAGCTCTTCCTGCAATTCGGTCGGTTCAACATCTACTATGTGCATTTCACATTTAGGTACATTAAGATTTAATGTATCCGATGTGCGAACATCTGCTATTAACTTAAACATAGACATCAGTTCAGGCAAATTAGAATATTCTGCAATTCTTGTGCGTTCTTTAAACTTGTTGCCGGCAGGAGCAAGCTCATACTCTTTTTTCTGCACACCAAATGTTGATACCCAATTATCAAAGTTTTGCATATTATTATGGCTCGCAAGAAAATCATAATTTAAGTATCTCATCATAGTATGCAACTCAGTCACGCTATTTGAAATAGGCGTACCTGTTGCAAACACAACACCTTTTCCACCGGTCTTATCATCAAGATAGCGACACTTTGCAAAAAGTTCTGTTGCTCTTTGAGATGCTCTTGAAGATATACCTGATACATTCTGCAATTTCGTGGTACAAAATAAGTTCTTAAATTCGTGTGCTTCATCAATGAAGAGCTTGTCTATTCCAAGCTCTTCAAAATATATGGAGTTGTCCTTTTTAGCCGACTGTAATTTAGTAAGCTGCTTTTCAAGGCTCTTTTTCGTACGCTCCATATCTTTGATTTTAAAATTACTGCCGTCCTGTGCCTTTAGTTCTGCAATACCTTTGATTATATTATCAATCTGCTCTTGATATATTGCTTGTTGCCTTTCAGGTGACAACGGCAGCATTTTAAGCTGAGTATGTCCAATAATCACAGCATCATAATTGCCTGTTGCAATTTTACTCATAAGTTTTTTGCGGTTTTCAGACTTGAAATCATCCTTTGTAGCAACAAGAATATTTGCGTTTGGATACAACTTAAGAAAATCGTCACCTACTTGCTCAGTAAGGTGATTTGGAACAGCAAAAAGGGATTTATGACACAATCCAAGCCTTTTACACTCCATTGCTGTTGCAATCATTTCAAAAGTTTTTCCCGCCCCGACAGAATGTGCGAATAGCGTATTACCACCGAATATTGCGTGAGCAATTGCATTTTTCTGATGCTCGTGAAGTTCAATGTTAGAATTCATACCCGGAAAAGTAAGATGTGAACCATCGTATTGACGAGGTTTAATACAATTAAAAGTCCTGTTATATGTATCAAGAATATCTTTTCGCCTGTCAGCATCTTTAAATATCCAATTTTTAAATTCTCTGCGTATTGCGTTTGCTTTTTGTTGTACTACTTGCGTTGCAGGCACATCAAGCTCACTTATGGGTTTATGGTTTTTATCAAATATCGGTCTGCCAAATTCATCAACTTTAATCTTATATACTTTCGGCTCAGTAAGATTTAATACAGATTGAAATATTGCATATGCTGTATATCCGTGAGCTCCATAGGTTTTAGTTGCAGTTACAGATTTATCAATAGATTTGTTTTTAATATTCCATCTGCCGGAGAACTCTGAATATTCAACCTCAATTTTTTTACCGTTTCGCTGCCAATAATGTTTCGGCTCATAATCGGAACGGTTTTCTTTAGGTGTTTTGAAAAGCTCATACATAAATTGCTCATAATATTTTGGCGAAATCCAAGTTGCTCCGATGTTTACATCAATATCAGCCGCCTTTAACGGTTCCGGTATAGCTTCCTCAAGTGCGGTAATATTTGCACGATATATATCGTTATCTCTTGCACTCAATTTAGCCATATCAAGTTTGGCATAAATATCGCCTGACAAATATTCAGATGCCGTTTGGTACACAATGTTATCCTTGTTTGATAACTCAGGTACAGCAAATATCTCTCCGTTTGCACATAAATTTATCCTTAGATTTTCTTCAGGTATATCTGTCAAACTGCTCATATAAGCAAAGTCAATAATGCCTTTTTCAGCAATTGATATTGCGAGAGCTTCCGATGCGGTATCTATATGCTCAATAGCTGTTTTAGGTACATTCACACGCTGAGTGAAGATATCAGATTTTTCAATTAATTTGCTCTTATCATAACTTTTTTCAAGCGAAGCTACAAGCTGATATGCACCATCAAAGCCAAGAATATTACGATTATAATTGTTATGCAAAAGACCATATCTTATATAATAATCGTCATATAATGTATTGAGCTTTTCCTGTAATTGAACAACTTTATCATCATTGCTTTCGTATTGCTGCACATCGAGTAATTCACGCAATGTATCCCTAAGCTGTATATATTTTGATATACGGCTTATATTTTTGGCAGTATATTTTTTGTCAAGTAATTCTGAACAAGGAATTGTTATTAACTCACTCTCGTTGTTACTTCCATAAAAATAAATATCATTATTGCTCTTAAAATAACTTTCGGCACGAATACCCTGAGGTAATATAATTTCATCAGACTTTTCAGCCAATGGTATTAGCTTATCTTTATGCGGTGTATAAGTAAAGCTGATATTATTAACTGCTATTGCAAGTAAATCTGATAGCGTTCTTCCGTCATCGAATGGCACACACATTGTATCGTCTGTTCTGCCGTACATTTTATTACCCTCAACAATTTCACCAAGCACCATTTCAGGGTGCTTTACAAAATAATTGTTTACAGGCAATCCGTCAGCTGTCTGACCTATGCTTACCCAAGTTGGTTCTACTATGGGCGGTTCAGAACGCCTTTTTAGGAATATAATATCTGATGTAACTTCTGTACCGGCAGACTTAAAAGCATTATTTGGTAATCTGATTGCTCCAACTAAATCCGCTCTGTTTGCTAACTCTCTGCGAAATGAGCTGTCCTTCTTGTCAAGCGTACCTTTAGAGGTTACGAAAGCAATGATACCACCGTCACGCACTTTATCAAGTGATTTCAAAAAGAAATAATCGTGAATTTTTAGGTTTTGAGAGTTATACTTTTTATCATTTACTCCAAAATCTCCAAATGGAATATTACCGATTGCAACATCGAAGCTGTTGTCATTGAAATGAGTGTTTTCAAATCCGTCAATAGTGATATTAGCTTGCGGATATAGCTTTTGAGCTATTCTTCCTGACAAGCTGTCTTTTTCAACACCGTACAGATTTACTTTACCTCTTAAATCTGCAGGCAAGCGACCAAAGAAATTGCCAATGCCCATAGCAGGCTCGAGAATATTTCCGCTTTCAAGTCCTGCATTTTGAATAACCTTGTATATACTGTCAATTATTGTGCTGTCTGTATAAAATGCATCAAGTACTGATGACCTTGCAGCAGTATATTCATCATCAGTAAGCAGATTTTTTAGTTCTAAATACTCATTTTTCCATTTATCACTGTCAGGCTCAAAAGCATTTGCAAGACCACCCCAACCGGTATAAAGGGAAAGTTGCCTTTGCTCTGCAACAGTTGCTTTACGATTTTCACTTTCAAGAGTTTTTAATATTCTGATTGCCGTTATATTATTTTTAAACTTTGTCTTTGCTCCTGTAACAGTTTCTCTATCTTCCATTACATAATTTTTGCCTTTCTCTACAGTTGTATGTGCTGCATCAGAGAATAGAGTATCGCCGTTATCAAAATCAAACAGTGTAGGCTGTTCTGTTTCTATGTTTTGGGTAACTTCATTTTCATCTTGAGTCTTGGCAGGAAAATAAGCAGTCTTAGACGCTAAAAGTCTATTGAGATTTTCTTTACTTTCAGCTCTGAAAGCAGGGAATGAAGAAGATAAGTCACGAAGTTGTATATCAAAGTTTCCAATAGTTTCAACTGCAAATTCTGTTTCATCAATATAGATTACATCTCCTTTTTGGAGGTTGTTTATTTCTGCAAAGTATTGTGTTTCAGTATTTTCAACATCAATGCCTTTCGTTTCGGTTGCATTGTATATTTCTTTTGTTTCAACCAATCCTACTGATTTTCCGTCATTTTTGTCAAATTCTATATCAGCTTCAAGCACTTTCACAACACCGCTATACTGTGGATACTGTTTCAAAAAATCGATAACTCCACCTATGCCGTCCCCAATATCCTGTCGCTCGGTATACTGAGTTCCGTTAGGCATATTGATTATAAATTTAGTTTTCGCATATCCTAAATGAACATCATCAAGTTCACCGTTTCTGTATGCTTCTGCAACCGCATTTTCGCTGCCGTATTCCTCAATTTCAAGCTGTCTTTGCTCAACCCATTCGTCATCGGCAGACTTCATAATTCTGTCAAAATCTGCTACCGAATAAGTCTTGCCATCTTCAAACGCAGGATGTTCGCTCCAGTCGCAAGTGATTGTCGGACGGTCGGCTTTTGGTTCGATTTCAGCTTGCTGTAATTTTTCATAATCATCAGCTGACATACTTCCGTCATAACCTGCCGCATCGAAATCATCTTCCGCACCCATACTGAATTTATCGGAAAAAGGCAAATTATTTCGCTTTGCAACTTCCTGTGCTTTGTTACGCAAGCTTGCTCTTTCCGCTATATCCTCCGGCTCAACGGTCAATATTTTATGACCGTTTTCAACAAGCAAGTTTTCGTTAATTTCAAGATAAGAGGACGGAAATCCGACCATTGGTATCTTTTCTCCGTTAATTGTTCGTGACATAAGCGTTAAATTAAGTGCCTCGGCTGCTTCTTGAGCATTATCACCTAACACCTCATAAAAGTCACCAACACGGAACAGTATTATCGCATCGGGATTTTCTGATTGTATCTCTGAATAAGATTTGTAATAATCTGTTTTATCTGGAACAGTATAATTTACTGTAGCAATATTAGTAAGCTGTTCTATTACTTCTTTAGAAAAGCCTTCGGCTATATGTTCATTACTATAAAATTCTTCGTATGTATCACGAAAATAATCACTACCAACATCAGCAAGTGTTTGATTACTTACAGAATCAAGATAATCAAAAAAGGCTTCGGGATCATTTGAGTATTTTTCAACAGCACTTACAATTTGGTCGTAGTTAATATCAGATATTACGAATTGACCACCTGAAACAGAATCAGGATTAAAATATATATGCGTTATCCTTTCTGTATCAGGATTGTTAAAAAACAAATCTCTGTCGAGTGTATCATAGTTTGGAAGAACCGGAGTATATGTTCCGCTTTCAATTTCACCCTCAATTTCAATTCGTGATGTATCCTTAACGCTTGCTACTATATTAATAAGACGGTCATAATCACCTTGCTGATATGCTAAGTACATATCTTCCATTTCAGAAACCGAAAAAGTAAAATCAAGAATATCAAGAACAGAGTCCATGTTTTTATCAATCATATTCTTAATTACTTTTTCCTGTTCTGACGAAAAGCCTTTATCTTGAGTATATTTTTCAAACAAGATATTTTTGTCAAACTCTTTTTTCAGACCATTAAAATCATTTCTGCTTGCAAATACACATTCTAATCCGTGTAAGTTTTCAAAGATTTTTACAAACTCATCGGATAATTTAGCTATGTCATCAGCACTATATTTGTTAGTGCCTTCAAACATTGCATCAAAAGCAGATAATAAATTTTCATCATCAATTCTGTCTAATAAAAGATTTTCTGCTTTATTTATTGACTTAAGCTGTTCTTCAGAATAATTAAGTTTTTTAACCGCATCTTTGATTGCATTTGTAATTTTGCCGTTACTGTTAGCAATTAAACTTCTCTGTTCAGTTATCTCTTTTGCTATACTTTGAATTTGTTCAACATAAGCCTTGTCAATGGTAATTGTAACAGAGTTATATACATCGTACAGCTTACCTGAAAAGGGTATATTCAGTTCATCAAGCCTATAAGCAACAGCGTAAGCAATGTCAGCACTATATTTTTGATAGTATTTATTATTGATGTTTTTAAATGGTGTATTTCCAATTATTTTGTTTGGTTTATAAGGCTTATTATTTGAGTTGCTTACAGCCTTTATATTAATATTAAGTTTATGTATGTTTTCAACATCGTTTTTGTTTACAGCTATATAAGCATTGCCTTTTCGTATGTAAGCACAGTAATTGAATCCTGCATTATTTATGCTTTGCTCAATTTTCTTTAGTTCCTTTTCATCTGCAATAATAACTTTCTTATCGGTGTTTGGAGTGTTATTATTCCAAATAGAATTGCCAAATAATTCAATCATATTATTACCTCTATAACAAAAGCCTTGTGCGATTTACGGCACAAGGCTCAGTATTTATATTTCCTGTCCGTGGTTTTTTGTCTTATCGTTAGTTTTTTGCTGTTGCTCATTATGTGCAATTGTTTCAGCATTTTTCTTGAGTTGACTCCTTGACAGTGGCGATTTGCGTTCAGGCTTTTTCAGCTTTTCATATTCTTGCTGTTTATTACCGTTGTTTATGATTCCGTCAATGCTGTCATAATCATCTTCAACAGACATTTCTGCGTTTTTTAGGTATTTGTCTTTTTCTTTAGCTATGCTTGCGGAGTCAATAGCTTTACTGCAAGCATTTACAACAGTTTCTGCTTTTACAGCTTTTTTGCCGGTAAGGTCAGATACAATATTGTCACAACTCTGCTCAATAACATTTTCGATTTTTTGTTCAGACATTTTATTAATTGTATCGAATTTATCAACGAGTGCATCAAGAGCAATCAGTTTGTCACGAAGCTTGTCCTTCTTATTTGCAAGATTATTAATTTGCTTTTGAAGCTTTAGCTTTTCAGATGCAAAATGTGTTCTACCATATTCAGACATAGCTTTATTGAGTTTTTCCTGAGTTACATCAAATTTTTCAGAAGCATTTCGGATTGCAATACTTCTGAATTCCTGAACACCGTTGATAAAGTTTTCTTTTCTGCCGTCTTGCGTTTTCATATTAGTGAGAAATGTATTAATTTTTTTACATAAAGTAATCTTACTTTCATACTTATGAATTTTCTTATTGTTATCAGCAATACGGCTTTCGTGTTTAGATAGTTTTGATTGCATATTCGCAATTTTTTCTTGTTTCTCTTGAGAAATAAGATTTAATACAGTAAAAATAGTTTTAGGAATAACCTGTTCAAGAGCCGAGATAACCTCAACAAACTCTGTTGCCTTAGTAATCTTATGATTGAGTTTGTTGATTTTGGCATTGAGATTTGTATTTTTATCCTCAAATTTTGCAATTTTCTGATTGTACTTATCATAAAAGGATGCAAGTATCGGATTTTCTATATTGATACTGTTATCCGGCTCTGATTTATCATATTCAGTTTGGACTTTGGTATATGTGATGTCATTATTTTTAGCTTTTTGTTGCGAGTAATTCTTAATTGCTGTCTGAATTTCTCTATCATCAAATGAGCCATAGTCAATTACGCTGTAATCTTTATTTATCCTGTCTTGTAATATTTGAACAGTATAATTGTTCATCAGAGTATGTACATTATTGACAAATTCTCTCACAGCTTCCCACCCATCAAAGCCAAAAGAATTTTTTGTATCGACTTCATCTTTTGATTTCCACATAAGGAAATCATCCGAATAACCTTCAACCTGCACGAATTCATAACCTAAAGTGTTCATATCTTGAACAAGTGTAACTCTATCTTTATCGGATATATTTTTTTCGGATACCGGATCGTAGTGAGCTTCATATAGTTGCTTTCCGGATATATTTTCGGCTATATTCCCGAACCGGTCATATAGCATATAAGTACTGTTTTCATTGAGTGAGGTTAATATTGTCTTAGCATTATTTATCTCCTCACAGTTATCTTTTTTTATCCACAAGAAGCGTATATTATCGCTAAATGTGCCGGGAACTCTTGTCTTGATTTCTTCCTCGGTTTCCTCTTGAATAAGTGACTTATCTATAGTTATAGCAACCGCTCTATCTTTATCGGGCATATTTTTTCCTCCTTTTTCTCGCAATAGTTACAATTATGGCTGCAGTAGAAAATGCAATTATTGCAGATATTATAATTTCAAAACTATTTTTGCTTTCTGATTTTGTGCTTTCTATTGCTTCATCATGTGTTGACGACACTATAACTCTTTCAGCGGTTACAATAAGCCTGTGACTGTTTACACCATACGGATAACAAGTTATTAAGCTCAGCAAGTCTTTTGTATCATCTGCATTTAATAGAGATGTATCGTCAGGTTCAACAATGTTTTTTGCTGTTATTTTGTATGTAAGTGTATTATCAAGCACATAGATGTTAATAGTGTCACCAACTGTAAGCTCAGTCAGATTATCAAAAAAGACCTGCGTTGGATAGCCTGTGTGTGCTGATAAAACAGTATTGTTGCCAATACCACCCGTAGGCAAAGCACTATTAGGTATGTGAGCAACACCTTTTTTAAGCACATCAGGATCACTACCGTGGTATATAGGCAGTTTTACATTGATTTTTTTAATTTCGATATATCCTATAAGTCCATCTTCAAAATTCAATGCATCATCATAACTGTCAACAAGACTATCTGTTGAATATGAAAATGTACTTACTGTATCACGCAAAGTTTTGTTATATTTTTCGGCAACTGATAACAGCCGGTCAGTTGCCGAAATAGTATCTGAATATTTTGTATAATCTTTTATAGTTGAGATTGAATAGAAGCTATTAATAGCATTTGATATAGTAGGATAAAGTACCATTGAAACAGATAAAACCATAAATGTGATTCCAATAACCAAAAATAATTTGCTTCTTTTCATATGGTACTTATCTCCTTTTATTTATGCTTTAACTTTACGGCAAATAGCCAAAATAACTATGCCACTAATTGCAAGTGCAGAACCAATAACATAGAACATTGCAGTACCTGCACCGCCTGTCTGTGGGAAAAAAAGTATTGTATCCTTAACATCAATACTAACTGTGCCGTCCGTCGGACAATTAGTAATATATGAACCATCAGTAAATGCAGCTCCATAAGTTGCTTCAATTGTAATAGGAATAACCTTACCATAGATGTTGTAGCCTGTAGGAGCTTTTGTTTCGACAATATAATATTTACCGCTTGCAAGCTTGATTTCTTCTTTACTTGTGTTGTAGTAAGTAACCTTGCCTGTCTTGTCTGAAACACCGCTTGCAATGGCTTTTGTAAGAGCAGTTGCATCCTCTTCTGTTTTAAAAAGGCTGAATTCTGCACCTTCGAGAGCCTTGCCGGCTGTATCTGTCTTGTTAGTTGTTACTGCAAAAGTGTAAACATAAACTGTATTACCGGTTACTTCTGACTCAACACCGTTTTTGTTAGCATACACAAGTTTTGTTTCGGTATTAGGGTTACCTGCTTTACCGACAACTGCATACTTATTGAGTTTTGCAGAGTAGGTGACAGAAGTATATGCAGCATTACTTGCATAAAAGTCATTTTTCTGAAGATAAGCATTTGTAATTGCTACATTAAATGTAGTAGCTTTACCGTCAACTTCAGAAGTGACATTAAGTGTATAATCAGATGTTGTAAGGTCAGCAATTTTACCGCCTTGTGCGTTAAGAAGTGCAACCTTTACGCTGTCTTTATCAAGAGTAAGTCCTGCTGACATCTCATCATATACTGTATATGATTTAAGCTTCATTTTAGAAGAACCGGCTGTTGATGACTTGATTTCAAAATTCACTGTGTCGCCAAGGCTTACATCGGTAAAATTAACATTATCCTTTGTGCTGTTTGTGATAGTCTTGCCTGTAACTACATCACCGTCATTAACCTTAGTTGCAAGGTCAATAGCTTTATATGTATATACCCAACCGTTGTTATAATACGGAAGTGCTATTACGCTGTTTGTAACACTTTTTACACCGGCAGGATAGTTTGTTGCCTTGATATAGTACATTCCCTGAGCAAGTCCTGAGAATGTTTTTGTAACAGAAGTTGCTGATGTAGTAAATGTACCTACAACAGAAGCAGTTGAAGGCATTGTTGCGATACCGTCAAGAGCTGCCAATACAACTGATGATTTACCTCTCAATATATCTTCTGAAATTGACGGAACGAGCGAAGTATAGCCTGTCTGATATGGATTTTCGGTTGTTTTTAGTTCAGCAACTTTATACACAGTAAAGGTATATCCCGGCTTTGCACATTTTGTAGTAATCGATACTTTTTTAGTAGTGTCAAGTAAATTGTTATTAGTTGCGGCTGATGCAAATGGAATTGCCGACATAATCATCAAAACAGCAACTGCCATTGCAGTAAAAATTTTAAATACATTATTTTTTGATTTCATACTGATTTTCCTTTCTGCTTTTTGCTTTAGTAATAAAAAATGTTGATATAAGTGCCAATGCTATGCCTATATAGTAAAGCGGTGCTCTGCCGACTCCACCTGTTTCAGACAACATTGTCTTGTTATCTTTTACGGTAAATTGAATTAAAAGCGGAGTTTCTGCGTTTGCAGAAATTTTAAATTCTAACTTTTTACCATATGGCATATATCCTGTTGGTGTTATGCTTTCGACTAAGTAATAATCACCGACTGGGAGCTTATCAATGGTCAAACTGCCATTTGTCGCTATGCAGTCAGTTGCACTCGCACCGGTGGATTTATACGAATATTTACCGTTACTGTTTTTGCTGCATTCAACAGCTGTGCCGTCAGCTTTATAAAGTTTCCAACCGGAGCCGTCTATAAGAGTGTCAGAACTGTCTGTTTTAGTAAGTCTTAAAGTACCTGTAGCAAGTCTGTTAGCAAATGTAAATGTAAGTGTTACATTTGCTTTAAGGGTAATAGTTTTTGATGTTGGAGCAACATATCGGTCAGGAACAGAATAAGTGCCGTCAGAATTTTTGTAGCCTAACTCACTTATTGTGTAATAAACATATTCACCGCTCAACTTATAAACAGGCAAATTTTTAAGTGTAGCTACACCGTCAAGACCTTTTGCAGTTGTAGCAATATATTTGTCTGTAATGCCATCATCAGAGGTTATTCTAAACCACACATTTTTAGCTGTATTGTTAGAATGCTTACTGTCATCTGCCGTCTTGTAAATGCTAAGGTTACCAAATCCTGTATCACGAGGTTCGGGGACTTCAATTTCGTTAAAAGTCATTACAGAACCTGTAAGCTCATCAATTTTTATTTGTCTGATAAATAATTCAGAGTTTAGTTTAAAGCCTTGCGGAGCTTTAGTTTCCTGAATTGTAACTGTACCGAGCGGTATAGCCGGGTTAGGATTTTCGTCACTTGTTAAGTAAAACGGTTCACCAAAGTCGCTATCAGCACGATGAGCTTCATCTAAATATGTATATCCTCTGCTATCAGTTTTTAATACCCATTGCCTTTCGGGTCTTTTATCACTTAACTCATCCTCAGAATAGTAGTAACCTTTATAGTAAGATACAGTAAACTCTGCGTTTTCCATATTTGTGTATTGACCGGTTAATTCATCTTTTTTATGAAGCAAAATATATACCGGGTCATTCATTGGTTCATCAACTATTGTTGCCGACAATACAGCATAGCCACCATAGGTTTCACTCGTTAATGTAAGATTAACGGCTTTGTTGTACTTCTTAAATCCATTAGGTGCTTCGATTTCAACAGCATATAAAGACTTACTGTAAGTAAATTTATAAAGCTCAGAGCTTGTACTGTAGTCCCAACTATTACCGTCAGCAGAAATTGCCTTGCAATTGCCCTTACTGTCGGTAATAAAGTATCTTACAATATTGTTTTTCTTGCTATTGTCGGCAATATAATCATAAGCACTTTTTTGATTGCTAAAAACGGCAAACAGTGCTCCGTCTAAGTCATAACAAGAATTATTATCCGTTAAATCAGGATTAGCACTTTCTTTTTTTAGGTTTAGTCTTACTCTTTCTGTATCGCTTACATTTAACACATCAAGTGTTTTTTCTTGCTTGCAATCATCAGATGTAATAGTGATAGAGTACTCTGCATCGTCAATGGCATAATATTTACCGTTATTCGGTGCTTTTGTTTCTTTCAGTACATAATCGCCTGCATCAAGCTCAAAATAATTCTTGGTTATCCACTCATTGTTAGAATACGAATATAAAATTTTAGCAATATTACCGTTTTTATTAAGCTCTGCAACTGCAACTATCTTGTTGTCGGACTTATTGTAAATAGTGTACTGTGCACCTGCAAAATTAAGATAATCTTTATCTTTGGTTTGTTCGCTAAGATTTTTGATTTCATCACTTGTGCCCGACTTTTGAAGTGCAAGTTTTGCTTTCTTTGGTATTCTGACAATTAAGTGCTGACAAAAAGTACCGTCTTTACCTTTTGGCTGACAGATATAATAATTATTCATCTGACAGCTTCTCAAAATTGCCGAATAGTCACCTGTAGATTTTGCTATATTATTTGCAAATTCAACAAGTCCGTTTATCATTGTGTTGATGTCGTTATAACTGCTCCAAGTTTTCCAGTTTGTGCTGTCACCGACAAGCTCGTGATATAGTTGAGATTCGGCATAATGACTCAAATAATAATACTTGTCATCAGCATTACTCAAATGCTTAAAATTGGAAGAATACACACCATTAATATAGCTGTCCATTATTGACTTTGCAGTTTTACCGCCGTTTGAAAATGTGCTGAAATAATCACCGTATCCACCGTAGAAAACAGATAAACCGGCAATTAATGCCTTTTCCTTTTGGTTTGTGGTATAAGGGTTAAGTTTAATTACTTCCTTGCCTGTTTCACCTGAAAACTGCGAAAACTCCATAGTTTTGCCGTAAGTCTTTTGTGCAGGTAACTGCGGGTCAATACAATAACCGACCTCACCGTTAATTATGAATTTATATGCGTCAAGTTTGCCTGCACTTCCGTTGTCAATAAGGACTAACGCATTTTCCGAAGATTGAATCAATACCTTGCCGCCGATTTCATCAAGTCCCGTATATGAATATGCACTTGCACTAATATTTGCAATAGGTAACATAGCAAATACTGTTGTTAATGCAATTGCTAATGATGCCAGCTTTTTAGGCTTAAAAACTGCTGCGACAGCTGATTTTAGCTTTCTTAATTTTTTCATAAAACTCTCCTTCATTTGTTTTGATAGAAAAGTTGGGAAATTCCTAAGGAGAATCTCTTGCACGAATACACATCATTTAACCTCCAATCATTAAAAATATTCCTCTATATTTAATCCGCAATTTTTCGAGTTTTGCACCCTTATTTTTCTAAAAAAATTAAATTTTTTTGAAAAATAAAAAATGCCCTGAAATTAGGGCATAAAAAAAGCAGAGCCGTACAGCTCTGCCGTAAATGTTTATGTAGTTTTATCTGCTTTTGCTCTTATTTTTATAAATGTAAAAATCTAAGTGCTAAATTACCTAACCAATCGCCGATATTCTCTAAAAAGTCTGCTATTGCGTTACCTAAATCGAACATAATACTAAACGACATAGCAACTAACCATACTATCGCAATTAATAATCCACCCTCAAAACCTGTAAAACTACCTTCCTGTATCCAACCTACAACTACTATCGTTCCTCCAACAGCAAATATACCGCTTCCGAGTCTAATTATATAGTGAATAGCCCCACAAAAATCGGAAAAAAATATTATTGTATATGACAATATGTAAAGCACACCCTTTAGAAGAAAAGTTAATATTAAGAAAACAATTTTAAAAGGCAGTAAAATTATTGACATATTTTGCTCCTTAATCAGTACCATCCCTCAGGTCGAACAAGGGTAGTTTTACTTTCCCAATGTCCTTTTTCGGGTTCTTCTACGGTTTCATAACCTACCAATGTATCTACCGTTTCATTACGATAACTTGCATCTTCGCCATTGATTAAATGATTATATCCGTGTTCACCTACGCAATCTGTAATATCAGCACCGCAAGTATTGCAGATAGTCCTATCGTGTGTTTCATAAATTGGCTTTTGCCAAGTATAACCTTCCTCGTCAACTACCCAAACCTTCTCAGTTTTATACTCCGCCTCGTGCCAAGTTTTGCCTTCGTGTGGGTCTTTTGTTGCAGGCTGTGTAGCCGGTGCAGGTGCAGGCTTACTTGAAGATGATGAGCCGGAGCCGCTT
>ENA-OPAY01000091-OPAY01000091.1-human-gut-metagenome-genome-assembly--contig:-NODE-91-length-15372-cov-2.164915_pt1 | contig 15372 bp, 19 predicted proteins | sample MGYA00241064_ERZ501444 | MGnify/ENA primary metagenome ERZ501444 (study PRJEB25962, sample SAMEA2042573) | human gut metagenome | biome: human gut; feature: human-associated habitat; material: faeces... | reverse complement strand
TATCTATTCTTGAAATGGTAAAGGGAAGAGAAATAAATATTAAACAAGATGGTAATTTTGGAGAAATATACTTAGAAAGAGTTGATTAGCATGAATTATAAAGCAATTGTAGAAGGCCTATTATTTGTAGTAGGTGATGAAGGTATTACAGTTGAAGAATTAAGAAAAATATTAGAACTTGATAATGAAACATTAAAGCAAATATTTTTAGAATTGAAAAGAGATTATGATAAGCCTGATAGAGGACTTAGAATATCATATTTAGGTAATGCATTTAAGCTAACTACTAAAGAAGAACATAAAGAGTTTTATGAAAAATTAGTTGTTGATACTAAAAATAAAACGTTATCTAATGCATCTTTAGAAGTACTTGCAGTAATTGCATATAATGAACCAATAACAAGACTTAAAATAGATGAAATAAGAGGAGTAAATAGTTCACAAATAGTAAGAAGATTACTTGCAAGAGGATTTATAAAAATATGTGGTAAAGATGATTCAATTGGAAAACCAAATCTATATAAAACAACAAATGAATTTCTTGATTACTTTGGATTATCTTCAAAAAAAGATTTACCTGAAATAATAAATAAAAATATAGAAAAAGATGATAATGAAGATTTATACGATTCAACATATAAAGAAAACAATTAGAACTAACTAATTGCTTTTTATTTTAGATAACTTCTTATAAGTATACTATCTTCTTCAGTGAATCTATCAATTGTATCTATAAAATATTTATCACTTTTTTCATAACCAAAAATATATTTAAAATAGTCTTTCTTATCACCATCAAAGAATTCAATAATATCATTTTGTTCAATACTATTAAGTTCAAATGGTAAGATAACTCTCATATTAATTAATATTGTAAAACATAATCTAGCTAGTCTTAAATAAGAAAGCTCAATATTGTAATTAAAATTATCTTTACCACATATTGTATCAAGTATAACACTATCCATATCTATAACTTTGACAATACCATCTTTATATAAAAAGTTATCAGTATGAATATCAGGATAACATACACCAATTCTCTCTAAATACATAATTATTTGATATAGTTTTATTGCTATTTGTTTTCTATCACTAAAACTTAATGATTCATCCTCTATCAATCTAAATAGAGTAGAAAAATCTTTTAAATATTCCATTCCATATCCAACTATATTGCTACCATAAATAATTGAATATTTAGGAATAATGCATTCTTGTCTTTCTATTTCATCTAATGACAATATAGTTCTTTGTCTATCAAAACTTATTCTTTTATTGAATAGTTTGATAATATCACCATTATATAAATATAGTTCGCTCTCATTATGTATTCCATTAGGCATAATATGATCTTTCTTATATTCTTTTCTAAATTTTACAATGTTCATAATAATCACTTGAAAGTTATTATAGCATGTATATTTAATTTGTACTAGATAATTTTAATTTTGCTTGACTGCATTCTTCTAATATATTAGATAAAGTATCATATGGAATATCATATTCACTTTCAAGTCTATCTAATATCTCGCTATTATCCATATTTAAAAGAGTTAGTAATTTTTCAAGTATATCTTTAATATCATTACCTTTATGTGTAGAATTAAATGAATTAATATGTATTTTTAAATATTCAAATATAGAAACACTAGTTTTATTATCTAGTTCTTTATGAAATACATCTTGTATAGTTCTATTTAAATATAAAATAAATCTTATTACTTTATCATAATCATTATCAAGTGAAGAAACTTTAATACCATTAATTATCATATCATTACCACATATTATAAATCTTTTAGATAGATTCATAATATCTAACAATGAATAATTATCAAATGGATATGGTAGTAATTTAAGTCTCATCAGTTTTGAATAATATAGTATATCACTTTCGGTTATTTTATCTTGAACTCCTATAACATTGTAATCTCTATCAAGAAGAATATCTTTTCCTTTTTCTTTATTAGAGAGTATTATATGTTCTTCATGTGTAGTTGTATCTTTTTGGTCTACTCCGTATTCTTTACATTTAAAAATAAAATTAAAATTGTTCGTCATAAATTCCTCCGTATATTTACTATATTATTCTAATATAATATTTATGTCAATAATAGACAAATGAATTTAATGTGATATAATTTAGATATAAGGAGAAGATATGGTTAAAAAAGAGTATTCAACGAAAGAGATTTTGTTAGGATTAAGGGAAGAGAGTAAAAGGGTAAAGAGTGAACTTGATAAGGCAACATCTATGCTTATTTATGATAAAAGCACATATAAAATTGAATCTTTAATTGATAGAGAAAACAGATTATATTTTAATGCTGTGTTAAATAGTAAAGATATTTCATATTTAAAAGCATTAAGACAAATTCTTAAAGGAAAATGTTCTGTTTCAACTGAAGTGGGTAAGTATAAAGGTGAGTATGAACTACTATGGCCAGATGGATTTCCAGTGCGTATTGATGAACGTAAGAAAGAAGAATTTACAAAAGTATTAGATGCTTTACTTAGAAGTACAAGTGAAAGAATGTTTGAAGATACTAGTCAGTATAGACTAAATAGAATGTCATATTTACCATTAACTATAAGTATAGATAGTGCAGTTAATAATGTATTTCCATATAAATGTGTTTATGATGGTAATAGAGATATATTATTATTTAGTTCTCTTTATGAAGATATAAATTCAAGATTAATAAAAAGAATATTAGATGCAAATTATAAAAGTGAAATATTAAGTGATAAAGCAAGAAAAATAATTGAAGAAAGTGATATTGCAAAGAAAGATGTATCAATAGTTGATTTTAGTGAAAGTAGAAAAGATAGTGAATTTATAATAACTGAATATCCAAATAGTGTATCACTTACATTTAAAAAGAAAAAATGATATGAAATATTTAAAAGTAATATTTGATGATAAATCAAGATATAATTATCAATATAAAATAGATGAAGTTAATATAGCTAATAATTTTAATAAAGATGCTAAAAATCCTAAAGATATGGGTGGATTCAATTTTAGTAATGAAGAAAATATATTAAGATGGTTACATAATGGAAACTATATTTATGATGTAATTATACCTAATGATACTACAGTTATAGGTATAAAAGAGTGTGCTACTCCTGGAGGAGTATTTAGATCAAATAAAATAATTGTTACAAATAAAAGAAAAGTTACCGATGATATGGCTCTTGAATATTATAAGAAAGCAAAAATACCAGAAAGTGCTTTTCCAAAAGCACTATGTGCTGTATCACTTATGAACTATAAGAATACTGCTCTTAGTATATTAAAAGATAAAGTTAATAAAAACAATATAGATTTCTATATAGAAGAATGGAATGACTTCATGAATAAAAAGGATAGAAATAATTCTAATGATACAGTTATCTTAATAAATAATGAATTACACAAAATAAAGGAACTAGAATAAATAAAACTAGTTCTTTTAATATTCTTGGATTAATTTATCAATTTCTTCTTTTGAAATAATACTATTATCATAAGATATATTTATTTTAATATTCCATAAATCAATATGATAATTTGTCTTAACTGATATAATTCCATCTTTTTCATATAAGTCTTCAATAAATCCCATTAAACAATATTCACAACATGCATCTTTAATAGTTGTTTCATATTTAGTTACATTATCTTTATATTTATTAAATCCAAGTAGAGAAGGTATTTCTTTATTAATATTATATATATCTAAAAATAAGTATATTTCTTTTAAAATTATTTTATCATCTATAATTTTATTATCATAATTTATATTCACTTCAAGATAATTATCATTATTAATTTTAACATCATTAATACCTTTTAAACTTATTAAATAATCTTTAAGTTCATTATGATATGGTTTATCAATAATAAGTAATAATTTCATAATTATATCTTTCTTGTAAGAGTAATTCCTTCTTTAAATCCACATGGTTTAGAACATTTATAGTTAGGGAATGTACATCTTGCTCCATGAGTATATTTTTCTATATCATCATATAATGGACTTTTACTTTCTTTTAAGGCATCTCTATATTTAAGTAATGTATCTCTTGTTTGTCTCATTATCTCAAGTTGAGCAGCAGTACATAATCTTTCTTGACACTTTAATATGAAATTTTCATAGTTACCATTTTCATTTACAAGTACAAGTTCACCATTAGGAATAACATCTTTAACTGATTCAATATCGTGTAGCCATTCATTTACAAGTACAGGATCGTTTTCTAAAATTGGTGGAACAAAATATTCTTTTTCGTCTGTTCTTTCTATTTTATAATCAAGTGTTCTATGTCTTTGTGCTTGAGCAAGTCCTGCAAATGACATTTTGTAATTAGTAGAATATACATCTCCGAAATAATCTTTTTTCTTATCAAGATTACTTCCAAATAGAGAGAAACTTCTATTTTTATCATTAGTCATAAGACCTGGTATTAATATGTTAAGTCTGTCTAGTTCACTTAAGAATCCTTCCATTGAACTAGATAAATCTGATTTGAATTTGTCTGTAGATTCACCATTTTCTTTAATATATTCTTTCATCCATGATGCGATATAATTTATTTGTCTAAGTGAAGTAGTGTAGATAAGAGTAGTAGGCATAAATACACTTACTAAGCTTCTAGCATTTTCTTGAGCAAGTGTTTGAATTTTAAAATCATTAAATACATTTCCATATTCATTTTTAATTTTTATTTTAAATATTTCTACCCATTTATTATAAAGTTCTTCTTCTTTTTCGGTAATAATAGAGCCTTCAGTTCTAATAACTGGTGTATATCTACCTGATTTTTCACTTGTTGTATATTCATGTTCATTATTAAGAGTCATTGCTAAAATTTTAGGTACTCCTTGTAAATTAAGGCTTAAATTAACATGACCAAACACACTATGATGACCATCATTAAGAGTCCTATTAGCTCTTTTAATAGTCTTTTTTTCATCTTCGTGCATTAAATGATCAAATCCTTCTTCGTCATAACAAACTCCAGCAATTTTACCTGATAATTTAATTGCTTCATCCTTATTAAAAGTACCATCTTCATTTAAATATTGACAATTAGGTAAAATGTCAATTTTGATATTTGTTTTTTTCATATATAATCCTCCTTAAAAAGTTTCCTCATTTTATTCTTTTCTATGAAAATTATAGCAAAAAAATATATATACTTCAATCTAAAAATTATTTTCAAAAACATTGATTTTATTTTAAAAAAACATATTTATATATTCTTCATGAACTATTTTAACAATACCAACATATTCAAAATTATAATTTACTATTAAAAGTTTTTCATTTAAATTAGAAGTAGAAAAGTAATGTTTAACATGTAATTTATAGTCTTTTTGGCCATCTATTATTGCACTCGTAATTTTATCATTTTTAGTCCATATTTGATGATAAAATTCTATTTCTAATACTTTTTTATTATTACATTTTCTTTGATAGGTATAATGTAAAAATATGTTTTATGCCTCTTTTTATTAATTCTTTCAAAAATATCATCTAATTCTTTTAATTTTTCACTTATTACAAGTTCTTTAGTTTCTATTGTCATAACTCATCACTTATCCTTTCTTAAATAACAAAAAACTAACTATTTCTAGTTAGTATTTACTACTTAAACTCGAAAAGTTCGAGTTTCTTATCAATCTGGTGCAAGAAAAGGGAATCGAACCCTCAAGGTATTACTACCGGCAGATTTTGAGTCTGCTGCGTCTACCAATTCCGCCACTCTTGCATTACTCATCAATTATAACATAAAATATATTAAATAGCATAGTATTTATTATTAAAATTATGTTATAATCAAATTATGGTAGGAGGAAAATTATGAATAATAACCCAAATAACATAAATCAAATGAATCAAAATAATGGCACAGTAAATCAAAATGTTAATAATATAAATAATGCAGTACAATCAGGAATGCAAATGGGGGCAGTGAATCAAAATCACACACAAACTGTAATGCAGCCTATGCAAGGACAAAATGTAATGCCTAATCAAAATATAGGTCAAGTGCAAAATCCAAGTATGACAGGGGTACCACCACAAAATGTTTTAAATTCACAATCTCAAAAGGCAGTTCAAATGCAAAATACGAGTCAGCAAAACCAACAAAATGTTTCTCAAGGTCAAACTACTAATAGCCAACAAGGACAACAAAATAATATAGAAATGGTAGACTTAAGTAAAAAAACTGCTTCAGAAGACTTTAGTGATAAAACAATTAGCTTTATTGAAAAAGTAGTAAATACAAAAGATTTTACAAACACATTTACTAAAGAAGAGGTAGTACCATTTAGAATACTTGCGACAATGTGTTATGTACCATTTTTATTCTTATTACCATTACTTACTGGTAAATATAAAAAATCAAGATTCTTATATTTTCATATAAATCAAGGATTAAATATTACTCTTGCATGGTTCATAGTGTTCTTTTTTAATAAAGTATTTAGATCATTGTTTACAACAACATATAGATACAGTAGTACAACACCTGGATGGGTAGATTTTATAAGTTATGTGCTTTATTGTATAATTATTACTATAACAGTAGTTGGTATGGTAAATACATTTAATGGTAAAAGTAAAAATACAAGTATAGTAGGTGGATTTAGATTTTTGAAATAGTGTTCTTCACTATTTTTTTTGTAAATAAATTGTCAGTTATGTTTAAATTTTATCTATGAAATGCTAAACTATAATAGGAGAGTGATTTATGAGAAATGTAGGAACAATAGTAAGAGGTATTAGAACACCTATCATAAAAGAAGGATGTGACCTTGCATCAATAGTTGTAGATTCAGTTATTAAAGCAAGTGAAACTGAAAACTTTAAATTTGAAGATAAAGATGTCATCGCTATTACTGAAGCAGTAGTTGGAATAAGTGAAGGAAACTTCGCAACACTAGACCAAATATCAAAAGATATTAAAAATAAACTTAATAATAGTGAACATATAGGAGTAGTATTTCCAATATTAAGTCGTAATAGGTTTGCAGTTCTTTTATCATCAATAGCGAAAAGTACTAAAAAGATAACATTATTATCAAGTTATCCAAGTGATGAAGTAGGTAATGATATTTTATATAAAGAAGATTTAGTAAAATATAATATTAATCCATCAAGAGATTTAATTTCTGAAGAAGAATACAAAGATAAATTTATTAGATTTAAACATGTGTTTACAGGTGTTAATATGTATGAAGTATATAGAGATTTAGTACTTAATGAGGGCTGTGAATTTGAAATGGTATTTTCAAATAATCCAGAAGATATTCTTAATTATACTAAAGATGTAATCGTAAGTGATATTCATACTAGATTTGAAACTAAAAAGAGAATTCTTGATAAAGATAGTAATGCTCATGTAATAATGTTAAGTGAAATACTAAATGAAAGTGTTGATGGAAGTGGATACTCACCATATGGACTTTTAGGTAGCAATCGTTCAACTGAAGAAAGAGTTAAATTATTCCCAAGAACAGGTGATAAGCTTGTATTAAGAGTTCAAGAACTTATGAAAGAAAGAACTGGTAAAAATATTGAGGTTATGGTATATGGAGATGGAGCATTTAAAGATCCAGTTGGTAAAATATGGGAACTTGCTGATCCTGTAGTTAGTCCTGCTTATACTAAAGGATTAGAAGGAAGTCCTAATGAAATAAAACTAAAATACTTTAGTGAAAATAAATTCAAAGACTTACAAGGCGAAGAATTAAATAATGCGATGAAAAAAGCAATAAGGGAAAAAGATAAAGAATTAAAAGGAACTATGGCATCTCAAGGTACTACACCAAGACGCTACACTGACCTACTAGGAAGCCTTTGCGATTTAACAAGCGGAAGCGGAGACAAAGGAACACCAGTAGTATTAATTCAAAGATACTTTACAAATTATAGTAATGACTAAAAAGCACTTAAAAAAGTGTTTTTTCTTTGATATAATACTTTAGAAGGGAAATATATCATGAAAATAAATAAATTCAAAAAAGTAGGTAAGAATAAATATAAGATAATATTTGATAATACAGATTTAACATTATATGAAGATGTAATACTTAAATATGATTTATTAATTAAAAAAGAAGTAGATTTAGATCTAATAGATAAAATTATTGAAGAAAATAAGTATGAAGATGCATTTGAAACATCAGTAAGCTATATAGAAATAAAAATGAGAAATAGAAAAGAAATAATAGATTACTTACATAAGAAAGAATTTAATGAAAAACATATCAATTATGCATTAGATAAACTTGATAAACTAAATCTTCTTAATGATAAAAAATATATTGAAGCATTTATTAATGATAAAGTTAATCTTACACTAGATGGACCATTTAAAATAAAGAAAGCATTATTAGATTTTGAACTTAATGAAAATGATATAGATAATTATTTAAATACTTTTGATAGTGATATATGGCAAGAAAAATTAAATAAAATTATAAATAAAAAGAAATCTCTTATGAAAAATAAGAGTTATACAATGTTTATTAATAAATTGAAACTAGATTTATACAATATGGGATATGATAAATATATGATAGATAATAGTCTTATGAATATTGAATATAATTCTAATGTTATTTATAAAGACATAGAAAAATCTATAAAGAAATTTAAAAATGATAGAAATAAAATAATATCTTCATTAATGAGAAAAGGTTATAGTTATGAAGAAATTAATTCTAAACTAAAAGAATATGATAATTAGATAATTAAATATAAAAGGAACTACGTAATGTAATTCCTTATTTTATACTGTTAGCAAATTGATTTAATGTAGTGCCTCTACTTACTCTTACACGTGGTAATTTATATTTATTAGCACCTTTTTTAACTCTACCTGAATTAATAGTGAATGCCATTTTAAATCCTGAATCCTTAAGTGCTTTTATAAAGTCATCACTATAATGACCAAATGGATAAGCAAATATAGTAGGGTTATCTTTAAGTTTATCTTTTGTAGTCATTAAATCATTATATATATTTTTATATGATTCACACATGGCTTTACCATCCCATTTACCTTTAGTACAACTTCTTACATGCATACTATCAGTATGAGATTGCATATCTAAGTAATCTTTATTTAAGTAATTTTTCCATACTACTTTATTAGTAATAACAAATGAAGTAATAGGTACATTATACTTAAGAGTAATAGGGTATGCAATTTCATAAAATGATTTAACACCATCATCATCAGTAAGAATAATACTTTTTTCAGGTAAATCTATCTTTTTATCAATATAATCATTTAACTCATCCCAGGTTACAAAATAATAATTATTATCAACTAGATATTTAATTTGTTTTTCAAAATTAGTTTTAGAAATATAATTATGATTATTAGGCTTTTTTGTTATATCTTCACCTTTAGTATCATCATAGAACCAGTGATACATCATAACAGGTATTCCTTTAATATTTTTCTTTTGAACGTTAATTGTTGTTTCAAGAATAGTTTCATTATTACTGCTATCTTTTACTTTATATGTTACTTCATAATCTCCAAGTTTAGTATTATCAATATTGTTTTCTATAATAACTTTATCAGTAATATCCCCATCATAATTATCTTTTGCAGTATATCCAGGCTCCATGTATTCTTCTTTATAATCAATTACTATATCATTATCTTTTAAAGTTATAATGGGCTTTTCATCATCAACAACATATACTTTAACTTTCTTTTTAGTATTAATCGCATATTTCTCATGACTTTCAAGTGTTACTTCATATTCACCAAGTTTACTATAATCAATATTAGAATCATTAGATAAATCAATATCTTTATTTCTTATTTTACCTTTTAAACTATTAAAGTCATATTTACTATTGATTTCTATTTTAATATCATCAATATCAATCCTAGTTATAAATAAATATTTAACTCCAAAAAATAATATAATAATCGTAACAATAGATATAATTATATAAATGATTTTCTTTTTCATATATCTTCACCATGATAATTTTATCATAAAATGTATATAAAAAAACATTGAACTTTAAAATTCAATGTTTACTTTACTTATTACTACTAGAATTTGAAGCACTTTGTGTTTGTCTATTTACTAGTGTTTCAAAGTCCTTATTTAAGTCAGTATCTAATATTTTCATTTCATTTTTTTCTCTTAATGCTTTAAGTGCTTTAATAGAGAATCCTGATTCTTTAGCAATTTCACTACCAATAGTAGTTTTAATCTTTTCAGTAAGTTCATCATTTAATTCTGGCTTTTTATCTTGAGATTTTCTATATAAAATATGATAACCATTACTTGATTTAACTGGTGAAGTAGAGTAACTACCATCTTTTAAATTTAAAAGAGCACTAAATACTTCACTTGGAACACTATCAGTATTAACTTTTCCTAAACTTCCACCATTAGAACTTGAATTTTCATCTTTAGAATATTCTTTAGCAAGTTTAGCAAAATCTTCTCCATCTTTTAATTTAGAAATGATTTCTTTTGCTTTATCGTATGCTTTTTGTTCTGCTTTTTTCTTCTCATCATCAGTTGCATCTTTCTTAGTATCAACTGTTATTAATATTTGACTTGCTTCAATATCACCATAAGTTTCATTTTCATAATATTCATTTATTTGTTTTTCACTTACAGTTTCTTTAGCATAATCTTTTACCCATAAATTTCTTTTATAAGTAAGAGAAAGATAATCTCTAAATGCACTTTCATTTGCTAGACCATAATAATAATTTAAATATAAATCAAAGTCAGCATTCATATCTTTAGCAGTCTTCTTTGTAGTTTTAACAGTCTGATTTACGTAAGCCTTTTCATCATTATCAGTTTCATATAGTTTTTCAAGTAAATGCATATCAATAAGATTCATTAATTTTTCAGCACCATATGTTTCTTTTAGTTCTTGATATAATTCATCACTACTGATTCCACCTTCCTTAAAAGTTACTAAAGCATTTTCTCCATTTGTAAGTTTTACATTTTTACATCCAGCAAGTAAGAATAAACTTAAAAGTAATAAAAATATTTTTTTCATTTACTTAACCTCCTAACTCTTAATATAATAGCAAAATTACAAGTAAAATACAAGTAATTATCATACACAAAAAATAGAGAATATCATACTATAAGAGTGTAAAGATAAAAAGGAGGAATGTTTTATGAATACAGGATGTGGATGTGGATGCGGTAAAGGTAATGGTATTTCAGGAGCAGCATTTGCCTTAGTTCTATTTATATTATTAGTAATCATACTAGGTGCTTTTATCTAGTATAAGGAGGTGAATCGTATGTTTTGCGGAAATCCTTGTAATAATGGATGTAATATATTCTTCATAATATTAATTTTATTCATACTTCTAGCAATAATCTTCGGTACTTGCGGAAGTTGGTAAAAATAATAAAGAGTATTGATTAATTCAATGCTTTTTATATATAATGAAATAGGCGTAAAAAATGATAAAATATATAATAAATGAAAATATAAAATTAAAAAAATCTACGATAAATGATATAAAAAACATAATAAAATTTCAAGAAGAAATAATAAATGATATGGAAAATAAAGAGCTTTTTAAACCACTTATAGAAGAAGAATTTACCTATCCAATTATGAATAATGGTCTTGTATACTTATTATATTTTGAAAATGAAATAATAGGTCTTTTTGTATTAACTATAAATCCAAAAGACGATATAATTAACGAATATCAATTAGAAGATACTAGTAACATTGCAATATTAGATAGTGTAATGATTAAAAGAGAATTTAGAGGAAATAATACAACTACAAGGTATGAAAATTATAGATATTGATTGTAAAAAACTAAATATAGATAAAATAGTCGCAACAGTTCATCCAGATAACAAATATAGTTTAAATAACTTATTAGAAGATAATTATAAAATTATTAATACAATAAATATTCATGGTGGAATAAGAAATATATTAATTAAAGAAGTAAAATAATCAAAAAAACTTCTTTTTTAATTAATAAAATGATATTATATTATTTAAGAAGAAGGGATTTATATGATAGATATTAAACTTATAAGAGAAAATAAAGATTTAGTAAAAGAAAATATTAAAAAGAAATTTCAAGATGAAAAGTTACCTCTAGTAGATGAAGTATATAACTTAGATACTGAATATAGAAATGCTAGAGTTAAAGCAGATACACTAAGAGGTAATAAAAATAAAATGAGTTCTAAAATTGGTGAACTTATGAGAGATAAGAAAATAGATGAAGCAAATAAAATAAAGAGTGAAGTATCATCTATGCAAAGTGAAATAGAAAGTCTTGAAGCAAAAGAAGTAGAACTTGAAGAAAAGATTAATAAAATAATGATGGTTATTCCAAATATTATTGATGAGTCTGTTCCAATAGGAAAAGATGATAAAGAAAATGTTGAAATAGAGAAGTTTGGTGAACCATTTGTTCCTGAATATGAAATACCATATCATGCTGATATATTAGAGTCTAAAAATGGACTTGATAAAGAAGCATCAGGTAGAACAAGTGGAAATGGATTCTATTATTTAATGGGAGACGCTGCTAGACTTAGTTCAGCAATGTTATCTTATGCTAGGGATTTCATGATTGATAAGGGATTTACTTATTGTATACCACCATTTATGATTAGAAGTAGTGTAGTAAATGGAGTTATGTCTTTTGCTGAAATGGATGCTATGATGTATAAAATTGAAGGAGAAGATTTATATCTAATAGGTACAAGTGAACACTCAATGATAGGTAAATTTAAAGGTGAATTAATTAAAGAAAATACTTTACCAATAACAATGACATCTTATAGTCCATGTTTTAGAAAAGAAGTAGGTGCTCATGGTATTGAAGAAAGAGGTATTTATAGAGTTCATCAATTTGAAAAACAAGAAATGATAGTTCTATGTCGTCCAGAAGAATCAATGGATTGGTATAATAAAATGTGGAAGTTTACAGTTGAATTATTTAGAAGTTTAGATATACCTGTTAGAACACTTGAATGTTGTAGTGGAGATCTTGCTGATTTAAAAGTTAAATCATGTGATATAGAAGCATGGAGTCCAAGACAACAAAAATATTTTGAAGTAGGTAGTTGTTCAACACTAGGTGATGCTCAAGCAAGAAGACTCGGAATAAGAGTAAAAGGTGAAAATGGAAATTATTATCCACATACACTTAATAATACAGTACTTGCTTCAACAAGAGCATTAATCGCATTACTTGAAAACAATTACAATGAAGATGGAACTGTAACAATACCAAAAGTTTTAAGACCATATATGGGAAATAAAGAAAGAATATAAATAAAAAACAGTTCAGGGGAGTAAAAAATGAAAACATACCAAGAAAGGCTAATAAGCGATCTAAAAAGATTAAGAGATTATTATAAAACTCATCAAAAGAAATCTAATTTAACTTTTGATTTTTCTAGTTTTTATAGTTTAGATTCTATTGCAACTCCAATTCTTGGTTTTTCTTTTGAACCAACATCTACAATAATAGATGAAGAGTCAGCCATAGTAATTGCACAAGACTCATATAGAGAAATACTTGGATTTAATAAGAAAGTATATGATAATTATGATGAATTATATTCTATGTTTGATGGATTAGATGATTTTATGAGTGAAATTGATTATCCAACACTACCATATTATAGCTTGTTACGTAAATTTAATGAGAAAGATTTTACAGATATACTTTTATCATTTTTAAGTGAATTTGGTGATGATATGGTAAACATAGCTAAAAAATATATGGATGAAGATAGAATAATAATGAATTATAGAATGAATCCACATGATCAATTTAAAGCTATGCATATAGGAAGTAAACTACTTAAAAGTGGATATATTATATTAAGATATGATGAATATACTACATATTCTTTAAGTTCACTTATTCATGAATTAGGTCATGCTTATGATAGAGAAAGATTTATATATTCACAACAAAAAAGAATAAGAAATTTTGAAGATTTACTAATAGAAGTACCATCAATATATTTTGAAATGGAATTTTATGATTATTTAATAAGAAATAAAATAAATAAAGATGGAGCAATGATACTTAAAAATGAGAAATTAACAAGGATGTCTGATACATTTGCTTCATTTTATATAACACCTAAAGAATATTTTGAGATAGTAGATCCAATTATATTACAAAGTGAAAGTGATTATAATAAAAGAAGTGCATTTAGAAATGATTTAATATATGGACTAGGTATATATATAGTAGTACATTTATCACATTTAAGAAGAAATATGAACTCTGAAGAGTTTATGAAAGAGCTTTATAACTTTATATCATCAAGAAAAGAAAGAACATTAAAAGAGTCAGTTGAAGGACTAGGTATAGACTATGATGACTTCTTAACAGGTACATTTGTTTATCCAGAAGTAGAGAAGTCATCTCTAAAACTTAAAAGAAGATTTTAAAATCATGAATAAATAATTAATAACCATTATATATTTTAATATGAAACAATATTTAAAAAATATAATAGTTATTTTTTTTGTACTATTTAGTTTTTATTATACAGATAAAGTAATAGAAATATCTAAGTATAATGATACAATTTTAGTATCTATAAATGAATATGCTTCTTCTAAAGACTATGAATGTAGAGAAGGAAGCATAAATGAATATGGTATAGTTTTAGGACTTTCTGGATTAAAAGTAGATAAAAATAAAAGTTATTCTAATATGAAAGGCATAGGATTTAAAGAAGAATTAATAGAATATAAAGAAAATAAATGTATATTAAATAAAGAAGATAATGTTGATAAATATATCATAAAGGGTAATGATTATAATAAAAATATATCACTTGTAATAAATATCACAAATACAAAATATTATAAAAATATGATAAATGTTTCAAATAATAAAGATGTAGAATTAAATCTATTGTTTAATTATAATGATTTATCAAATGAAATAGATAATATAACTAATCATAGTAATATTCTATTTAAAGGTAAAACTAATGAAGAGTTAAATAACTTTATAAAAATATTACATAATGAAATATATTGTGTTAAGATAGATGACTTTGATATAAAGAAAATATGTTCTAAAAAGAAACTTAATAGTATTAATAAAGTATTTGAAATACAAGATAACTTACTTAATAATGTAAAAAATAATATTAAAAATGGAACAATATTCTTTATAAGTGAGAATAGTAAGAACTTAAAAGAACTAAGTACTACAATAAACTATATACAAAGTAGAGGATATAAAATAGTAACAATAAATGAACTATTAAAGTAATTGTTGATATTTACTATAAAAAACTATATAATAATGCTAATAAAGGACGAAGTAGTATGAAAAAAG
>ENA-OPAY01000087-OPAY01000087.1-human-gut-metagenome-genome-assembly--contig:-NODE-87-length-15424-cov-1.783135_pt1 | contig 15424 bp, 16 predicted proteins | sample MGYA00241064_ERZ501444 | MGnify/ENA primary metagenome ERZ501444 (study PRJEB25962, sample SAMEA2042573) | human gut metagenome | biome: human gut; feature: human-associated habitat; material: faeces... | reverse complement strand
AGAGCAACCCTTCCAATGTGTATTTCAGCTATTCTAAACATGATTTTAGACCCTATTTTTATTTATACTTTAAATTTAGGAATAACTGGTGCGGCAATAGCTACATTAATTAGTATTTTTATTGAACTGCTGATAATTCTTTATTGGATGTTTATTAAAAAAGACACATACTTCAAATATACATTTAAAAACTTTAAAATCAATTGGGGGATGTATAAAGAAATTTTAAATGTAGGAATTCCCGCAGGGCTTGAAGAACTTCTAATGGCAGTTGTTGCAATTGCAGTTAATTTAATCTTTGAAATAGTTGGAGGAACATCGGCTGTAGCTACCTATACAATTGTAATGAGATTAATAAGCATTGCAATAATGCCTACTATAGGAATTGCAACTTCAACCATTACAGTTGTTGGAATAGCTTACGGAGCACGTAATTTTAAAAATATCAAAATAGCTACAAGATATTCAATTAAATTAGGACTTATATTTTCAATTGTAACTTCACTGATATTTATTGTATTTTCCAACCAAATTGCATTTCTCTTTTCATATTCGGCAAACAGCAGTTCACTTGCTCCAACAATCAGCTACATCTTAAATTTTGTATGGCTATTTATAATTCCAGTAGCTTTCGGTGCAACAGCGAGTTATGCATTCCAGGGAATGGGTAAAGGAATAACAAGTTTTCTTTTAACAATGCAAAGAGAAGCTATTTTAGTGATTATATTTACATTCATACTTGGAATCAGCTTATCATTAGGAGTTCGTGGTGTTTATTACGGATTAGTTATCGGTAATGCTATCGGGTCTGCTGTAGGGCTTTTATGTATTGAAATATTTATTAGCCGCTTACTTAAAAAAGCAAATAGTTAATTGTATTTAACACCCCCTACTCCCACTTTAACTTAGCTATATGATAATCAAAATAATCCGTCAAATACCTGGCATAACTTATTTTTGGAAGATTTTTAAGTTCTGAAGCCATGGAAGACTTACTAAAATTAGTTTTACTACTATTTGCAACATAACCTACTTTATCACTACCTACATAGACAGCTATTGCATCCTTATCGTAAGAATTATCCGGTTCCTTAACTAATTTTAATTTCATTCCTTCTTTAAATTGTACCTGTTTTTGAAAAGAAGTCCCAACTATTGTAATTAAATCTTTTTTTGAGTGTTGATTAATAGTTATTAGTTGCCTTACTTTTTTTCTAGCTTCTGTCTCCCTTTTTTTAGTAAATCATCATCAATATTTAGTTTTATTTCTTTTTTAATTTCTGTCCAGTATTTTCTTGGTGAATAATCATCTAATAATTCAAGTATTACCCAACCAGAATCAGGCACATAATTATATCTTCCAGGATATCTGCAAAAATACTTGGCATATGATACTTTTGGAAGATTTGTAAGCTCACTAACTGATGAATAACATATTTCATGACCCCAATTTTCTGAAACATAACCTATTTTCATGTCACCATAACATACGTTAATAAAGCCGCTCTTTTCTTTTACCAATCTAAAAACTAAATCATTGGAATTAAACATACGGTCATATCCGCACATACGAACTAATTTATCTCTACCTTTCCTTTTTAAAATACCTTCATAACGTTTATCGGCAGCAACATCCTCCATGTCTCCCTTAATTTCGGATTTTAAAGACAATGCCCATTGTTTTAAATCATTTAATTCACTATAACTACCAATTTCATCAATAGCACTATTAACTAATCTCATAGCCTCTTTTAAATTATGATTAGCCCTTGTTTCAAACATTGCAGATTCTAATTTTTCGTCTGCACTGTACCTTATTGCCTCTAAATCCACATAAGAATCATCATATACCTCTTCATCACCTTCATCACCTTCATCATATCCTCCATATTCAACCTCTCTGACTCCACCACAAGATCTGCATACATCTCCTTCATCAACCCAACTACCGCATCTTGGACAAATTCCCATTATATCATATCCCCCGAATTAAATCTTAATAATACTATTATGATAATACTATATAAAATTATTGTTTATATTATGTTACTAATATGTTCTTATTTGAAGGATTATTAAGCTTATTATTCGTACTTTGAAATTAGATGAAGATAAACTAACCAGTAATTTATTTTAGAATTATCACATCACTCTGGTCAATCGTTTTTACCCTATTTTAGAAATTTTTCCCAAGTTTCTAAATCATATATTGGTTATCCAGTGTCCCAATAACCATAAATAGTTTTTTCACCAACATCTTCTCAAACTACCTCTTCTTCAATGATTAATCTTTGTGTTGTATTATTTTCAATATATTTTTCATTCCATCAAAAGTAGCATCAACATCATATTCTCTTGTTTCCAAATCCATCTAGTTTAACTTCATCGTTAGAACGAGTTTTCATCGTTTTATTAGTTACAATTTCACCATTAGACTTGATAATTATAATATACCAAAATATTATGTTTTACAATATAGTTAATGTAATACCAACAATTAGTATAAAAATAACAAATTCTAAGATAAATTTTGTATTTTTTGGTATTCTGCGACATACTATTCGTTCTGAGATGAGAATATTGAGTATTTCATCAAATAAAGTTAATCTGTAGTATCTAGTTCCATTACGTCTTAAAAATTGCTCATCATATACATAATAGCCAGAATATTCAAATTCTTCGTTGTTGATTGTTTCCTTGTGATTTTTATTGGACCAATTCTTGATTGTTTGATGAGATACACGGATTCCAAGGAATATTTCAAAGTATTTACTTATTTTACGAAGTGATTGATATCCAATTTTCATTATTCTAGGTATTTTATCCATTATTTCTTGTAAAAATTGTTTATTTTCACCAATTAATGGATTATTGTATATTCCGAATTTTTTTTCCACATTTTTTGCATTAATATTGTTGTTCTTTGAATTCTGTTGTGTTTCCATTGATAGAAGAAAATATAAATATCAAAAAGTTAAGGGTGAATGTGATTTTATTATTGAATGTAAAAATTCTATAATTATTATTGAAGCTAAAAAGAAAGTATTAACAATAAAATCAAAATCAGAACAGAATTATAATATATTTATGGATTTATCAACAAGTTTATTAAAATCTCAAATTCAAGCAGAAAAAGTAGAATTTTTATTAAAAAAAATGGAAAAATTATTTTAAAAGAAAATAAGAGAAAGCATGAAATTTTATTAGGGGGACAGAACAATAAAAAAGATTTCCTTAACACAATTCGAATATTGTTCTTTACATAATAAAATATTTGTTGAAAAATTTCTAGAATCACTATTAAAAGGTGAATTTGGTCTTGAAATGGTGATGATAAACAAAATCAGGAATTTGAAGAATTTATAAAATATGGTAAAGAATTTAAAGAACAATACAAAAATTTAAACAAACTTCAAGAAGAAAATTTTAATAATTTTATATTAAGATGCTATTTTATGAGTTTACCTCAATTATTTGAAGTTATAAAAAAATCTTGTGATACTGATTCTTTTGATGAAAACTTACCTAAAAATAACATTGAAACTGGAACTTTTGATTGGTATTATTAATATGGTTTTTTTAAATGATATTTTAAAACCAAAATTTTGAAGATGATTAGTTATTCATCTCCATAATCCTTTTTGAGTAAATCATAAATTGTTTTTTTAATTTTTTTATCAGAACGTAAAACAAATTGGGGATTAGCAATTTTAATAACCCTACCTTTATCATTATAAACAAAATTATTTCTATCTTGTCTGTTACATTGATCACATTGGGGTATAATATTGCCTAATTCTAATGATTTATTGGGGTCTTTATGACCTTTTTGTAATTGTGTTGTAATATTCGGATAATGTATATTTGGTTCACCTTCAACAGATCCACAAGTAGCACACCTATAATTATATTGTTTTTTAAGAAACTCCCATTCATCTCCACTTAAGTTATCTGTTCTTTTTAAATTAGTAAAATTAGGATAATGTTTTTCAACACTTATTAATGCATATTCTCCAGGTTTTACATTATATTCTTCGCATTCTTTGTCTCGTCTTTGACCACTTATAATATACCATCCTTTTTGTTGTCCTAAATGTCTTGCTTGTTGGACATCATTTGGTCTTTCACCATATTCTCCTAAAAAATTAGTTAAATCTTCTTTTGACACTGGTTTTTGAAAGTTAGAATACAAATAAATTAATACTAATGCATCCTTTGTATAATTATCTTTTATTTTTAATCTGGGTAAACTAACACCAAATTTTTTTAAGTATTTTTCATATCTCTCTTTTAATTCTGAATAACACTCTATCAATTCAATTTCAGACATAGACATAATTATATTATACTTAAAACAATTTTTATATATAGTTACAATAATATGTAATTAAATATGAGTTGAAATATGATGATAAAAAAAGAATTGATGTATATATTGAAAAGTGAAATTAGATTACACATAATTTTATCATTAAATAATTTTCCAAAATCACCTAAAGAATTAACTTGTAAAGAATTTCATATTTCCCATATATCCTATAATTTAAAAGATTTAGTGGAAAAGAATTATGTAATGTGTATTACACCACATTTAAGAAAAAATAAAAAATTTATCTTAACTGATAAAAGTAAAAAATTAATAATGGAATTAAAAGAGTTAATTAGATAATTAATTAAGATTATCTAATGATTTTTTAAATTCTGAGGCTATAGCCTTTGCAAGCAATGGCGGTACTGCATTGCCTACTTGTTTATATTGTTGACTATTTGAACCTTTAAATTCAACATAATCTGGTATAGATTGAAGTCTACAAGCTTCTCTAACAGTCATGACTCTATTAATTGTTGGATGTAAAAACCTACCTGGTGCACTAGCACAACCACAGTTTCCAGTAATTGTATCTGCAGGTTTATTCTCATTTAATTTACCATAAATATTAGGATATCCTCTTTTAAGTTTTAATTCATCTGGCAAGTCCCCATGATTGCCTCCTTGAGGAATATTCTTAATTCTTTCTATAACTAGCTCAGAATGGTTAGGAGCTTTATGATTAAATAATTTATCTGAATTTCTTCTACAATACTCTTGATAATCATTTTGTGGAGGAAGATCATATTCAATACTTGATTCTTTGCATTCAATCATAGGTAAATCTGATAATGCATCTTTAACAGTTAAATATTGTTTTATATCATCTGAATAGACTAATAATGAATTTTTATCATGATGTGTTGGTGTAGGAAATTTAAAATTATAATCATGTTCTTTTCTAATGCCTACAAAGAATATCCTTTTTCTTAATTGAGGAACCCCATAATCTGCAGCTAATAATACTTTTGATTTTACATTATAACCTATTTCATTAAAGATATCAATAAGTTCATCTTTAATTAGTTCATCTTTACCATTTTTCATGGATGCTAATCCTGAAACATTTTCCATTAAAAACATTTTAGGTTTTATATCTTCAACAATATTTGCATAAATTCTAACAAGATTATTCCTTGGATCATCAATCATCCTATTTCCCACAGTACTGAAACCTTGGCATGGAGGTCCGCCAATAACTACATCAATGGAATTTGGATTAATATCATTTTCTCTTAAAAGTTTTAAAACATTTGTTTCATTTAAATCTTCATTAAATCCAATTGTATTTGGATGAGAATTGGTATAAGTTTCTAAAAATTTAGGTTCAATTTCAAATCCTGCTAAAATATTGAAATTTTCCATTTCAAAACCTAAACTTAATCCTCCCGCACCACAAAACAAATCTATACATTTATATTTATTTTTATCAGAACACATCTTAAAATCATCCTTAATAACCATAATTACCTCCATCATCATTCATTTAATTAGTGTATATGAATAAATAGAATGTATTATGTGAGTTATATAACTATTTAAGTTTATATTACATATAAAAATATTTTTTGAAAGTTTGAATTTTTTCATTATTTAATATATTAATTCTTAATTATTTAAATATTACTATGTAAATGATATGTATTTACAATGTATAATGTGGCAGTTATATATAAAATATTTAATAAAATATTAAAAATAAATGAGGGAAAAAATGAAAGATTACATTAGCAAAACTAAAGTTAACACTAGATTAGCAACAAGTATACCAGCTGCTATTAGAACAAAGTTTGATATTAAAACTGGAGATGAATTATATTGGGATATTAAAGATGATAAAATTATTATTAAAACAAAAGATTCAATAAAAGAGTTATAACTTTTGTAAAATATCATTTTAAAGTATTTAATAGTATGAAACAGCATTATTATACAATTTTCTAAACAAATAAACATAGGACATTATGAATAGGAGTGTAGGAAAAAATTTTAAGATAATTAATAAGTGAAAATGGATATGGACAAAAACAAGTTTCTAATTATTTAGGAATTAGCAAAGATAATCTTTCCAAAATAGAAAATAGTGAAACATATCATGCTTAATAAATTATGTTTATTATACTGTGGTTCTCCAGAATACCTATCCAAACAAACAGATTCTTATAAAAAACCAAATATAGCCTTTCACGGTGGCAATAAAGTGGATTTAAATATAGTTGCAAAAATGAATGAATTTGCAGGATTTTTAAAATTATTAAGAAAATTAGATGAAAATAATTAAACAGCAGGGTTTATTTTTAATAATAGACAATTATAAATCAATTTTCCACTAACTGCCACAACATTTATATACTAACAGTTGCATATGCAAGAGTAATACTTGCACATGCAAGAGTCGAGGTGGAAAATGTCAGAAAATGCAAATGTGGAATTATTAAGAGGAGACCCAAAAAAAGCAATAAACAAATTAGCTTACCCTATTATAGGAAGTTTGCTTCTGGTAATGCTAAATAACATTATAGACAGTGTATGGGTTGCAGGTTTAGGTTCAGACCCTCTAGCTGCAATAGGTTATATTACCCCATTATTTATGATTTTAGTAGGAGTGGGAAACGGTATAGGAGCTGGAGCAAACTCCCTTATTTCAAGGTTTATAGGAGCTAAAGATAAAAAAGGAGCAGACAGTGCAACAGCACATTCATTAATATTAAGTATAATTATTTCAATAGGTTTTATGGTGCTTTTCATTGCAATATTAGACCCTATATTAAAAATTATGGGAGCAAGTGAAGTATTAAATTATTGTAAAGAATATGGAGTAGTACTGTTTATCTGGACTTTTTCATTAATAATACCTACAATCATCGGCGGAATATTTAGAGCAGAAGGAGACGTAAACAGAGCAACACTTCCCCTTGCAGTTACTGCTATTGCAAACATGATATTGGATCCAATATTTATTTACGGATTAAATCAAGGTCTAGCAGGAGCAGCTCTGGCAACAGGAATAGCCGGACTTATTGGACTTTTAATGCAAATTTACTGGATTTATGTTAAAAAGAACACTTATCTTTCATACAGCCTTAAAAACTTTAAAAATAACATGAAAATGTATGCAGATATTTTAGCGGTAGGAATTCCAGCCAGTTTAGAACAGTTAATCATGGCTATACTTGCAATTATAGTTAATTTCTTATTGACAGTAGTAGCAGGAACCACAGCTGTTGCAGTATATACAGCAGGTTGGAGAATCATCTCTGTAGGAATCATTCCTGCAGTAGGAGTAGGAACCGCAGCAGTTACAGTAGCAGGAGTATCTTATGGTGCCCGTAATTACGATAAAATTAAAACAACTGTCAGATATGCAGTGAAACTAGGATTTATAGTTTCATTAATAACATGTATTTTAATCCATGTCTTTGCGGGACAAATTGCATATATATTTTCATATTCATCAAACAGTAGCCAATTAGCCCCACTAATAACAAAATTCCTACAGTTAATGTGTTTATTTGTTGTACCATTGGGAGCAACAGCAGCAAATGTATTTCAGGGACTTGGAAAAGGAACTGTTTCACTTGGTCTAACAATCATAAGAGAGTTTATTTTAGTTTTACTCTTTGCATGTTTGTTTGCATTCCCATTAGGTCTTGGAGAAATAGGAGTATATATTGGAATGCTTGCAGGAGGCTTTATTGGTTCTATAATCGCATATATAATCATTGAAATCTATGTTAAACGTCTAATTGGAGGTCAAAAACATGGGGCTTGAAGACGAAGAAAATGTTCCAACAATCCCATTTATTTCAACAATACACAGAAAGTATGGAATTTTTTTAAATCATAATATGAAAGATTATAATTTAAGTTTTGGACAGTACCCAATTTTAATAAGATTATATGATGAGGGGCCGTCAACACAGCAAAATCTAGCTAAAATATTCCAACTTAATGAAAGTACCATAACACGAGCACTAAACAAACTAGAAGAAAAAGAATATATTGAAAAACCCCCCGACTATGAAAACAAAAGAAAAAATTATGTCAAAGTTACTCCCAAATGTGCCAAAATAGCTAAAGAAGTTATGGACTACGATGAACAGTGGGATAAAATTTGTAGTGAAAATTTAAGTGAAAAAGAGTTTGAAGAATTTAAAACCACACTTAAAAAAATATATTCAACTATAGTAAAAAGAGAAGAAAAATGAGTTTTTACAACTCATTTACATTTTTTGAGGAGCTGGAACTCCTAAAATATCTAAAGCATTTTTTAAAGTAGTTTTAGCCCTATCAACTAAAACAAGTCTTGTATCTTCTACATCTGAACCAATAACTTGTTCAGCTTTATAGAATTTATTAAATGCACCAGCTAAATCCTGACAGTATTGTGTAATATTGTGAATCCTTTTTTTATTAGCACAGTCTTCAATAACCTGTGGGAATTTAGCTATTGTTCTAATTAAATCTTTTTCATTTTCATCAGGAACCCAGTCATCAGATACAGCTAAAGAAGATACATCTTTGCCTGATTTTTTAAGTAGTTTGCATGCTCTTGCATGAGCATACTGAATAGAAGCACATCCTCGCTCAAAACTTAATGCCTCATCCCATTTAAAGGTTAAGTGTTTTTCAGGAGATAATTTAGCTATAAAGAACCTGATAGCTCCAACACCAATATCTTCAGCCATCGGTTTAATTTCTTCATCAGTTAAATCAGGGTTTCTGGATTTAATTTCATCAGCTGCTCTTTTTACAGCTTCATCAACCAGTTCATCAACTGAAACAAATACTCCTTTTCTTGTAGACATGGATCCTGAAGGAAGTGTAATAAATTCATAGAATATAACTTCAGGAGGAATTTCTCTTAAAATTTCTTTAAAGATTACATTAATCTGTTGAGCTGCTAATTTATGGTCTGAACCTAAAATATCTAAAACCACATCCCCCTGAGTAGCTTTGTATCTGTGATAAGCTAAATCTCTTGTTGAGTAAAGTGAAGTGCCGTCAGACCTTCTAAGTACAAATTCTTTTTCAATTTGGAAGCAAGTTAAATCAATATAAGTTACATCACCATATGAGACAAATCCTTCATGGTCAAAGTATTTAATCATGTCATCCACTTCACCACTTCTTACAAACTGACCTTCCCATACAAAATCATCGTGGTTTATATTGATTCTATGAAGTGTTTCCTTAATTCCTAAAAGACAACTTTCAACTACTTCTTCGAATATTTTATTTAATTCAGGTTCTGCTCCACCTTCATATCTTTCAATCAAATTATCTACATGTGAAACTAAACTTTCATCTTCGTTTAATTTTTGATTAGCTTTGAAATATAATCTTCCAATCTTATGGTCGATTTTATCTCCTTCCTGATCTTCAATTTTCAAACCAAGTTCGGTAATTCCAAATACAATAATAGCTATCTGTCTTCCCATATCATTTACATAATACTGTGTTTCAACTTCCCTACCTGCTACTTTTAAAAGACGATTTAATGAATCACCAAAAATAGAATTTCTTACATGTCCAATGTGCAATGGACCGTTAGGATTAGCTGAAGTGTGTTCCAATATTATTTTTTCATCTGCCTTTGGAAGCTGACCATAATCTTTTCCGACATACTCTAAAAGCTTTTTAGAAAAATTTGAGTAATCAATAAAGAAATTGACATATGGGCCAATAGCTTCCACTTTTTCAAATATTTCAGGAATTTCAAGTTTTTCTACAATTTCAGAAGCTATAAGATTAGGAGCTTTCCTTAATTTTTTAGCAAGTGAAAATGCAATAGTACTAGCTAAATCTCCCATGTCCGGATTTGGTGGAAATTCTAATCTAAAATTCTTTTCATCTTCAACCTGAAAATTTTCTAAAGTATCATCTACTTCAAACTTGTCTAAAGCATCACTTATAGCATCAATTGCTTGTTTTTCTATCTCAAAATACATTAACTCACCTTTAAATTACAAACCTCTTAACCAAAGAGAAATATTTCCAATATACGGAATAACAATAGGATGGCCATCCCAAGTCAATACCCTTTCATTTATTTGATCTGCTGTTGCATAATATGGGTCAGGATGACTGTTATGGTCTCCTTTAATCATATAATACGTTGTTCCATTTATTTGTGTAATATTAATTACCCTATGAATTACAGGTTCATTATACCATGTTGCATCGTAAACAACAATGTCTCCTACCTGAACATCACTAGGATCAAATTCATGAATTCCTAAAAAATCAGCTTTTTCAACAGCTACAATATCTCCCCTATAGAAAACAGGTTCCATACTTCCTGAGACAACTACATTTAAGTGTTGGGCAGCTATTAAAACTACTGCAAGAATAACGATGTAAGATATGATTTCTTTATAATCTGTCACGCTAACACCTTAATAATTAAATATATATTAATAATTATAAATAATTTAGCTAAATCTTATAAAATATTTTAAACATATGGATTGACGGTTAAATTGTTGATAAAATAAATTAAAAAATAATGTCAAATAGATGACACTATTCTTTTTTCTTAAAAGCCACTTCTAAAGCTACTTCAATAGCTTCTGCAGTTTGTGTTAAGTCCTCCATACTGTGAGCACTTGAAATAAAGTTACATTCAAATTGACTTGGAGGAATGAAAACCCCTTCTTTTAATAATGCTCTAAAGTATCTCAAGAATCTTTTTGCATCAGAATTATGGGCATCGTCATTATTATAAACTGGAGCAGGGTTGAAATATATCTGGAACATTGATCCACAGCCCACAGGAGTAATATTATATCCCTGTTCATCAATAATTGACTGAATATTGCTTCTTAAAAAGTTTCCTTTTCTTTCCAAATCTTTGTAGAACTGATTATCTAACTGTTTTAATGTAGATATTCCTGCCTGAACAGATATTGGATTACCGCTGAAAGTACCAGCCTGATAAACTGGTCCATTAGGTGCTATTAATTCCATTATTTCTTTTTTACCTGCAAAGGCACCCATAGGCAAACCTCCACCTACAATTTTACCCATTGTAGTTAAATCAGGAGTTACACCATAATATTCCTGAGCTCCACCTCTAGCTAATCTGAAACCAGTTATAACTTCATCAAATATTAATAAAATATTATTTTCTTCAGTAATTTTTCTTACAAATTCCAAAAATCCTTTTTTAGGTTCAATACAACCAATGTTACCCATAACTACCTCCATAATAAGACAAGCTATGTTATCACCATCTTTTTGGATCAAATCACTTAAAGCTTCTTCATCATTGAAAGGTACAGAATAGGTATTTTTAGCTGTATCAAGAGGAATTCCTTTAGTATCTGGAACACAAGATTTACCAGGTTCTCCTTTAACTAATGTATAATCATGAGCACCATGATACGCACCGTCAAATTTAATAATTTTATCTTTACCTGTAAAACCACGGGCTAATCTTATAGCACTCATAGTAGCTTCTCCACCACTATTTACAAATCTTACCATTTCAGCACTAGGTATTCTGTCAACAACTTCTTTTGCTAAAATGATTTCATTTTCAGTTGGAGCACCATAAGCAGACCCGATTGTTAACTGATTGGACACTTCCCTAACTACTTTAGGATCAGCATGACCAAGTATTAAAGGACCATAAGCCAAACAGTGGTCAACATACTTATTTCCATCAACATCATATATTTTTGAACCGCTAGCTTTTTTAACAAAAAATGGATATGGTTCAAATGCACGAACTGGAGAGCTAACTCCCCCAGGAATGAATTTTTTGGATTCTTGGAATAAATCTTTGGAAAACATATTATCACATTATAAATTTTGAATTAAAGAGTTTACACAAGCCACAGCTATTGGTGTTCCACCTTTAGGGCCTTCAACAATAATATTTGGAATATTTGAATTTCTTAAAGCTTCTTTTGAATCTGCAGCACCTACAAAACCAACAGGAACTCCAACAATAGCCTTAAGGTTCATTTCACCTTTTTCATATAAGTCCATAGCTTCAAAAACAGCTGTTGGAGCATTACCAGAAACAACAATTCCTTCAAAATCATTTCTTGCAGCATACCTCATAGCAGCAGCCGCTCTTGTAATTTGATTTTCTTTAGCTATTTTTTTAACTTCCTCATTTTTAATAAAACATTCAACTTCTCCCTCATATTGAGTTATACCATATTTAACCATATTAATATCAGTTAAAATTGTTTCTTTATTTCTTAAAGAAGTCATAGCTGCTTCAACAAAATCAGCACTCATATGTACAAGTTTAGCATATTCTGGATCAGCTGTAGAGTGAACAATACGTTCAACAATATCTCTCTCAGCAGGAGCCAAATCTTTAATGTCATCACCAATAAGGCCGCGAATAATTTCCCTACTTTTAGTAGCTATATCATAACCTTGTTTAGTTGATGCACCCATAAACATCTGATTTTTCATAGTACTAATATATAATGTTAATATATTTATAATTTTAAAAATCAGATTATTAAAAAAAGTTTATTCTTTAGATGCGGACAAACCTGCCAAATATCCTGTAGAAAATGCAATTTTAAGATTATAACCGCCAGTAGGACCAACAGGTTCTAAAACCTCACCAGCAAAATATAAATCCTCAGTTATTGTTGATTCCATAGTTTTAGGATTAATATTTTCAATATTTATTCCACCTAAAGTAACATGGCTTAAATCTTTATTAAAACCGGAGATTTCAAATTTGAAATTTTTTAAAGCTTCAATTAACTTATTTTTTTGTTTTTTATTAATTCTGCTTAACTGAGTTTCCTCGTCAATCTCAAGATGTTCCAAAAAGAATTTAATGAAATTATTAGTTAAAAAGTATTTTAAATAGTTTTTAATAAATGTTTTTCCCTTATCCTGAAAATCATTGGTAAATTTAACTCTTAATTCTTCCTGATTAACATCAGGACACAAATCAACAGACAACACTTCATCTAATTCAATATCCCCATTATCCAAAATATTATAATCAGTATTTCTGGAAATTTCACTACTTATATTTAAAATTCCCGGCCCTGTTAAACCTACATGACTTATTAAAACATTGCCTTTAATTTTAAAGGTTTTATATTTTATAACAACATCATATAATGTAATTCCTGCAATGTCTGACAGGTCTTTTTTAGTTATTAATGGAACTAGTCCATATTTAATATCTGTAACCGGATTATCCGTCAGATAATATCCATCTCCAGTTGAACCTGTTTTTGGAAATGTAGCCCCACCAGTAGCTATTATGATTTTTTCAGCAATTATATCATTATTTATTATAAAATTATCTTCTTTTTTAATATCTGAAACTTCATAATTGTATTTTATAGTTATATCTTTTAAGTAATATTTTAAAATAGCCAATATATCCTGAGATTTCTCTGTTTCAGGAAATACCCTATTATTATCTTCAACTATAAAATCCAGACCTCTGTTTCTAAATAAGTCCAGTAGCATTTCATTTGTAAAAGTGTAAAAAGAGTGTTTTAAAAAGTTTTTATCATGAAAAGAATTTAATAGCTTTTTAATTGGCTTTTCATTAGTTATATTGCATCTGCCCCCTCCAGTAATAAGAAGTTTGCTGCCCAAAGATGAGTTTTTTTCAAGCAATACAATATTCAAATCTGCAGAAGCAGCAATTGCAGCCATTATTCCTGCAGGACCTCCGCCAATTATAGCTATATCAAATTCTTCCATATTAATCAAAATTTAAGGAGTTAATCTGTGTCTGTCTCTTGGGAAGAGAACTGTTTCACGAATATTTTCAACACCTGTAAGTACCATAGCTAATCTGTCAGCACCTACACCCCAACCAGCATGAGGAGGCATACCATATTCGAAAGCTTTTAAGTAGCTGCCAAATGAAGCTACATTTAATCCTTTTTCTTCAATTTGTTTTACTAAAACATCATATTGGTGTACACGAGTAGCACCAGAGGATAATTCCAAGTTATTATACATCAAATCAAATGCATGTGCTTTAGTAGGGTCTTTGGAATTAGGCATTACATAAAATGGTTTAATTTCAGAAGGCCATTCAGTTAAGAAGTAGAATCCTCCCATTACATCACCTAATGCTTTTTCACCTGCACGGGATAAATCTTCACCCCAGCTCATTTCAACATCTCTGGAGTTTACAATATCAACTGCTTCATCATAAGTTACAACAGGGAAAGGACCGTCAGGAACAGGCATTTCATGTTCTAATATATTTAATTCTTCTTTACAGTCTTCATTAATGTCAATGATAACTTGTTCAAGCATATTATTGAGTATTTTCATCACATCAATGTCGTCCATAAAAGAAGCTTCCGCATCAATAGAAACAGCTTCGTTTAAGTGTCTTAAAGTATCATGTTCTTCAGCTCTGAAAATTTGACCGATTTCAAATACTTTATCCATTCCACTAGACATCATCATCTGTTTGTATAATTGTGGAGACTGACCTAAGAATGCTTCTTTTTCGAAATATGTGATTGGGAAAAGTTCAGTTCCTCCTTCAGTAGCAGAAGCTACAAGTTTTGGAGTGTTAATTTCCATAAATCCATTTTCATAGAAGAAATCCCTTACAGTATGGAACATTCTATTTTTAATTTTAAAAATAGCACTGACATTATCCCTTCTTAAATCAATGAATCTGGAGTCTAACCTGGTATCAATTTCAGCTTTAACTTTATCAGTAGGATCCATAGGAAGTGGCTGATTAGCTAAGTTTAAAAGATTAATTTCTTTAGGAATAATTTCAACACCCGTAGGTGCTTGGTTAGCTTCCTGAACTGTACCTTTAATAGCTACAACGGATTCTTTTCTAAGTTTCCTAATATCTTCAAGTATTTCTGCATCTACTTTTTTACTTGGTGCGGTAATTTGTACCTTACCTTCTCTATCTCTAATAATAACAAAGATGATTCCACCTAAATCACGGATTTCATGTACCCAACCCATGACGATGACATCTTGTCCAGTTAAATCAGGAATGACATTTTTAGTATAATTTGTTCTTCTCCATTCATTTAATAAACCTTGCATTGGTTCACCTCTAGGTTT
>ENA-OPAY01000078-OPAY01000078.1-human-gut-metagenome-genome-assembly--contig:-NODE-78-length-16169-cov-1.413181_pt1 | contig 16169 bp, 16 predicted proteins | sample MGYA00241064_ERZ501444 | MGnify/ENA primary metagenome ERZ501444 (study PRJEB25962, sample SAMEA2042573) | human gut metagenome | biome: human gut; feature: human-associated habitat; material: faeces... | reverse complement strand
TCCTACACCGCTGTTGCCTGTAAAAGCCGAAGTTTTGCCCATGAGCAAGGCTTTTAGTCTTGCAACCTCATCCTCCCTTTGAGGAGAAGTACAAAAAACCTCAAAGCCTGCATTTTTGTATATAGAGGCAACCTTTTCGCCGCTTTCGATATCGTCCTTAGATATTACAATTATCGGCTGCATATCGCTGTTAATTGCGGCAGCGGTCATTTTATCTATAACCGCATAATTAGGGTACGGCGATACAGTCGAGCAAACTATTACAAGCACATCAATATTTGCAAGCGGTGGACGCTTGAGCTTGTTTTTCCTCGGTAAAATCTCATCAAGAGAAACAAAACCCTCTTTTTGAATTGTTATTTTTACTCTGTCGCCAACAAGAGGAGAATTTCCGCTTTTGCGGAAACTTCCTCTTGCCTTACATTCGTATATTTGATTATCGCACTCAACATAGTAAAATCCGCCGAGCACCTTCATCAATAATCCTTCGTTACTGCTCATACCGATTAATAAGCCTCTGCTGTCGGCTCGGTAGCCTCGGTTGCAGGAACATTCGGTTCTGTCGGAGGCTCTGTGTATGGCGGTTCGGTTTCGGCAGGAGCTGTGGTAGCTACTACATACTGATGAGTACCTGTCGGTGTTACCACAAGTGTTGAGTAGTCTATGGTGTACTCACGATATACCTGACCGTCAAGCTGAACAACAATGTTTGAAATGCCCGAACCCGTAAACTCAAGGGTGCAGGTCTTATTGTACTGCGGTACAAGTGTTTTTGAATACTTAGGGTCTACGACACCGTCTACAATAACTGTCATTTCAACAGATTCGGGAGCATTTGTAGGTAAGTCAACATAAACATTTACGGTTGCAATGTCGCCCTTGCCCGAGCTTACTGTAAGTGTTACAACAGTACCCTTGTCTACCTTGCCGTACTGCAACGGTGACTGCGAAAGAACCGTATCCTTTGCCTCTTTGCTCTCGTCATCATAAACTGTTTCTACTGTAAGTCCTGCATCTACGAGCTTCGTCTTTGCCTCTGAAAGCAAAAGACCCGAAACTGATGGGATAGTTACCTTTTCGTCCCTCTGTCCGTTTGCAACATAGATATAAACGGTAGAACCTATATTTGTCTGAACGCCTGCCTTAGGGAATACCTCTGCAACATATCCCTTAGGAGTTTTTGTGTTTTCAATATAAATAATCTTTGGCACAAGGCTCTTGCCCTCGATTATTGAGGACGCATCTTTCTCTGAATAGTTGAGAATATAAGGAACAGAAACATTTGTGTCTGTTCCGTTTACCTTGAGTGTAATCTGCGAACCCGACTTAACAAGTTTAGAATCAGCGGCAGGCTCTTGCTCAAGAATTACGCCAAGCTCTTTAGATGCATCGTGCTTTCGATAACAAAATTAAAGTTATCCTTGTTATCGGCATTTGCCTCGGCGATTGTTTTGCCGACAAAGTTAGGAACTTCCACATCTTTTGCCTGCGAGGTTGTGCAGCCTTTGAAAAGCGCAAGACCGACAAACACCGCTACCACAACAACGGCAGAAATTATAATGCCCTTAATTGCATAGTAAGACGGCTTGTGTACTACCTTTTCTTCTTCCTCTGCCGTATCAATTTCAGGCTCGGGAGTTTCTTCCGTCTTTGTAACAGCCTTGTCAAACTTGCCGCTGTTTGTCTTTGTATCCTTTAGTGAAGTGACAAACTTTGTAGGCTGATTGTCAACAAACTTGGAATAATCAAAAACAATGGACGGATTAAGTCTGAAACGCTCCATATCGTTGACCATTTCAGCTGCCGAGTTATATCTGTCGGCAGGGTTCTTTTCCATTGCTTTCATTGTAATCTGCTCAAGACCGATTGGAATAGCGGGGTTAAGCTCTCGTGGGCGCTTTGGTGTTGACTGTAACTGCATAAGAGCTACGGAAACTGCGCTGTCTGCATCAAACGGGAGCTTGCCCGTAAGCATTTCATAGAGCATAACGCCGACAGAGTAAATATCAGACTTGCCGTCTGTTGCCTCTCCTCTTGCCTGCTCCGGTGAGATATAGTGAACCGAACCGATAGCGTGTTCTGTCATTGTGCGTGTTGCCTTGTCAGAAAAGCGGGCAATGCCAAAGTCTGTTACCTTGATTGTGCCGTCCTGCAAAAGCATAATGTTCTGCGGCTTTATGTCACGATGAACGATGCCATGCTCATGAGCGTGCTGTAAAGCCTTGAGTACCTGACTTGTAAGATATAAAGCCTCTTTCCACTCAATGATACCCTGCTGATCAAAGTATTCTTTAAGTGTAATGCCGTCAATGTATTCCATTACAATATACTGAATCATATCACCGAAACTGACATCATACACCTTAACAATATTAGGGTGTGAAAGTGTTGCGATAGCCTTTGATTCATTTTTAAAACGGCGAATAAACTCCTCATTATTGAGATATTCGTCTTTAAGGATTTTTATGGCTACCTCACGGTCATCAAGAGTATCGTTACAGCGATATACATTAGCCATACCGCCAACGCCGATTAGCTCATGAATTTCATAACGGCCGTCAAGTCGTTTGCCGATATATTTATCCAATTTATTTCACTCTCCGTTTCTCAGTAAATAACCGTAGCGGTAATATTATCTGTTCCGCCGCCTTCCTTTGCCTTTTCAACGAGCTTGTTAATAAGGCTCTCGCCTCTGTTTTCATGGCAAATTTTTACCATATCGCCCGTTGTTATGCAGTTGGAAAGTCCGTCAGTGCATATCAAAAGAACATCGCCGTAAATAAAGTTTGCCTCTATATAGTCAAGCCTTACAGACGGTTTTATTCCGAGTGCTCTTGTTATAAAATTCTTATTTGGGTGATTCTGTGCCTGCTCATAGGTAAGCTCGCCTCTGCGCACCATTTCCTGCACAACAGAGTGATCCTCTGTAAGCTGTTTGATTTTGCCGCCTCTTATTGCATAGGTACGGCTGTCACCAACATGGACAATATGAACTGTTGTATCCTTTACAAATACAAATTCGCATGTTGTACCCATTCCCGTAAGCTCAGGGTCTTTAATTGAAAGCTCATATATCTTCATATTTGCGTTTACAACAATTTCTGCTATAAGCTCGCCAATTTGTTCTTTGGTCATATCATCTTTATATAAATCGGTAATTTTTGAGCTTATGTATTCAACAGCTGTTGCACTCGCAATATTGCCACCGTTGGCACCTCCCATTCCGTCACAGACTACTGCCCAAGCACAGCTGGGAGAAATAACTCCGAAGCGGCAATCGTCCTGATTTTGAGAACGCACTAAGCCAATGTCACTTTTGCTAAAGACTTCCAAGTTATTTTCCTCCTTCGTTAGTATGATTTCGTCTGAGCTGACCGCAGGAAGCGTTAATATCACTTCCAAGGGTTCGCCTGACTGTTGCCGCAATATGTTTTCGGCCGAGTATATTTACAAAGGCCTGCTGCCTTTCAATACTGCTTTTTTTATATCCTGTTCCGTCAACCGTATTTACGGGGATAAGATTTACATGACAATTCATATCAGCAAGCCTGTCTGCAAGCTCGTAGGCATCTCTGTCAAAGTCATTAACACCGCTTATCATAGAATATTCAAAGGTAACTCTTCTGCCTGTAATGTCAAAGTAATCCTTGCAAGCCTTTAAAAGCTCATCCATTGAATACCGCTTTGCAATAGGCATAGTTTTTTGCCTTACTGTGTCATTTGGAGCGTGAAGCGACACAGAAAGCGTAATGCCAAAGTGCAACTTTGCAAGCTCGTAAATTTTGGGAACTATGCCGCAGGTGGAAATTGTAATGTGGCGCATACCTATATTAAGTCCGTTATCGTCTGAAACAAGCTTTAAAAATTTTACCACATTGTCAAAGTTGTCGAGCGGCTCGCCCATTCCCATAAGTACAATGTTTGATATTCTAATGTTCAAATCCTTTTGTGCCGACTCAATTTGATTGAGCATTTCGGACGGAGTCAAACTCCTTGAAAAGCCGCTCCTGCCCGTTGCGCAAAAGGTACAGCCCATTTTGCAGCCCACTTGTGTGGAAATGCAAATTGAGTATCCGTGTTTATAATTCATAACAACGGACTCTACACATTCACCGTCATTGAACGAAAAAAGATACTTTACTGTCTTATCATACCTTGAAATTAGTTTTTTTTCAATATTTGCAACAGAAATGTAACAACTTCTTTTTAAAAAATCCTTGATTTTCGCAGAAACATTAGACATTTCATCAAAAGAAGTGACATTTTTGTTAAGCCATTGATATATTTGCTTTGCTCTGAATTTTTCAAAGCCATTTTCGGTTACAAGGGTGGTAAGCTCGTCTAAGTCAAGTGATTTTATATCAATTAAGCTCAAAAGATTACCTCCTTGTAAATACTGATATGTAAAAGCCGTCGCCGTCATAGCTGTGCGGCATAAGCGTTATTTCGTATGGCTGTTCTTCATACGCTCTGGCAAGCTGAGGGGGAAGCTCAAGCGCAACACCCTCAAAATCGCTGTGCTCGGCAAGAAATTTTGCTGTATTTTTATTGTTTTCCTGCGGATTCAGCGTACAGGTCGAATATACAAGTTTTCCGCCTTTTTTTAGATATTTTGCACTTTCGCAAAGTATTTTATACTGAATATCAGCAAGGTCTGTATCTATAAGGTCATCTTTATAGCGAATTTCGGGTTTGCGTGAAAGCACTCCGAGTCCGCTGCACGGCACATCGCAAAGTATTCTGTCAGCCATAGGCAACGGATTTTCGTCTGACGAACCGTCACGCAGGCAGGTTTCTACAATATCTATGCCAAGCCTTTTTGCACCTTTTTCAATAAGTTTCAGCTTATGCTCGTACATATCGCAGGCAATAATTTTGCCGCTGTTGTGCATATATTCGGCTGTGGTAAAGGTTTTTCCTCCGGGTGCAGAGCAAATGTCAAGCACCGTCTGTCCCATTTCGGCTGAAAGAAAATAAGCACAAAGCTGTGAGGATAAGTCCTGTATATGAAATAAACCGCCCTTGTAGGCTTTAAGCCTTTCTATTGAACCTGTATCAGCAAGCCTTACCGAATTTTCGGGAAAATCAACCTTTTCGGCTTTCACCTTATCATCGGCAAGCGCATCTATGAGCTTTTCTGCGTTTGTTCTTAATGTATTTACCCTTGCGTAAATATTCGGTCTGCCGCTCAGCTTTTCCAAAATTCCCTTAGCATTTTCTTCGCCATAGGACTCAAGCCATAGCTTTACAAGCGGCTGCGGACAGGAATATTTTACCGAGTAATACTCCGCCTTATTTTTTATATCGGGATATTTTACTTTGCAGTTATCCCTTGCAAAACTGCGCAAAATTGCATTTATAAAACCGGAGGATTTTTGAAGTTTTTGCTGTTTTGCAAGCTTTACACTTTCATTAACAGCGGCACTTTCGGGAATTTTATCCATAAAAGCCATTTGCAAAAGTCCGAGTCGGAGAATAATTTTTGTCTTTAACTCAATTTTCCTCAACGGAATTTTAGAGTATTGTTTAATGATGTAATCAAGCGTGATTTTTCGCTCAAGAACACCATAAACGAGCGCCGAAGTAAAGGCAGCATCGAGCGGTGTAAGCTCGCCCTCCTTTACTGCATTGTTAAGCGCAATATTAGAGTATGCTCCGTCCTGTTCAATTTTCAGTAATACTTTAAATGCAGTTTTGCGTGAATTAGCCATTAAAAAATCTCTTTTCTTATCTTCTTCTGTTATTCGCTATTATAAGCAATCTTAAAAGCTGTAAAATAGCGGTAAGCGCAGATGCAACATAAGTCATTGCCGCTGCCTGCAAAGTGCGTTTCGCACCCGTGTACTCCTCGCCGTAAAGCAGGTTGCCGTTTCTGATTGTTTCAAGCGCTCTTTTAGAAGCGTTAAACTCAACGGGAAGAGTTGCAATTGTAAAAAGTACGGAAAATCCGAATAAAGCTATACCGATATACAACATAACAAAACCGATTTTTGCGGAAAAACAAAGTCCCAATATAATCAAAAACCAACTTAATTTTGAACCGATATTCGCCATCGGAAGAATTGCCGAGCGAATTTTATTCGGTAAATAATTCTGTGCGTGCTGAACAGCGTGACCTGCCTCATGACAAGCAACGCCTACGGCTGCTACGGGATTTGCATTATAAACACTGTCTGAAAGTCTGATTACATTAGTTCTCGGGTCAAAGTGGTCAGTAAGATTTCCCGCTACCCTTTCAATACGCACTCCGTAAACACCGTTTTGCCTCAGCCCAACCTTTATAGTCATCAGGAGATAGTTTTCTAACATATTGTTGGTACCGCTGCGCCATGAGCACCTTGGAATGGTCTTCATAGCTTTGCCCTACATTGTCATATTTCTTGAATTTCTCATCTGAGAATATTTGGAAAATGTGGAAGAAACATTAATCTGACATATAAGCGAAATGATTACGCAAGGAAGAATAAACACAACATATGTCCAGTCAAAATAAAACATAAAAATTCTCCTTTATATCCCTATATCAGTTAAAGCTGTCACCGATATTTAATTTATGACCTGCAAGAAAAGCTGCCGACGGCATACGCTTTTTTCCCTCGGGCTGCAGCTCAATAATCTCTACCGAACCGCTGCCGCAAGCCACAATAAGCGGCTTTGTGCTGATTATTGTGCCCACTTTTCCGCTTTTTTCGCATACCTTTGTGGAATAAATTTTAAGTCTTTTGCCACCGCACTCTGCCGTTGCAATAGGCCATGGGTTTAAACCACGCACCTTGTTATGCACTTCACTTGCCGATTTTGTAAAATCAATCGGGCAAAGCGACTTGTCAATCTTTGAAGTATGCGTTGCCTTGCTCTCGTCCTGCTTTACAGGTGTAATCTCGCCGTTTTCAAGCATTTCAAGAGTTTTTATAATTAATTCTCCGCCGAGAATACTAAGTCTGTCAAAAAGCTCTCCCGAAGTTTCGTTCTCTCCGATTTCGGTTTCAACAGTAGTGAGAATGTCGCCTGTGTCAAGCCCCTCTGACATCTGCATAGCGGTCACGCCTGTAACCTTGTCGCCGTTCAAAACCGACTGCTGAATCGGCGCTGCACCTCTGTACTTAGGCAAAAGCGAGCCATGAATATTAATACAGCCGTATTTTGCGCTTTCAAGCACTGCTTTCGGCAAAATTTTTCCGTAAGCGGCAACTACGATTACATCGGGATTATATTTTTTAATAATTTCAAGCGGCTCATCGGATTTAAAGGTTGTCGGCTGATAAACAGGAATATTAAGCTCCTGCGCACAAACCTTTACATCCGGAGGAGTAAGCACCATTTTTCTGCCCCTTGGCTTGTCGGGCTGAGTAAAAACAGCCTGTACTGTGTGCTTGCTTTCATACAATTTTTTGAGTGCGGGCACTGCAAAATCGGGAGTGCCCATATAAATTATATTCATAATTAATCCTCAATCAGCCAAACATTTCTTCGTATTCTTCGGGAGTAAGCATTTTGCTTGCTTTCTGCTTGAAAAGAATACCGTCAAGGTGGTCAAGCTCATGGCAAAAAGCTCTTGCGAGCAATTCGTCGCCTTCTACGGTAAATTCGTTGCCATGTCTGTCAAAAGCCTTTACCTTAACATGGTTAGGGCGCTTTGTAATTCCCCATTCGCCTGGGCAGGATAAACAACCCTCAAGTCCCTCCTGCTCTCCGCTTGTTTCAACAATAACAGGGTTTACAAGCTCAATAACCTGATTTTTCTCTTGGCTCACATCAATTACAACAACTCGGCGGATAACACCAACCTGCGGAGCGGCAAGACCGACACCGCCCGAATCGTGTAAAGTTTCTATCATATCATCTATAAGCTGTGCAAGTCTGTCATCAAATTTAACAACCTGACGGCAGTTTTTTGTGAGAACGCTGTCGCCCTCTTTAACAATTTGCCTAATAGCCATATTCACACTTCCTTAACATACAAGGGCGTTCATATCGGCATAAACCGACACACCCGAAAACTCCTTATCCTTGCCAAACTCGCAAATTATCTTTGAAAGCAGGGCACGAAATTCGGAATTGTTTTTACATTTAATAATAATTTTATATCTGTATTTATTACTTATTTTTACCACCAATGCAGGAGTGGGACCTAATATACGCAGTGGCATATTCGGATAATTTTTCTTTGCCTCATCTGTGAAAAGGTGCAAAAATTTTCTTGCGCCGTTCAAAGTAACCTCTCTGTTCTGCGACACAAAACCCACAAGGCATATATCGGCAAAAGGCGGATACAGCATTGCTTTGCGAACCTTTATTTCATTTGAAAAGAAAGCATTGTAGTCCTGCCTTGCCGCCATTGAAATTATAAGGTTGTCGGGAGTAAATGTCTGTATAACAGCCATTCCCTTGTCGTTGCCTCTGCCACTTCTGCCAACCACCTGTGTGAGCAGTGAAAAGGAGCGCTCATAGCTGCGGTAATCGTCGGCATAAAGCATATGGTCGGCATTGAGCACACCAACCAAAGTTACATTTGGAAAATCAAGTCCCTTGGCAACCATCTGCGTGCCCACAAGAATATCGTATTCACCGTTGGCAAAAGCACTTATCATTTTTTCGTAAGAGGATTTAGACGAGGTTGCGTCTGTATCCATTCTTAAAATTCTTGCCTCCGGGAAAATATCAGAAATATCCTTTTCGGCTCTCTGCGTGCCTGTTCCGCCAAAGGTCAGCCTGTGGCTGTGGCATACGGGACATTCGTCCGAATATGGTACAGAATATCCGCAGTAGTGGCACATAAGCCTGTTATTTGCACTATGGTAAGTAAGTGAAATTGAGCAGTTTGGGCATGTAACTGCCTCGCCACACGCCCGACAGGTTACAAAGGTATTGTAGCCTCGGCGGTTGAGTAAAAGTATCGACTGCTTTTTATGCTCAATATTATATGCAATGTTTTGTAAAAGAACATCTGAAAAACCGCTGGTATTGCCGTTTTTGAGTTCTTCCCCCATATCCGCAACAACAACCTCTGGCAATACGGCTTTTCCGTATCGTGCAGTAAGGGTATTGAGCGAATATCTGCCTGTCTGTGCATAGTAGTAGGTTTCCACACTCGGTGTAGCCGAGCTAAGCACAAGCAATGCATTATTGTACGAACAGCGGAATTTTGCAATCTCTCTTGCGTGGTAGCGTGGAGAGCTTTCGGATTTGTAGCTGTATTCCTGCTCCTCGTCCATTATAATGAGTCCTACTTTGTCAAACGGGGCAAACACCGCACTTCTTGTACCTATTACAATCTGTGCTGCGCCCTGCTTAACTCGTTTGTACTCGTCAAGTCTTTCTCCAAGTGAAAGTGCACTGTGAAAAACAGCGATTTTGTCGCCAAATCGCTTTGCGAACTGTGACACAAACTGCGGAGTAAGTGAGATTTCGGGCACCATTACTATAATGCCCTTGCCGTCATCAATTACCCTCTCAATCAGCTTTATAAACACGCTCGTTTTGCCCGAACCTGTTACACCGTACAACAGGCTTACGCTTGCAAACGGCGAATCATATTCATTGTAAAGCGAATCGCAGGCTGACTGCTGTTCCTCTGAAAGTACAATTTCTTTTAAAGAATTATCTTTCTGTCTGCTGTCAATTCTGAATACCTCTTCGTCAAAAAAGTAAATCAAACCTTTTTTGCAAAGTGCGTCTACAACAGCATTTGTAACACCTGTAAAATAGCAAACCTCTTTTACCGAAATTGCGCCCGACATTTCAATAAGCTCAAATACATTTTTCTGCTTTTCGGTAAGTTTCACTCCCGATATATCTGCATTGGGAGTAACCGCTGCCATTTTCATCACGGCATCATTTACCCTGCGAAAAATTTCGTCCGACTTATAAAGCACACCTTTTTGCACAAGGAGTTCAAAAGGATCAGCTGAGCTGTAACCGAAAGCGTCAAGCAACACTTCGCTTTTTACAGCCTTTCGCTTAGAAAAGAGGTAATTATAAATTCTCTGTTCCTCATCGGTTAATTCCTCAAAGGAAAATTCGCTTTCATCTTTTGCACCGTACATAGTAGTAACCTTGTAGTTAATACCTGCCGGCAGCATTGTTTTTACTGCCTCATAATAGGTGCAAAAATAATGTGACTTCATAAAAGCGGCTGTCTTAAGCATTTCATCGTTTAAAACAGGCTCATCATCAAGTACGGAAATAATCGACTTTAAGCCTTTGATTTCTCCCTGATGAACAGCGGTGATTATCCCCTGCCTTTTATGGTTTCCTCTGCCAAAAGGCACAAGAACACGCACTCCCGCAACCGCTTTGTCAAGCATTGAATCGGGAATTGCGTAGTCAAAAGCCTTGTCAAAGGAATATGCTGCTTTTTCAACAGCAATCTCAGCTATTTGGGAGCTCATCATCGTCAGGCTCTAAAATGCCAATCTCGTGATTTTTGATTTCATCAATAGCAATGAGAACAGGCTTATCGTCTGTAACCTCGCCGCTCTCCTCCTGCTCTGCTGTAATCTCTCTTGCTCTCTTTGCAACACCTACAACGAGGGCATACTTGCTCTGCTTACCTGCGAATAATTCATCAACATTAACCTTATGCATAATTAATCTCCTATCATTATCATAATATATTTTCCGAAAAAATCGGTTATTTACTCTCTTTTTCTAAAATATCAAGAACTTCGTTTACCGCTGTGTCGAGGTCATCGTTCACAACATTGTACTTATATCTGTTCTTAAATGACATCTCATGCTCCGCCTCTGCAAGTCGCTTAGCGATGGTTTTTTCATCTTCGGTTCCTCTGCGGTGAAGTCTGCGTGAAAGCGAATCTATGGAAGTAGGAAGAATAAAAATACTTAACACATCAGGATATTTTTCAAGAATTTGAAGTCCTCCCTGAACCTCAATTTCAAGGAATACATCATAGCCCTGATTGAGTAAATCTTCTACCTGTTTTTTAGGTGTGCCGTAGTAATTGTCACAATACTTTGCATACTCAAGAAAACCGTTTTCTTCTATAAGTTTTTCAAACTGTTCCTTAGTAACAAAATTATAATGCACTCCGTCAATTTCACCTTTTCGAGGTTTTCTTGTGGTATTTGATACCGAAAGGCGGATATTAGGGTTTCGCTTTAAAAGCTCAGCCATAATAGTGCCCTTGCCCACACCCGAAGAACCTGTGTAAAGCACTAACTTGCCCTTAGATTTACTGTTCATCCTTTTGTTCCTCACTTTCAGCGGTTCTGTTATGAATAGCCTCCGCAGATATTGCCGACAGCACAAGATGATCGTCCTCCATAACAAGCACTGCCTTGCATTTTCTTCCGCAGGTGGCGTCTACAAGCATTCCCTTGGATTTTGCGTCCTGCACAATTCGTTTAACAGGTGCCGCATCGGGAGCGACAACGGCAATCAGTTTATCCGAATTAACAAGATTACCAAATCCTATATTGATAAGTTTCATAACTTCTCCTTACTCAATATTCTGAATCTGCTCACGCATTTTTTCAATTTCGCTCTTGATTTTTACGACCTTATGCGCAATCTCGGCATCCTGAACCTTTGAGCCGATTGTGTTCGCCTCTCTGTTCATCTCCTGAATAATAAAGTCTATTTCTCTGCCGATCGGAGTTTGCGACTCCATAATCTTTGAAAGCTGCGCAAAGTGACTTCTCAGTCTTACGGTTTCCTCTGCAACCGCTACCTTATCGGCAAATACCGCAACCTCTGTGAGCACTCTCTGCTCGTCAATATTAATATTGTAATCAAGCAAAGTCTTATTGATTCTGTCGAGCAAGCGTTCCTCGTACTCTTTTACAGTCTGCGGCGAACGCTCCTCAATCTCTTCAACGGTAGCAAGAATAACCTCTGCTCTGCCGAGAATATCGGCTTTCATCTTCTCGCCCTCTGCCTCACGCATTGCAATAAATCCGTCTATCGCAGTATTAGCCGCCTCAAGAACATCTGCCGTAATCTCTTCTTCGTCCTCCTGCGCCTTTGACACTGTGTAAACATCGGGGAATCTTGAAATCGCCGTAACTGTAACATCGTTTTCAATTCCATAGGTTTCGGCAATTTCTTTCATAGCATTAATATAGCCCGAAACAAGCGAATGATTGATTTTAACCTCGGCAGGTGTGTCCTCTGCTGTACCTACCGTTACAAACATATCAATCTTACCACGAGATACTCTGGAATTTACTAAAGCCTTGAGCTTATCGTCAAGAAAGCCGTAACCCTTTGGAGTTCTGCAGGAAAATTCAAAAAAGCGGTGATTTACGCTTTTGATTTCAACACTGATTTCTCTTCCATGCAAAACAGTTCGGCATCTGCCAAAGCCTGTCATTGATTTTATCATTGGTAAACTTCCTTTCACATCAAATATTTTATCAAAACTTCACTAAAAGTCTGTGTTCGTTTTATTTTACATACATTATACCACAATATAGTGATATAGCAATGGAGTTATTACAAAACTGTAATAACTTTTTTAGTTTACATAAGATATAAGTATATGCTATACTAATAAGGATGTAGTATTTTATTAAAAAGGAATGATTTTATGTCAGGACATAACAAATGGAGTACCATTAAACAGAAAAAAGGTAAAAACGATGCTGCAAGAGCTAAGGTATTTACCAAAATCGGCAGAGAGCTTATCGTTGCAATTCGTGAGGGCGGCAGTGCTGATCCAAGCGTAAACTCAAAGCTCAAGGATTGTATTGCTAAGGCAAAGGCTAACAATGTACCTAACGATAACATTGAGCGTATTATCAAAAAGGCTGCCAGCGGCGGCGACGGTGCAAACTATGAGGCAGTTACATACGAAGGATACGGTCCTAACGGTGTTGCGGTAATCGTTGAGGCTCTTACAGACAACCGTAACAGAACAGCAGGCGAAGTAAGACATTACTTTGATAAGTTCGGCGGTAATATGGGTACTCAGGGTTGCGTAAGCTTTATGTTTACAAAGAAAGGCGTACTTGTAATTGAGCGTGAAGACCTTGATAAGGACGAAGACACTGTTATGAGTGACGCACTTGAGTATGGCGCATCTGATTTTGAGGCTGACGAAGATGTATTTACAATTTACACCGAGCCTGAAGATTTCAGCGCAGTAAGAGATGACCTTGAAAAAGCAGGTTATACATTCGTTTCTGCCGAACTCGAAATGGTACCGAGCACATACACAAAGCTTGAGGATGAGGAGTCTATAACAAAGATGCAGAAAATGCTCGATATGTTTGAGGACAACGATGACATCCAGAATGTATGGCACAACTGGGAAATGGAAGACTGATTTAGTTTTTCTGAGCAATCAGTACCAAATCTTTATTATCAACAGAGCCGTCGAGGTTATAATCGGCGGCTTTTTTGTATGCTCCGAAAAGTTCGTTTTCGTTAATCAAACTTTTCATAATCGCCTTGCTGTCATTGGAATTAATCTCGCCCGTACCTGTTACATCACCCAATATAACAACAGTATAGCTCCTGTCTTTTGTAGTCACGACTGAACCTGTTTTTAATTTGCCGCTTAATTTATTGCCGTTTTTATCTGTTACGGAAATAATTTGAGGGCACGATTTTTTAAGCTGAGCCGCTGTTGTGCCTATATCTACATTGCTAAGGTAGCCGTCATCAGTAAACGCATAATTACTGCTGTCCGCACTTTTGCTTTTGGCAGGCTTAACGGTCGGATTTGTTTTGGGCTGAGTTTCGACAATATTTGAATTTGGTTTTTCACTCTGAAAATCCGTATTGCTAAGTATTATTGCCGAATTATAATTTTCGGTCACTGCAACTGCTTTTTCGCAGGAATAAAAAATATTATCGTATCTAAAAGCGGCATTATATTGTTCAATATAATTTTCGCCGAGCGATGAGCAATATATGGAATTTGCATTTATATAATAAATATTTTCCATACCGACAGCAAACGGTTTTGACTGCATATACATATTTTTGTATGTTGTATTTTCGTTTAAAGAATAAATATATCCTTTGCTGTCACTAATAAATCCTGCGCCGCAATTATAAATATCGTTGGTTTCACGCACCGTATTACAATATTCTACTGAAGAATTATTAAGTCTAAACACCGAGCCGTCATAGAGAAAAGCATAGACAAATCCGTTATTTATCCTAATTTCATTAACATTCTTTTCGCTGAATTTATAGTCAAAAATACGGTTGCCGTTAAAATCGTATGATACAACATAGCAATACGGCTCATCGGTTTTCATAACATAAAGCCTGCCGTTGCAAACTAAAACTGTGTTATAATTAAAATCATTCAAGCCGTCAAATTCTACATAAGTCACACTGCCGTTAATACAGTTAATGCACAAAATATGGTAATTAAAATCATCTGTCATATAAACGGCACAAACGGTTTCTTTGTCGAGCTTTGGCACACCAACAAAACCGCCGTCTGCGGTAAAGCAATACGATTTTGCAGAAGGAATGAAAGACTGCGTATAAATAGTTTTTCCGCTGTCTCCATAGGCAAAGACACCCGAATCGCTTGCATCACAGAATATTTCATCACAAGAATTAAAAGTATTAACGCTGATTTTTTCAACTGCAAATGCCGAAAAGTTAGCCGCAAAAAATATAATCATTACCGCAACAGATAAATTAATTACCCTTTTAATACTCATTCCCTCCTTGTGATTTTATAGAACTTCCCCATAAAAGACGGATAGGCAACACCGCAAATGCAGTGTTGCCTATTTTTCAAATATTAAATTAAGCCTGATCAGGTGTAGCTACAAGCGAGCCGTCACTGTTCATTTTGTAATATCCCATACCGTTCATAACAAGTGTGTTGTTGCCGTCAAAAGCATATGGAATATCAATAGTTGTTTCTGAGTCAGCGTAGTAGGTTACAGTGATTTTCTCATCATCGTAAGTATAAACGCCCTCATATGTGATAGTGCCGTACATATCTGCAAGGAATGTGCCATCAGCGCTAAACTCATATGTTATGTCATACGACGGAATATTCCACTTGCCTGTGAGCTTATCGTTTTTCTTAAATGTATCCGGAACTTTAAGCACCGGTTTTTTAAGAGTTGCGCTCTTGAAAATGTATGGTTTTTCAACGCCCTCTACTGTAAGCTCAAATGTTCTTCCTGTAAATACATTGCCCGATATCTTATAAGAACCTGAGAATACATTACTTGAATTTACATATTTTGTACCGTTTTTATCGGTAACAGTGTAAGTTGACTTCTGAGTAATTGTGCCGACCGATACGGTAATATTTCCGTCCTTATCAAGTGTGTAGTATGTAACACCGTCGCCTGCCTCGTCATGAGTGGCGCCGTTACTGTCTTCTACAAGCACCCATGTACCTACAATGCTTGAATTAAAGAATGCTGTAAATACAAAGAAAGCCGCAATAAAAGCAACCACTATTGCAGCCGCAATAATAATCGGTGTCTGAATCGACTTCTTTTTAGTTGGGGTTGTATCTTCTGTAAATACCGCTGTCGGGCCGTCCTCATCGGCATATACCGTTACATTTCCCTGAGCGTTGGCAGAGGTTTCTGCAGCGTCATTATTTGTTTCTGCCGAAGCCTGAGTATTCTCTGTTTCGGCAAAAAAATCTTTATTCTCTTCCAAAAGAATGCCTCCTAAAATAATATATCTAAATTATCATACTATATTTTTTAAAATAAATCAACAATTTCACTAAGGTTTCACTTAAAATACATATAAAGCTGGCATTTTAAAGTACCATTATACAATTTTCTTCGCTTATCGGCCTTTCTGCCAAAGATTTTTTCAAAATCATCGTCAGGTGTAATTATCGTATAGCTCTTTCCCTGCGCTCTTTTAAATTTCTCACCCATCACCTTGTAAAGCTCCTCGGCTGATTTTACGTCAAGCAATCTTTCTCCATAAGGCGGATTAGTTATCACTGTCATAAAACCTTCGTTAAGCTCAAAATCCTTAATATCACGCTTGGCAAAGGTAATTTTATCGGCAACACCTGCAAGTTTTGCATTCTTTTTGGCAACCTCAAGAGCAAGCTCGTCAATATCATATCCCTCGGCATGAAAAGCGCAGTCACGCACTTCGTTGGATTTAGCGATTTCTCTCTGCTCACTCCAAACCTCTGACGGCACGCAGCTCCATTTTTCGGCGGCAAAATAACGATTAATACCGGGTGCGATTT
>ENA-OPAY01000069-OPAY01000069.1-human-gut-metagenome-genome-assembly--contig:-NODE-69-length-17293-cov-4.612774_pt1 | contig 17293 bp, 13 predicted proteins | sample MGYA00241064_ERZ501444 | MGnify/ENA primary metagenome ERZ501444 (study PRJEB25962, sample SAMEA2042573) | human gut metagenome | biome: human gut; feature: human-associated habitat; material: faeces... | reverse complement strand
AATTCAAACAGATAATGGAACAGAATTCACTTGGAATCAAAGTAAAATGAAGAAGTTGCATCCACTTGGTGAATAGTATTATAGTTCATTATTATTTTCACCACCATCATCAACATTAGTATAAACACTATGTCTTAATTCCATATCTTCAAAATATTCAACTCCGATTGCTCTTCGTACTCTTTTTAATACTTCTGCAGCTTTTTGTCTTGCTACTTTACTTCCTTCTTCTAACATATCGTATACGTAATCTATATGTTGTTCATAATAATGTCTTCTTTCTCTTATTGGAGCTAAAGTTTCTTGTAATATATTATTTAAAAATCTTTTTATTTTTACGTCTCCTAATCCACCTCTTCTATAATGCGCTTTTAATTCATCTAAATTTTTATATTCAGGTAAATATTTTTGAAAATGTTCATCTGTACAAAATGCATCTAAATACTTAAATACTGCATTATCTTCTACATTTCCTGGATCTTCAATTCTTAAATGGTTTGGATCTGTAAACATCCCCATTACTTTCTTTTGAATTACCTCTGGTTCATCTGATAGATATATACAATTTTCTAAAGATTTACTCATCTTATTTTTTCCATCTGTTCCAGGAAGTCTTTTACATATATCTTTATCTGGTGTTATTAAATATGGTTCTACCAATGTTTCTCCATATATTGCATTAAATGATCTTACAATTTCTCTATCTTGTTCAAGAATTGGTTCTTGATCTTCTCCACCCGGAACTAGTTCTGCATCAAATGCTGTTATATCTGCCGCTTGACTTATCGGATATGATAAAAATCCTACTGGTACACTTTGTTCAAATCCTCTTTCTTTTATTTCTGTTTTTATAGTCGGATTTCTTTGTAATCTTGACAACGTTACCAGATTCATATAATACATTGTAAGTTCTGATAACTCTGGTATTTGTGATTGTACAAAGATTACACTCTTATTTGGATCTATTCCTACCGCTAAGTAATCAAGAGCTACCTCTATTAAATTTCTTCTTATTTTTTCTGGGTCTCTTGCATTATCTGTTAACGCTTGCAAATCAGATATAAATATATATGGTATATATTTACCAGAATTTTGCATTGCTACTCTGTTTCTTAACGATCCAACGTAATGTCCTAAATGCAATTTACCCGTTGGTCTATCTCCTGTTAATAATATTTTTTTTCTTTCATTTTGATTTTCCATTTTTTATCACCCTTTTCTATAATGACTATTTTATAAATTCTTTTATTTTTCTTTTTGCATGACTTGTTTGCGCCTTTTCAATCCAATCTTCTCTTGGCCCAAATGATAAATTATCAGTTATAATTTTTACCCTATCTTTATTTGTTAAACAAAAGTCTACAGGAACATATTCATCATTAACTATTGCAGCAACCATTGTATTTCCAATATCAGTATGTATTTTATATGCAAAATCTATTGGTGTTGATCCTTTTGGTAATTCTATTATTTCGCCTTTAGTTGTGTATACATATACTTTATCTGAAAACAATTCATTTTTAACTTGATTTACAAATTGTTGATTATCACCAAACATAGAATTAATTTCGGTTAATGATTTAAAAAATTGAAATTTTTGTTTTAAATCATTTTGCATAATATCTCTTGCTTTTCCTTTTTCTATATCCCAATATGTAGTTAACCCAAATGAGGCAATTTTATCCATATCAAATGTCCTTATTTGTGTTTGAACTAGTCTATCATCTGGACCAAACACTGTTGTATGTAAGCTTCTGTACATATTTGTTTTAGAATTACAGATATAATCTTTAAACTTATTATTAATTGGTCTATATTCTTGATGAATTATTCCTAGTGCTTTATAACAATTGTCTACTTCATCTACCATTATCTTTAGGGCTAATAAATCATGAATGTCTGACAATTTATATCCTTCTTCTAATCTTTTATATATACCATAAATATTTTTTGTTCTTACTTTTATTTCATTAGGAATATTTTTATCATTTAATAGTTTTTGTATTTTATAAAGCATTTCTTCTAAACATGGTTTGCTTAATTCTTCTAGTTTTAGTTTTCTTTCTTGGATGCTCTTATACATTTCTGGTTTCAAATATTGTAAAGATAAATCTTCCAATTCTGACTTTATTCGATATGCTCCAATATAATAAGCAAGTGGTACAAATATTTCCATTGTTTCAAGAGCATTTTCCTTCTGTTTAAATTCTGACTTAAAACCTAATGTTCTCATATTATGTAGTCTATCTGCTAATTTTATAATGATAATTCTCACATCTTCAGTTATCCCAGTTATTATTTTTCTGGTATTGGCATAGTTTTGATCTTGTTTGGATGAAAAGTTCATTTTGGATAGCTTTGTTACTCCATCAACCAGATTTGCAACATTTTGATTAAACTCATGAGCAATATCTTCTTTAGTTATGTTTGTGTCTTCTAGTGTATCATGAAGTAATCCGGCACATATGGTATCTTTATCTGCATGCATTTCTGCTAAGATGTAAGCTACATTTAATGGATGTATTATGTAGGGTTCTCCACTTTGCCTATATTGTTCTTTATGTAAATAGGTGGCATAGTTATAGGCTTTTTTGATTATTTTTAATTCTTCTTTGTCATATTTTTGGACTAGTTCAAGAAGAATTTGAATGTTTAATTCATTCATATATTACCTCCTATGTATTAAAAAAACGCTGTCAGTAAGGACGATTATCGTTCTATTGACAGACGCTTTGTTGACAAGTTTTAGTGGCAATAATATTGCATGAGCAAAATACATATTTGCTAGTGCAAATATTTTTGAAGCAGCATTTTAGTTTAGATGTTGATTGAAATATTTTTTTCATGCGACATACCTTCTTTTTTGAATAATTTCTATTAATTTACTATATTTTTGTATGATTGTCAAGTACATTTGTAAGAAAAATGGCAAATTTTGGAATTTTTTTAATAGAATATTAAAAAAATAGGTTTTTACCTATTTTTTGATATTTAATGTTTAAGGAAAAATACGTTTTAATTATTTTGACTGTTTAATTCTTTTAAAAGATTTAGGACATCATCCATTTTTAATAGACCATCATTATTATAGTCTGCTGAATATATTTGATTGATTGTTAAGATGTTTTTATCTATAATGTGTTTGGCCATTTCTTTTAGATCATCTTTATTATAGGTACCTACACCACGTATGTCTCCAAGGACATAGATAATATATTTATTATTTCCTATTAATAAATAATCTCCTGATTTTAATATCTCTTGAGAATTTTTTTCAATATTATCTTTATCATAAATAGTATATGATGAGGTGGTAGTTATTATTTCTTGGAATGATTCAACGGGTGTGTTTATTTTGATGTTTTTTATTATTTTATTCTCTTCATCTAAGATTATATTTTTATCGGTAATTTCTATGGTTGGTTCTTCTTCACTTGTATTAGTTGTAAATACTTGAATGTTGTTAACACATACTATATCGTTGCCATCATCATCGTGACAAACTCCGGTATATGTATCGTGCCATTGATTGTCATTTGAGGTGTAAATATAGTTAGTATTTTCTTTGTATCCTAAATCGGAATTGGCAATTAATGGATTGGTGTTGTGTGTAAGGGTAATAATGTTTTTGTTTGATGACAAACCTATGTAGAAGCTATTACCGGTTATGTTTATTGGGTTAGTTAATTTTAAGGTAAAGTACCCAGTAGTTTCTTTGGGAGTGATTTCTCCTATTTTATTGGTTTCTGTAAAGATATTATCTAAGTTATCAGTGGTATTATTTAAAAAGTATACAGAGATAGTATCTGTTGATTTAACATAGAATGAAACTTCTTCTAGGAGTTCATTTTGATTATTTATTTTATTAAATAGAGTTACTTGCTTTGTTTTATTCTCATCGTTACCAATGATTGACTCGTCTAAATATTCTTCAGGGTTAATTATTCCATAACTATATTTATTATCATAGGTTTTATTTTCTAAACCGGTTATTACATATTCAGGGTAAGCAAAATTATCATAATATGAAATGTAATAGTATGAATTATCATTTAGGGAGTTTCTAATTATAAAAGCACCATCATCTTCGGGAGTATTAGCAAATTTATTTTTACTATAGGTATCATCCCAACCAACAATAATTGTTCCGTGGGCTGTTTCACAAGTAGTAAGATCATCAGTGTAATAAAGAGATTTTTCTGTACTATTATATCCACATATATCTTTGAAGGAATGGGACATTAGAGCTACGGCATATCCTTGTTTTAAATAACTTTTTATTTTATTTCTGGTTGTTTCTATAGATAATAAATCTTTATCTGGATCAAAATATATTAATTCAGTAGTTCTTATTTTTATTGTATTTAGAATGTGCTCTCCCGTTACTTCTTCTTTTGTTAAAGATGGTAATTCATTATTACTTTCAACATTATTTTTATATGATTCAATTGTATATAAACTATTACTTGTAGATATTTGGGCTGGTCCGATGTCTCCGGTTAAATATGATAATTCAAACTTTTCTCCATAACATCCTTCATTTAGTTTGTGAGTATTATATCCATGGATATTAGCTTGTTCTTTAAATCTTCGATATGTTGCATATGCTAGATGGGTGGGACTAAAGCGATAGCCACTTTTTATGTTATTAGCTATTGGTTGTAATTCTTCTTGATATTTGTTTAGTACGGTAGCCTCTAAGGCATTCATAGCTTCAAAAGCCCAGCATAATCCGGTATTAGTGCTTTGTGTTCTATTTTCTGGTACGTTGGCTATGATGTAGGTAGATGGAAAAGTATCTTCATTAATACTGAAGGTGTTTCTAAATATGATGTGATATAAAAGGTAACTTCCTAAAAAGATAAGGGCGATGACTGCTATTTTTTTTATATTTATTTCGTTCATAGTTATACCTCTTTCTATTTTATAATATCAAGAATTAACTTGATATCTTTTATTTTGTTTTTGGATATTTTAAAGATTGTATTATCTACTTTAGTTATTTGTTTATTTGTATAAATAGTCATAATGGTATCGCCTTCTTTGATGTAATCATTGATGTTTTTATTAACAATTATACCGGCAGTATAATCTATTTTGTCTTCTTTGGTTATTCTTCCAGAACCACATATGGTTGATAAAACTCCTAGTTTGTATGCATCAATATCTGTTAGATAACCTTCGGACATAGATTTTATTTCGTATTTTCTTTTAGCTTTTGGTAATTGTGAAAGGGAACCGTGTTGATTTTGAATTAATTCTTCAAACTTTTTATAAGCGGAACCGTTATTTAGATTAGTTATGACTTTTTTACGGGCTTCTTCATAGGAAATATTTAGTCCGAGTGATACCATTTGGGTAGCTAATTCGATACAGAGATCTTTTAGATGACCGGATTTTTTATTTTTTAAAACATCGATAGCTTCTTCTATTTCTAATGAGTTACCAATGTTTGTTCCTAGAGGAATATCCATATTAGTTAAAAGACATATAACTTGAATATTGTTCTTTTTTCCAATGGAGATCATTAATTTAGCTAGTTTTATAGCATCTTGTTTGTTTTTTATTAGAGCTCCTTTACCTACTTTTACGTCTAAGACTAGTTTTTTAGCTCCTAGAGCAATTTTTTTACTCATTATTGAGGAAGCTATTAAGGGAATTGATTCAACGGTGCCAGTTACATCTCTTAAGGCATATATTTTTTTATCGGCAATGGCTATATTTTCTGTTTGACTGGTAATAGCAACAAATATTTTGTTTATTTCAGCAATAAATTCTTTTTCTGTAAGGTTTACGTTAAATCCAGGAATAGATTCTAGTTTATCAATAGTTCCTCCAGTATATCCTAAACCGCGACCACTCATTTTAGCTACTTTAACTTGGCAAGAGGCTACTAATGGAGAGATTATTAGAGTTGTTTTATCTCCAATACCACCTGTGGAATGTTTATCTACAACATTATCTCCTAGGATGGTTAAATCTAATTTATCTCCAGATGAAGCCATATATTTGGTTAGGGAATATATTTCTTCATCAGTCATTCCATTTAGTAAAATTGCCATTAAGAGTGATGACATTTGGTAATCTTTAATAGTATCATCTAGATATTTGTCTATTATATATTTTATTTCTTCGTCAGTTAATTCTTCTTTTAATCTTTTTTTGTTTATAATATCAATAATATTCATAATAAATGCTCCCTTTTTATTCTTTAATATTAGTTATTATAATCTTTATATGTTGAAGTAAATAAGTCTTTATCTTGATTATTAGTTTCATTATTTAAATCTATTTTTGGTAATTCTTCTTTACTAGATAATCCAAAATAATCTAGAAATTCATCAGTTGTTTTGTATAGAATTGGATGGCCAGGTTTTTCAGATCGTCCAGATTCTTTTATTAAGCCTTTAGCTAGTAGGCGTCTTATTACATAAACGGAATCAACTCCACGCATTTCATCTATTTCTATACGAGTAATTGGTTCATTATAAGCAATAATTGCTAGGGTTTCTAATGCTTGATTAGAAAGGGTATTATTTTTAGGATTATCTAATAATTTTTGATAGTACTCTTTGTGTTCTACTTTAGTTGTTAATTTAAAACAATTACCAAGGTAATTAATTCTTAATCCTCGATCTTCGTTGATATAGTCTTGTTTTAGTGAAAGAATTAGTTGTTTTGCTTCTTCTTCGGTTATTTCTAATACTTCGGAAACTTGTTCAATAGTTAATCCTAAATCTCCTTGAACGTATAATAGTCCTTCGATAATTCCTTTCATTGTGTCACCTTCAGTTCAATGATTATATCTTTAAAATTGGCGTCTTGTCTTATTATTACGTCGTGTTCTTTAGTCATTTCTAAAATTGATAAGAAGGTTACAACAATAAAGGGAATGTTTTTTTCTTCAAAAAGTTCTGTAAAGAGAACTTTTTTCTTGTCTTTTAGTAATTCTTTTATATGCTGTTTCCTTTTTTTTATACTGTATTCTTTAGTAGTTATTTTAGTTTCTAATGGTTTTTCTTTATCTTTTCTGTCTAGAAAATTCATAAAGGCTTTAACTAAATCGTCAACTGTCGTATCACCGTTGTTTTTTATTTGTTCATCTAGATAGTTTGAGGTTTTTTCTGGTGATTTTATATAGATTTCTTGACGAGATAATTCCATATCTTTAAATACACTTGTCATATCTTTATATTTTTGATATTCAATTAATTTATTAATTAGATTTTCTTTGGAAATATTTTCTTCTTCTTGTTCATCTACAGTTTCTTCAGTTTTAGGTAATAAAGATTTTGATTTTATTTCCATTAGTTCGGCGGCCATAACAATATATGATGAGGCAATATTTATATTTAATTCTTTCATACTATTTAGATAATTTAGATATTGTTCAGTTATTTCTGAAATATCTATGTCTTGAATATTTATATTTGATTGTTTAATTAAATGGAGTAATAGGTCAAGGGGTCCTTCAAACTCATTTATTTTTATATTGTAATTCATGGTACCACCTAGATTAATTATATCAAAAGATATGAATTTAGTAAAGAAAAAACCATCAAAATATGGCCTTAGATTATTATGTATTTTAAAAAAAGAAGTGCACAGAAGTTGTGCACTAAGATTTATAACTGATATAATACCTTCCAAGCAATTTATTTGTCAATGTAGACAATTGTGCACTTAGTTTTAAAAAATGAACAAATCCTACACTTTTTGACGTGGAACAAAGTTCCTTTGTCGATATATAATATATCACAAATTATAAATTTTTTCTTACTAAAACGACTAAAAAAGTGCATTTTCTTTTGAAAACACGCTTTTATTACTTAATTGCACTTATTTGTGCACTTTAAATTGATTCAACGTATATTTAAAAATTTAAAAATATAGTTTATATAATGAGTTGTTAATATATAATTATATATTAAATTACTTCATATATACCCTATATTTTATATTACATCTTACTTAATCATATAAGCATTATATTTAACTATTTTTTTATAAATATTTTTTTCTCAATAGTTAAATAGTATCCTATCATAGCCAATATAATTATTCCTTCAATAATAGCTAAAATGTTTACTCTACTACTATTATTATAACTAGCTCTCGTTAAAATATACTCTGAACAATGATCCATTTCAAAAGAAACATAGCCATCCTGAACAATTATATTCTCTTTTTTTAAATCAAGTTTATTTAAATTATCATCATAAAAATATAAATTTAATTTATCACCATCATTATATTTATCACCTACATATACTTTAAACAAAGTATTACTAGGTAATTTTCCTGAATGAGAAAAATTTAAATATATTGCTTCACTATAATTAGTTATTTTAGCAATTTTTTCTTTATTTAAAGCATCTAATTTAACTAAAGTATCAAACTTTTCAATACTTTTTAATTCCTTACTATTAAAATACCACGCATATAATAATCGTTCTTCTTGATAATTATTTACAATTAACTCAATATTTTTATTACCAATTTCTGAAATAATATCCTCAGTAATAACACTTTGTATGTTAGATACTTTAATTTCCATCTTATTAATATTATCTTTACTTTCAATTATTTCTAACAAGGAATCCAACTCTACTGATAAAATATCTTCTTTTCTAAATATATTTATCTTATATTCCTTACTACTACCATCTTCTGCAACAACTTTAATTGTAACTACATTATTGCCTATTTCTAATGATGAAACATTATTAATTTGTACCGTTGCCTTATCAGAAGACGCCATAGCTTTTATAGAAACACTAGTAACATTACTTTCTACCGTAATTGCATAATCAAATTTATCTTTATCAAATTCAATCTGATAATCTTCTATCTCAATACTCTTTAAATAACTATCTGAAGATATATTACCTAATCTACCATTTTCATCTTTTCTAATAACATTAATCGTATATACTCTTTCACTACCATTTTCAGCTACTACTACAATTCTAAAAGTATTACTATAAACAGTTAAATCCTTATCTCCTAGTCCATTTACTGTTGATTTACTATCTTCAGCTTTACCAGTGAATTTAATTTTAGAAACATTATTATCAACAACTAGTGAATACACTGTTGTATTCTTATTAAAATTAATATTACCAGCAGATACACTTAAACTACTTAAATAATTATTCTTACTACGATTATCATTTCTAGTTATTATAATTTTATATACTGCAGTATTACCATTTTCTGCTCTTACTACCACTTCAAATTCATTTCTACCATAATTTAATGTTTTACTACCAGTTCCACTAACAGTAGCCTTTTCATCTTCTTTAGTAGCCCCAATATTAATTGTGGTATCATCAGTATTTCCTAAAGAATAAGTCTTAGTTTCTTTATTAAAGCCTTTAAGAACAGTGCCATTTACAGTTAAATTACTTAAATAATTATTACTTGATTTAGGAATATTAACTGTAATTTTTTTTGCAGTTTCAACCCCTGTTAGCATTACACTATCAGTAGAACCTCTAGGATTAACAATATTAATCACCGTACTTTGTCCAGCCACAAAAGAAGAAGAAGCCTTAAATTTTAAATTAAGTACCGTAAATGTGCCATTATGTCCACTAGTAGAATCAAGAACTATATTACTACCTACAGTAGCAGTAAAGCCATTATCTGCAGTATAACTCTCTAAAGTAAGTTTACTATTATCATAACTAAGTCCTGCTGTTATTCCCCAAATATTATTCCCACTAACTTTTAAAGTTAAATTAAAACTATCACCTGCATTTATTGTAGAAGTTCCCTCCAAACTAGTCGTAAAATCAGCAGCTTTAACCGTAGGAATTAATATTAAAAAATTTAAAAATACTAATAAAATCTTTTTAATCATTCTAATGCCTCCAATCCAGCTAAATATTTACGAAGTTTAATAACATCCAATATATTAACTTCTCCATCACCATTAACATCACCAATAATGCCTTTATTCTCATCATATACTATTACATTAAACATTTCCGTAGCATTACCATCTATTGATTTAATAGTTATCTGCGTTCTTCCTTTCTTATGTCCTGTTAAAATTCCATCTTTAGATACAGATACTATCGAAGGATCAGCACTATTCCAAGTAAGTGTTTTATCTGTAGCTGTCTCAGGATATATTTTCGTATTTACTTTTAAAGTATTATCCTCATTTAAGTATATAAATGCATTATAAGTTCCATCATAATTTTTCCTATCAATATCTATATTTATATAATTAACTTTCTCAACAGTATTTATATCAATACTAGCACTATATTTTTTATCTTTAGTAGAAGCAACAATTGTATAATTACCACCAACACTTACTGAAACTATAACATAATTACTTGGTAAAGGTGTATTTACCCCAAATTTCTCTTTACATTCAGAAATATCATAATCATAACAATAATTATTAAAGCTAACATTTGAATCATCCCCTATTACTGACCATTCAACTTCTCTATCAAGTGCATCTTCAGGAAGTACATTAGCCTTAAGTAATCTTTTTTCATATACTTCTAAATTAATTTTTTTATCTCCCTCAATTTCAATTCCATTTTGTTTTGGATAAACCATAACTTCTACTGAATCTTCAATATCATACCCTAAAACACTAACTTTTATAGTAGCTTTTCCTACACCAACAGCCTCTATTAATCCTTTCTCATTAACAGTTACAACCTTTTCATTACTACTACTCCATTTTATCTCTTTATTTTCTGCATTATAAGGTAAAATCATTGCATGATAATCAAACTTATCACCTATAGTAAATTTAGACTTTGAAGAGTTAAATAATATTACTTCTTTTGGTGAAATAACTTCCGGAACATTATAAATTCCTTTTACCACCGAAGGAACATTAATCGTTGTATTTGGTTTACTTCCCCCATAATTTAAAGAATCATATCTACCACTATTATGTATACTCCATATAGTCTCATCATCCATTAAAAAACCTTGACTAAATATTTTTTTTACTCCACCAAACAACCTATATTTATCTAAACCTTCTAAAGAAGAAATATCATAATGTATTGCTTTAAGTAAGCTATCCTCACTATCAAGTGTCCACACTTCACCATTATCTTTTAAATAATATAACCTTTTTTTATCATTAAAATCAACATTTTTCATTTCTTTTATATGATTATCTACATAAACGTTCTTTAATTCATTAACATCATTTCCATAAAAAGATTCATAAACAACTTTATATATTTCATTATCATCAGTTAAATAAACTAATTCAACAGAAGGAACAAAATAATCATCCATCATAACATCTTTAATTTTCTTATTTGTAATATATTTCTCTTTAAAACTTACTGTAGCAGCGTCTGAATCTATCTTTGGAATCAAGAGATAACTTGCTTCATCATTAGAAATCACCATAACATTCGTATTATAACTAACATTTCCAGTATATACCCTATTAATATTATCAGCTACTTTTACAGGATTAGATATCCCTTTATCAAAGAAAAATAATTCATTATTCATATTTATATAATAATTATTCCCGTATTCTTTAACATTATCAGCAAATTTTATTGGACTATCTAAAATAGCCTCACCATTATTAATTTTTATTCCAAAAATATTCTCTCCATAAATATACAAAGAATTATTCTCATCAAGAATTAAAACACTATTATAATCTCTACTACTTTTATATGATTTGATATTATCAAATATTTTCAAAGTACTTATTTGATTAGAAATAGAGACATCTACAAAAGAAGGTCCTTCAAAATAATCAGCATAAGCATATAAACTATCATCATTGGTTACATAATAGTATTTATCTAACTTCTTTACATTTTCAAATAATAATTTCCTAATTTGGTAAATCTCAAACATTTCTATCTTCCCATCATTATAATGAACCAACACGCCTCTATTTAAGAAATTTTTTAAGTCCTTCACATTCTCTAGTTTATAACTATCAGTTTCATTCCATAAAAATAAATCCCCATTTTCATAAAGTACTGTCGATGATGAGTCATTATTTGTATAATCTACCACATTGATTTTCTCTGAAGCATTAATCTTATAAGCAATTAATGTAATAGTCATTAATATTATACCTGCTATTAAAAATCTAACTTTCTTATTCATTACCATTCTACTCCTAACTTAACTAAATTATACAATATATTTAAAAGAAAAGCAATTAAAATACTCTTCTTAATCTCAATAAAAATAATATGTATTTTAAAAAAGAAGTGCACAGAAGTTGTGCACTTTAAATTGATTCAACGCCTTAGATTATTATTTAATATATTTTTCTATTTTCAAATGAAGATTATCTTTTTTTAATGGTTTAATAAGAACATCAGTAAATCCAACTTGTTTATATTCTTCATTATATTCATAATTATTAAATATGAATAAATTTTATTCTCAATAGTCTTAATTCTTTTCCTACTAAAGTAAACAAACAGCACAACTTCCAATTTCAGCAAGGCCATAACCTACAGTAATATTTATATTTGAGTGATGTCTTCTCAAAAAATTAGTAACATCCTCCTTACTTCTCGTAGTCAATTCACCACCACCAGAAACAATAAATTTTAAACTACCTAAATCTATATTTTTCTTATCAAATTCTAAATCATTTACCATAGCATCTATAATACTAGGAATCGCCTGTATAGCATTAATTTCATATTTAACAAAATACTTATGAATATTACTATAGTCCACTTTAGGAGATACTATAACTGTAATACCACGTGATAAACACATATGTATATTATTACATATCACATAAACTGGATATGGTGGTAAAACTAATAATTCCTTATCGCCTCTAAATAAATTAGGTGTTTCCTCAGCAATCTGTCTAGTCATCTCATTAAAAGCAAAAGACGAAGTCATTACTCCCTTAGATTTACCAGTAGTTCCACTAGTACGAGTAATAGTACACATCTCTGTTGGAAGTAATACATCCCTAACTTTCCCAAAATATTTTCTTCCATTCCTAATAAAATCTTGATATTTAAGATATCCTTCAGGATAACTATCCACATTCTTCTTAAAACCCTTTAACAACAACTTTAATTTTACTTTTAAACTAAGTGCATCTAACGGAGAAGTTATAATTACATTTTTAATACCAAGTTCCTGAACAACATCTTTAAAATTATTATAATTATCACTATAGCTTATAAAAGTGTTAGACTTTGTTTCCTTCAAATAATATTTAATTTCCTCACTACTTGCTAATGGATGAATATAACTTGGAACTGCTCCAATTAAATTCAAAGCATAAAAAGAAACAATACTCTCAACAAAACTTGGAAGACAAACTGTAACAATTTCTCCCCTCTTAACACCAATTTGTTTATATGCCCTAGCAGCAGCCCTAATCATTTGAAAAAGTTTACGATAAGTAATCTTAGTACTCTCAACTTCATATATTGGATCATACTCAATAGCTACATCCGATAAATTATTCTTACAACTCTGATACAAATAATCACATACATTTTGATTTGAATCCGGTAAATTAGTCCTTGCTTTTATACTAGATCTCTTCCACAATTCTTCTAATGATGGTAACGTCTCTTCCTTACAAGAAAACTCCATAATACTCTCCCCCTTAAATGCACATTTATTTTAAATTATATTTATACATTAAATATTTACTTACCCTATTATCATATTTTTAAGACCTATATAATAACTTCTAACAATATAAATATACCATACGAATATTTCTTTATCAACATTTTCTATCAAAAAGAAGCGTCAACTAACGCTTCTTTTTACAACTAAGTCCATCATTACTATTAACATAATTCTCAATATATCTAATATTAATTATCTCATTATTATTAAATATATAATCCATATCTAATGTATCATTTACCCCTTTAAAAGTAAACTCATAACTCTTACCACTATCTAAATAAGTAGCTATTAACTTAGATATTTTAACAGTCTTAATATTATTATCTCTATTCTTTAAAGTAACATAATTATAATTAATATCATCACTATCATATATCTTATCTATATAATAACTCTGTACACCTAAACAATTATACTTCATTCCCTTATTATTTTGAATATATGTATATACAAATATTATCCCAATTTCAATAACCACCAATATCAAATACATTACTACATACTTAAATACTTTTCTTCTTTTATTATTAACAACTATTTTATCATTAAATATCTCTTCATAACTAACATTAAACTCTTCACTAATTTTCTTTAACTTATCAGTAAGAGGTACTACTTGATTCATCTCCCACTTACTAACTACCTGTCTAGATACACCAATTCTATTAGCAAATTCTTCTTGTGACAATCCTAATTTCTTTCTAAGTGAATATATTCTATCTCCTACTAACTTACTCATCAGAATACTCCTCACTCTTTCCATTAATAAAATTCCATTTAACCCTCAATATCTTCTCAGGTTCTTCCTGTTTATTTTTAGTAAGTACAAACTTAATAATCATCTCTTCATCATTAATAACTTTATCAATAAGAAAATAACTATCTGGATATTCCCTTAAATAACTATTATCCTGCTTATAAAAATTAATCTTCTCATAATCATTTATTCCATTAACTCTAAAAACATATATTCCTGATGTCTTTTTATTATTATTACAGTCTTCAATACTATATTTTCTATTACCTGCCCATTGATCCTTATAACCACATCCATAATAAAAACTAAGAATATTTCCACTCGGAGATGATTTATAATTCATACTCCTCCAAGTCAAATCAAATCCATCTATCACTAACTTAACCGGATCCTTACTAAAATCATTTATATTAAACATATAAATATCTCTATATTCATTATCAATTGGATATCCCAAGAAATTACATATCATTACCCCCATCTTATTATTAATATCATAAATTCCCGTTAAATTTTCCCTATATAAACTCTTAGCTACAGCCTTAATATACTCTAGATCACTCGGATTACTACTATTTAGATAATCTTTTATTTCCTCTGAATTTGGATAATAACTAATTGAACTCTTACAAGTAAACTTTTCCCCCTTCTTAAGATAATATCTAATTATTTTCTGTTCCCTTTCCATATGTCCATCATTATAAGTATCTACTGTCGTATCACAATAATATATATCAGCAAACAATGATTTATATACTACTCCTAAATCTATACTATATAAGTTTTCTTTCCCATCATAACTCTTATCTTCATAACGAGCATCTTCTTTCTTAGCAATCAACGGTCTAGTCTTTAAATACTTTGCTGAAAAACCATCTACCCCTATCAAAATAACTATTCCTATTACAAATAAAATAGTTATCTTTCCTATTTTTTTCATTACAATTCCTCCTATCTATAACCATTATACCCATAATTAATAAAACATAAAAGCAATTATCTTTATAACTTTGTCAAAAGTATTTTACATCATCCCTAAAATAAATATTATTATCCATTTCATACCCTAATGTAGTCTTATCTCCGTGTCCCGGATATATTATAATATCCCTATCATACTTCTTAATTTCTAAAATAGATCTACACATCTCTTGAATATTACCTCCTTCAAGATCCCATCTACCTATCGAATCCCTAAAAATAAAATCTCCACAAAACATTACCTTATCATCCTTAAAATAAATAGTTATTGCATCTTCCTTATGTCCTGGAGTATATATAACTATAAACTTAAAAACATCAATAACATTCCATCCATTAACTAAATTACTTCTATCATATACCTTAACCTTATACTTATCTACTATCATAGATAAAGCCCCAATATGATCAAAATGTCTATGAGTAACAATAACTCCTACCACTTCTCTCTTGCCAATCTTCTCAACAATCATCTCATAGTTATCTCCCGGATCAATAATTAAAACCTTCTCTCCATAAGATAACAAATAACAATTACATAAAAGTCTTCCAACTATAACTCTCTCTATTTTCATACCTAAACCTTTCCAAAAAAAGCTGTCTTAAGACAACTTTATATCATATCTAACCAAATTATAACATACATTCATCTATATAACAATATATACTTTTTTGTCGACTTCTTCCTAAACAAAATAATCCCCTTTTATATTATTATATATATAGGTGATAAAATGTTAATTCCAACAGTAATTGAAAAAAGTAATATGGGAGAACGTGCTTACGACATATATTCTCGTCTTTTAAAAAATCGTATTATTCTACTAAGTGGAGAAATAGATGATGACTTAGCCAATGTTGTTATTGCTGAACTCCTATATCTTGACAGTATTGATGAAGGAGATATTTATCTCTATATTAATTCTCCCGGAGGTTCTATAACTTCAGGAATGGCTATCTTTGATACAATGAACTTTATTAAAAGTGATGTATCAACAACTTGTGTTGGTATGTGTGCTTCAATGGCAGCTTTCCTTTTATCTTGTGGAAAAAAAGGTAAGAGATATTGTCTACCTAATAGTGAAGTTATGATTCATCAACCTCTAGGTGGAGTAAAAGGACAAGCAACAGAAATAGATATTGTTGCTAAAAGAATATTAAATCTACGTACCAAATTAAATTCTATTCTTGCTAAAAATACCAAAAAAACAATTAAACAAATAGAAAAAGATACCGACAGAGACTACTATATGAATGCCCAAGAAGCTCTAGAATACGGTATCATAGATAAAATACTATAAAGGAACTCTTTAGAGTTCCTTTACTGTATCTGATAAGGACTACTACTTGTCCCCTCTCCCTCTAATTTGATTCCAGATGAAAGATACACCGTTGGACGAACCCCATCCGAGTCGCCGACGTAATTGTTGCCGTTGACATTCCCTGTACTACGCACATCGAAACCACCATCAGCATACCCAGAATTAGAGGAAATTAACCATTGAGCATCTGATGATCCATACATCACCTTCATCCACGATGACGTTGGTACTGCACCATCTGATGTATTGCAATTGTACCCATCATTAAAGCACGTCTCATCTACCCCATTCGCAAATGTATAAATATAATCCGATGGATAAGCCAGTCCTACATATCCACTCCAATTTGTCGGATTTGTTCCATAAACCGTCGTTCCCCTTTCAAGGGCATAATATGATGATCCACTATGACTATTACTATTTGTTCCTCCTAAATAATATGTTACTTTATCTATTTGCGTTAATGCCTTATCATTTAAACTCCACGTATTACTGGTGCAACTATATGTCGTTCCATTTGCTTGGGCTGGCTTGCATCCCTTTTGATATATTATCTTCCCATTCCCATCTTTTACATATGTTCCATCAA
>ENA-OPAY01000063-OPAY01000063.1-human-gut-metagenome-genome-assembly--contig:-NODE-63-length-18775-cov-4.119071_pt1 | contig 18775 bp, 12 predicted proteins | sample MGYA00241064_ERZ501444 | MGnify/ENA primary metagenome ERZ501444 (study PRJEB25962, sample SAMEA2042573) | human gut metagenome | biome: human gut; feature: human-associated habitat; material: faeces... | reverse complement strand
GAGGGACAACGGTATATACGAATAGACCAACAAATTGGAGTGGATATGTAGGGCTAGCTTATCCATCGGATTATCTTTATACATTTGCGAATGGGGTAGATGAGACGTGCTTTAATGATGGGTACAATTGTTATAGTGGTACACCGACATCATCGTGGATGAGGGTGATGTATGGATCAAACACTCAATGGTTAATTTCCTCTCATTCTGGGGATGCTACTTATGGTTTCCTTGTAAATAGTGCAGGGAATGTCCTCAGCTACGGTTACGTCAACCACTCGAGTTGGGTTCGTCCAACGGTGTATCTTTCATCTGGAATCAAATTAGAGGGAGAGGGGACGAGTAGTAATCCTTATCAGATACAGTGAGGGGATAATAAAAATGATAAAAATTGGATGTTTTTATCATTTTTTTGTTTTATTCTTCAATAAGGATATGATAGTTTATGTGGTAGGTGATGTTATTGTTTTTGATGGTTTCAAGGAAGGATTCTTTGATATCGAGGTTATATTTTATTTGAAGATCGAAGTCTTTGGTATTTATTTTGATGTCTTTTAGGAGATAGTCTATTTCTTTTATTCTGTTATAGTTAAAGGTAATATCGATGTTAAATCCTTGTAAGAGGGTAACAATGGTATTTTGATCTAGGGCGGTGGTGAGGCTTTTGGTGTATGCTCTAACTAAACCGTTAGCACCTAGTTTAATTCCTCCGAAATATCTGATGACAATTACTAGAATGTTGGTTAGATCATTTTGTTCTAAAACTTTCATTAGGGGAACTCCGGCGGTTCCTCCGGGCTCTCCATCATCAGAAGATTTCTTTTTGTTGTTAACGATGTAAGCATAACAATAATGGTTAGCGTCTGGATAATTAAGTTTTGCTTTGGTTAGATTTTCTTTGACTTCTTGTTCTTTGTTAATTTTATATAGAAGAGTAATGAATTTGGAGTTTTTAATAGTTAATTCATATATTCCAAAGTTTTTGATTGTTTTCATTTAATCACCAATTACATTATAAAATAGTTTTTATTTAAAAACAAGTATAGGATGTAATTGAAATTAACTTTTAAATATTATATAATTATAAAAAGAGAGAAGGTGAATGATGAATAAGATTGATGAATTATTAATGACAACACCACATAAGCCGGGGTGTTATCTTATGAAAGATAAACAGGGATGTATTATTTATGTAGGAAAGAGTAAGAATTTAAAGAATAGACTTAGTTCTTATTTTAAACAGAGTCATACGGGAAAGACGATGATGTTAGTTAGGGATATAGATACTTTTGAGTATATTATTACTAATTCTGAAGTGGAGTCTTTGTTACTTGAACTTAATCTTATTAAGAAGTATACACCTAAATATAATATTTTATATAAGGATGATAAGTCTTATCCTTATATTGAACTTACTAATGATAAGATACCGAGATTATTGATTGTTAGGAATCCTAATATGAAAAGAGGGGGAAATAGGAAGTTATTTGGGCCTTATCCGAATATTACAGCGGCTAAGAAGACGGTAGAGTTATTAAATAGATTGTATCCTTTAAGGAAATGTAGGAATCTTCCTAAGAAAGAGTGTTTATATTATCATATTGGAGAGTGTTTGGGTTACTGTATACAAGATGTGGATGTAGAGGTAATTGATAAGATGAAGGAAGAGATTATATCTTTTTTAGGTGGTAATAGTGAACATATAATATCTAAATTGACTAGTAAGATGTATGAATGTTCTTCTAAACTTCAATTTGAGAAGGCTAAGGAGTATAAGGAACTTTTAGATTATATTAATATTACTTTAGAGAAACAGAAGGTTATTTTAGATGATAATTATGATAGGGATATTATTGGATATTATGCGGAGGATAATTATTTATCAATGAATATTTTGTTTATTAGAGGGGGAAAATTATTAGATAAGAAGAGTAATTTGTTTCCAATGATTGGGGAAGTGAATGAAGAAGTAAGTAATTATATATCTAATTTTTATGATAAACATACGACTAAGGTGAAGGAGATATTAGTATCTGATATTGTTGATACTTCGTTGTTTTCTTCTATTTTTGGACTTAATTTTGTGGTACCAGTTAAAGGGACTAGAAAGAAGTTATTGGATTTGGCGATTGATAATGCTAAAAATTATTATAATGAACAGATATCTATTTTAAAGAGGGATGATGATCTTTTAAATAATACTTTAAAGGAACTTGCTAATTTACTTGGAATAGAGAAGTGTAATCATATTGAGATATTTGATAATTCCAATATTTTTGGAACTTTTAATGTTTCGGGGATGGTGGTATTTATAGATGGGAAAAAGGCTCCACAGTTTTATCGAAAGTTTAAGATAACTTCTTCGAAGAGTGATGATTATAATACGATGAGAGAGGTTATTTATCGAAGATATTTTAGGGTTTTAAAGGATAATTTAGAGCGTCCTGATCTTATTATTGTAGATGGGGGTGCAGGGCAAGTTAATGTGGCACGTGAGGTTTTGGAGACTCTTAATATGGATATTCCAGTAGCGGGACTTAAAAAGGATGATAAGCATAGTACCAATATGCTTATTGGTAAATATCCGTTAGAAGAGATTTTGATTCGTAAGGATAGTTATTTGTTTAATCTTCTTACAAGGATGCAGGATGAGGTACATCGCTATACGATTACTTATCATAAAGATATTCGTAGTAAGGGGGCTTTAGCTAGTATCTTAGATAATATTTCAGGGATTGGGGAAGTAAGAAAGAGGAAGATTTTAAAGAGGTATAAGACGATTGATAAAATGAAGATGGCAACATTGGAGGAACTTGGTGAGATAATGCCAATGGATATTGCAAAGAATTTTTTGGAATATTTAAATAGTTTGGATGAATAGTAGGGTTAGTCTTGTTAATATTTTTAAGTTATAGTATAATCATAATAGATAATGAATAAAAGGGTGAATGTTATGTTTGGAAAAATATTAAGGATATCTTCTTCAGATCTGTATGGAAATGTTGATGAACGTCAAGTAGTTGTTTTTGCTTGTTTTATTTATAAGAAGTATATGAATAGATATATTATTTTTACTTTTAAGGATGAGTATAATAAAAAGAAGTTATATTATGGATCAATTCACTTGAAAGAGAATTCTTTGGTAGTTTTTGGAATTAGGGATGAAGAGTATAAATATGTGGATAATTTTATTAATAGTTATTTGTCTTCTTCAGTTTCGACACTTGAATATGAATTAATTGATTTGAGTAAGATGGAGAAGATAGAGTTAGTTTCATATAAAGAGATGGATTTTGAAAGATTAGAAGATCTTGATAGGTTGTCTATTCCTTTAACAAAGGTTAGTGATGATAGTGAAGAGAAGAAACCAGTATTTTTATATTTACTTTTGGTAATATTGTTTCTACTGTTAGGGGGAATTACTTATTTGTATTTAAATCCGAATGTTTTTATAGTTCAGTATAAGAAATTATCTTGTGAGATGAATGATTATAATGAAAAGTTAGAGATGAAGTATGTTATAAAGAAGGATTTGACTTTTACAAAGAAGGATAAGATTAAGAGTTATAAGGGAATAGATATATATACTTTTTTAGATAGAGATAGTTATAATGAGTTTAAAGAGGGGAATATGCAGGATGAATATTTTAATATTAAAGGGACTTATAAGTATAATGATGAGGATTTAACTTTGAGAATTTTATATGATGAGAAAACGATTATTGAAGATTATCAAGAGATATTAGAATATTTGAGAAAAGAAGGTTATACTTGTGAAGAAGGAAGTTATTACGAATAATTTATATTTAATAATTGGAGAGGATTCCTTGTTAGTTAATTTTTATTTAACGGATATATTAAATAAGTTAGATTGTAAGGAAGATGAGAAGATTTGTTATGATATGGATGTGGATTCTTTTGAGATGGTATTGGATGAAGCATCAATGATTAATATGTTTTCTTCGAGAAAGATAATTGTGGTTAGTTCTTTTAATGTGGGTAATTTAAAAGAGGGGGAAGTGGATTATTTAAAGAGATATTTAGATAATGAGAATAAGAGCGTTTATCTTATATTACTTGCTAAGAAGGTTGATGCGAGGGTTAAGGAATATAAGATATTTAAAGAGAAGTTTTTAATTATTGATACTGGTAAGGTAGCAATAAGTGATGATTTGGTAAATTATGTTCGGGAATATGTTAAAAAGGTTAATTATAAGATGGATGATGGGAATATAGAATATTTTCTATCTAAGACGGGAAATGATGTTGGAAATATTAATATGGAATTAGAGAAGTTATTTAATTATAGTGATAATATGATTATAACTAGGGAAGATATTGATAAGTTAGTGATGGATTCGGTAGATAATATTATATATGAGTTTACTAATGCTTTTTTTGATAATGATGTTGATGCGATTACAGGGATGTATGAGGGGTTTAAAGTTAATAATATGGGGGATGATTATTTAATTTCAGCACTTAGTAATAGTTTACATCAGGCATTAATTATTAAGATTCTTTATAATGAGGGATCTAGTAATTATAAGATAGCATCTTTTATTGGAAAAAAAGAATTTTATGTTAAGAAGATGTTAGAGAGATTAAGCAGGTATACGATAAGGGATATTGAAGAGATGATTAATAAATTGGGGGATATTGATAGGGAATATAAAACTGGTAAGAATAATAGTTTGGCATTATCATTATTTTTACTGGGAAAAAGATAATATTCTCTTTTTTTTTCTATTAAAATATGATATTATTATTGTAGAGTAGGTGATAGGATGAAGAATATTAAATTAAATAGGAAGGGTTTTACACTTGTAGAGTTATTAGCAGTTATTACAGTTTTATCTTTAGTAGTAACAATGGCTATTTATATTGTTACGAATGTAATTGTTTCTTCGAAAGAGAATACTTATCAGGTAACGATTAATAATATTGAAAGAGAGTCTGCTAATTATTTGTTGGAGAATAGTAATGAGATATTTTTTGTTAATAATGGGATAGTAGAGTATCAATGTATTATGGTAAAGAATTTAGTGGATGCGGGATATTTTAAGAATGATATAGTAAATTCTAAAGTGGCTGAGGATAGGAATGTATCAATGGATGATTATATTTATATAGAAAGAGATATTGATACGAAGAGTGTTATTAGGAAGACGTTATTATTAGAACTTAATGAAGATAGTAAGAGGTTATGTGATAATGCGGTTAAGGCAAAGATTAGTGTTGCTTTTGGAGTATTACCTAATACGTGGAGTAAGACTAAGGATGTGTCTATTACTTATAAGTTAGATAAACCTAATAGGTTAAGTGAATATAAGTATAGGTATGATGTTGGAGATACTGCTAAGGATATTGAGGGGAATAATACGTATAAGGACTTTAATAATTTTGCAGTAGTAGAGAAATATACGGCTACGGATACGGGAATGGTTATGGCAGAGGTTTTGTATAATGAAAAAGATGCGACTAGTTATACGAGAGAGATAACGGGTATTGATAAGACGCCTCCGGAGATTAATTTAATTAGTGAGGGAGATAATTTATATACGAAGAGTAAGAGTGTATTAGTTACTTTAACGGATATAGAAAGTGGACTTGATGAGGGAATAAAGATTAGATATGGATGGAGTGTTAGTAGTAGTACAGAACCAAGTAGTTATATAGATGCTAGTTTAAAATATACGGATAATGATCGAAAGGCTAGTTTTAATGCTTTAGGTAGTGAGATAACGGGATTATATTATTTATGGATCAAGTTAGATAATTTTAAAGATAAGGCTGGAAATATAGCAAATTTATCAATAAGAACTTCTAAGGGAACATTTGCTTTTGATAATGTAGTACCGGTAGTTAGTATATCTAAGAGTAATTATAATACGTTTAATTATATTGGAGTGGATGATGATAGTGGAATTGATGGCTACTATATATCTAATAGTAGTGAGAAGCCAACGTTAGATAGTGGATGGATAAATACTACTTCAAAGGTAATTAGTGATAAGGGAACTTATTATGTATATGTTAAGGATAAGGCTGGAAATATTTCTGAAGCAAAAACGATTAGTGCTTATAAGATTAGTATAAATTTGGGTGAAGGAACTACGATTTCTTCTAGATATGATAGTACTGGTAGTGATAATGGTAATAGTTTTAGTAATAGTATAGTAGTTTTAGCGGAGACAAATATTTGGGTATCAGCTACGGCTAATACAGGGTATAGTAATGCAATAATAAAGAATAATGGAAGTAGTATTCAGAATCCTGCGGTTATAAAAGTTCTTGGAGATGTAAATATTTCTAGTAGTGCTAGTGCAAATACTTATAAGATAAGTTATAATGCGAATGGTGGAAGTAATGCTCCGGGAGATACGACTTATACATATGCAAGTACAGGAACAATTAATTTATCTTCATCAAAGCCTACGAGAACAGGATATAATTTCTTAGGATGGAGTAAAGATTCGGGAGCAGGAAGTGCAACATATAGTGCTGGAGGAACGTGGAATAGAAATGTGGCTGAGAATACGACATTATATGCAGTATGGAAGAAAAGAGCTTCATCATCTTCGACAAAAACTCCGGGATCGGTAGGACGTTGTGGACAATGTAGTAAGAGTAGCGATTGTCAAAGCGGATTTAGTTGCGTACAAAGGTATTGTTCTAGATGTAGTATTTATAAGAATAATCGATGTGTTTTATGGGAAAGTTGTCAATAAGAATATAAAGAAATATGATGTTTGTTATCATATTTCTTTAATTTTTTGGGGATATTTGATATAATTATCAAGAAGGAATGATGTTATGATTAATAAGAATATTAGAAATTTTTGTATAATTGCTCATATAGATCACGGTAAGAGTACTTTGGCTGATCGTATTTTAGAATATACGGGAGCTATTTCTAAGAGAGAAATGAAGGATCAAGTATTAGATTCGATGGATTTGGAACGTGAAAGAGGAATTACGATAAAGTTAAATGCAGTAAGACTTAATTATAGAGGGTATATTCTTAATTTAATAGATACTCCAGGACATGTGGATTTTACTTACGAAGTATCAAGATCAATGGCAGCTTGTGAAGGAGCTATTTTAATAGTAGATGCAGCCCAAGGAATTGAGGCTCAGACTTTATCAAATGTTTATTTAGCAATGGAAAATAATTTAGAGATTATTCCTGTAATAAATAAGATAGATTTACCTAGTGCAGATGTTGATAGGAGAATTAGTGAATTAAATAAGACTTTTGGATTTAAAAGGGAAGAGATAATTTTGACTTCTGCGAAAACGGGAGTGGGAATACCGGAATTAGTTGAAGCAATTATTGAGAGAATTCCTAGTCCAGAATGTGTATATAACGATGATTTACTTAGATGTTTAATATTTGATAGTTATTTTGATCCTTATCGCGGAGTTGTTTGTCTTGTTAGAGTAGTTAGTGGTAGTGTTAAAGATACGGATGTAATTAAGATGGTTACGACGGGGGCTAGTTATGAATTAACAGAGATTGGTTATCATACGCCAAAGGAAGTAAAGGTATCTAAATTAGAGACGGGAGAAGTGGGATTTTTATGTGGTTCGATTAAATCGATTGATAATGTTAGAGTGGGAGATACGATTACTTTAAATAATAATCCTTGTAGTGAGAGATTACCTGGATATAAAGCTTTAAAACCAATGGTTTTTTGTGGAATATATCCGATTGATAGTAAAAAATATCCAGCTCTTCGTGAAGCACTAGAAAAGTTAAAATTGAACGATGCTTCTTTGTCTTTTGAACCAGAAACTTCTCAGACTTTAGGCTTTGGTTTTAGAGTAGGTTTTTTAGGACTTTTACATTTAGATATTATTACTGAGAGAATTGAAAGGGAATTTAATATTTCAATTATTGCTACGGCACCATCAGTTGTATATGAGATTACGACGACGGGAGGAGGGGTTATTTATGTAGATAATCCTTCAGAATTTCCACCCAAAGTAAATATTTCTTTAATTAAAGAACCATATATATATACGAATATATATGTTCCAAATGAATATATTGGATCTATTATGGAACTTTGTCAGGAAAAAAGAGGAACTTATGTTTCAACTGATTATATAGATACTTCAAGAGTAAATATTCATTATGAGATTCCTTTATCAGAGATTGTATATGATTTTTTTGATAAACTTAAGAGTTATACGAAGGGTTATGCTTCCTTTGATTATGAATTGATTGGATATAAGGCAAGTGATCTTATAAAGATGGATGTTATGTTAAATGGGGAGATTGTTGATGCTTTATCAGTAATAGTTCATAAAGATTTTGCTTATAAGAGAGGAAGAATAATTGTAGATAATTTAAAAGAAATTATTCCCAGACAGTTATTTGAAGTTCCTGTTCAGGCAGTTATTGGAAGTAAAGTTATTGCAAGATCAGATATTAAAGCAATGAGAAAAGATGTTTTGGCTAAGTGTTATGGAGGTGATATTACTAGAAAAAGGAAACTTTTGGAAAAACAAAAAGAAGGTAAGAAGAAGATGAAGACAATAGGAAGAGTAGATATTCCAAAAGAAGCTTTCTTATCAGTTTTAAGAGCTACGGAAATTAAAAAAGATTAGAATAAATTTAAAAAACTGTATTAGGAATTATTTACTAATACAGTTTTTTCTGATATAATTTATATGATAGGTAGGTGCGTTTATAGCTATGAATATAACTAAGAAAAAAGTAGAAGATATATTAAAAAATAATATGAGAATGATTTTTCTAGTAGTAGGGGTAGTTTTATTATTAATAATTGTATTTAATATGTTTGGCAAAAAGATTAGTATTAAATATAGTGATAGGAAAATAGTACTTACAAATAAAGATATTTTAAATGATTCAGATGTAGATAAAATATATAATATTAAGATAGGGAATAAGAAGGATAAGAATATTGTATATAAACTAGAAATAGATAGTAAGAAATATAAAGATCTTGATTTGAGTAAAGTTAAATATATGATTAAAACAGATGATAATTCTTGGAGTAGAGTTATGAATTTAGCAGATAGTAATGTTATTTATAGTGGGATGCTTAATGCTAAAGATAAGGATATAATTCAAGTAAAAGTATGGTTAGAATATGGACTTAAATTTGAAGAGAAAGATTTTAAATATAAGGGAGTATTTAAAATTAAGAATGTTTTAGAAGATGAGACTGGGGATATTAATAGAGGGGTTATTGAGATAAAATTAAAGGGTGAAGAAAAGGTTAATTTAATTAAAGGGGAACCATATTCAGAGACGGGAATAGATAGGGCTACTGATAGTATATTAGGGGAGTTATCTATAGGGAAGATTAGTATTGATTATGATTATTATGATGGTATAGAAATAAAGAAGGTAAGTCATATAGATACTTCTTTAAAAGGGGTATACTTTGTTAATTATAAGATTAGTAATAAGTATGGAGATATTGGTAAGAAGACAAGGATTGTTACAGTTAATGAAACTTTAGAAGATAGACCAGTTATTAGTCTTTTAGGAGATAAAGTTAATTATTTAGATAAGGGAAGTATATTTACTGATTCTTCAGTAACAGTTAATAAGATTGATAAATTATCAATATCACCAGTAGAGAATATAGGATATGTTAATGAATTTGTTTCTGGTAATTATGTGATTAAGTATTATACGAAAAGTAGTAATGGAAATTTTGATGGAGAAGTTAGAGAAGTAATAGTTAATAATGCTAGTAATGTTTATAGATACAATGGGAGTTATCAGAAGTTTAAGGCACCAGTAACGGGATACTACCGAATATTAGCAAGTGGAGCACAAGGTGGCAGTTATAAAGAGGTAACTGGAGGACTTGGTGGTTATTCGAAGGGAGTTATAAAATTAAAAAAGGGAGAAGAATTATATATTTATGTAGGTAGTCAACCGGTAGTTAGTGATGAGGCAAGATATTCATCTGGAGGATATAATGGGGGAGGAAGTAGTACAAATACTGATAGTGGATATACTAGAGGTGGTGGTGGTGCTACAGATATTAGATACTTTGGAAAACAAAAAGTTAATGAGAATGATCTTGGATGGAATTCTACTAACGGATTAATGGCAAGAATAATGGTAGCTGGTGGTGGCGGTGGAGCGTATTACGTTTCTTCAAAAAGACAATTTAAAGGTGGATCAGCTGGAGGATTGGTTGGAGAGAGTAATAGTATAGTTTCTACTGGAGGATCACAAGTTACTTATGGTACTACAAAAGATCAAAATAATAATTTAATTGCCGGTTTTGGAATAGGTGGCGGAGTTAAAAATACAGAAATAAATAATGAAAATCCAGGCGGAGCTGGTGGTAGTGGTTACTATGGCGGTAGTATAGGATCACAGGAGTCAGGTACTGGAGGAAGCTCTTATATATCAGGAATGGCTGGAGTTAACTCAGTAAGTGAAAGTAAGAAATTAGCTATTACAAATAAAATAATGCATTATAGTAGTAAATATTTTATAGATACAGAAATGATAGCAGGAGTTAATAAAGGTGATGGAAAAGTAATTATTACTTTTATGGGAAAGAGTTATGAGAAAAATAATACATATTTAAAAAATGTTAGATATATTATGAATTGTGTTAATGGTAATAATAAAACTAACAAGAATGCTTGGGTAGAAATACAAGCAATAAAAGATGGCGTAAATGTAGCATTAAATAAAAAGATTAGTGGTATTGAAGAAGGAGAAATAAAGAAGTTATCTATAATAACTGATGGTGATATCTTAGCTAATAACTATACTTGGGGATTAACGGATACTGGAGAACAGTGTGTAGTAGTTGATTTGGAAGATGTATATTATTTAGATGAAATATCAGTATGGCACGATTGGTATGATGGAAAAACATACAAAGATAATATACTTAAAGTTTCTTATGATAATAAATCTTGGAATGAATTAAAGATAGATAATTATAAAGAAGATAGTATTGGATATAGGATTAGTGCTTGGAGTAAGTAAGTGGAAATGGAGGAATGAATAGATGGAAAAGATTAAAAAGAAAAAAACTATTTTGATAATAATTTTTTCAGTTCTTTTAATAACTATTGCAGGGACATTCGCTTATCTTACTTGGACAAAAAAAATAGGAAGATTAGTTCTTAGGATAGGGGATTTAAATACGACAGAGGTAAGAGTTTCTCCGTATATAATAGAAGGTAGTTTTAGTCCTACGTTAACTTATACGGGGAATACTTATACTAGTGTTAGGGCAACGAATAATAAGAGTGAAGCTAGTGAGATAATTTTATACTACGATATAAAGAATATAGATAGTGCTTTAGTTAGTCAATATATGAAATATATGATTACTAAGAGTGAATCTTTAAATGGTACTTATACGGAATATACTTCAGGTAATTTCTCTTCAGTAGCTACTGGCGAAATGATGGAGATACTAAGAGAGAGTGTACCTGCTAATACAATATACTATTACCGAGTATATTTATGGATAGACGGAACAACAGGAAATCAAAATGATATGATAGGAAAGAATATTTCTTTGAATTTTTATGCGAAGATACTAGAGTCAACAGGAGCAACATTGTTAATTGATAAAGCAAATATGGAATCTTTATTATATGGAAGTGCGACAGATGAACAAAAGAAAGAGATGTGGGCATTTAGCCACGAAGCAACGGAACAGACTGGAGCAACAACAGATTATAGATATATTGGAAGTAACCCCAATAACTATATAATATTTAATGGAGAAACTTGGAGAATAATTGGGGTATTTGATGGAAGAATAAAACTAGTGAAAGGGAATTCTTTACCTGAAGTTTATTGGGATACTAAACCTAGTGGATATGGGTCTTCATTATCAAATGATGGCTCAAATGACTGGACAGATTCCCAATTAATGTATATGTTAAATTCTAATTGGTTAACAATTGGAAGTGAAATCTTAAAGGGTGGATATACGTTTGATGGAACATATGTAAAGGATAGTAGTGGTCAGGTAATTTATAAAAAGGGATGTAGGATTAATGCTGGTGAATATCCTCCATATGATGATTGTTATGCTAGTACGTGGTCTTTAAATAGCACATCCTTGGAACAGATAGATAAGGTAACATATTATTTGGGTATTGCCTATGGTGTGACAGATGCACCTAGTCGCTATAGTTATGAAAGAGGAACATCATATTTAATAAATAATAACGCAAGCTGGAATGGTTATGTTGGATTGCCATATTCATCGGATTATTCTTATACGTTTGCAAAGGGGGTTGATGATGCTTTGTTTGCAGGCTATTTAGAAGATGATGATGGTAATGTTATAGAAGGAGTACCTACAACCTCTTGGATGTATAATATGGTTGGAAGTAATGATTATAGTTGGTTAATTTCTCCAAACTCTGATGGTGTTGATACTATAAATTCAGATGGAATGATCTATGCTCAATATACTGGTGTATTAGGTGCAAATAGTATTGGTACTTTTCCAACAGTATATTTAAAGGCTAATACTAAGTTGCAAGGTAACGGAACGGAAAGTGCTCCTTATACGATTGTAGAAGATGCTCAACCTGGTTCTGATATGTTGGTGTCTAAATCTAATGTTGAGTCATTAACTTATGCGAATGCGACAGACGTGCAAAAGAAAGAGATGTGGGCATTTAGTCATCCGGCTACTTCCCAAGTTGGAGCAACAACGGATTATAGATATATTGGAAGTAATCCCAATAACTATATAATATTTAATGGTGAGACTTGGCGAATAATTGGAGTTTTTGATGGAAAAATTAAAATAATAAGACAGGATTCACTTGGAGAGTTGTATTGGGATATTAAAAAAAGAGGAGTTGGATCGTCAACATCAAATTATGGCTCAAATGACTGGACAGACTCCCAATTAATGTATATGTTAAACTCAAATTGGTTAAAAGCGGGAAGTGAAATCTTGAAACCTGGAAATACTTTTGATGGAACATATGTAAAAGACAGTAATGGGAAAATAATATATCAAAAGGGATGTCTTCCAGCCGGAGCTAGTGGGACAACATATACTTGTACCAGTAACACGTGGAGTTTAAATAATACTGCATCATCTCAAGTAGAAAAAGTAACATATTATTTGGGAGGAGCAAACAAGGCATCAAGTAGTGGCTCAGCATCTTATGCTTTTGAAAGGGGGGAAGCTGTTCCAACAAACCGACCAACAAATTGGAGCGGCTATGTAGGACTATCATATCCATCAGACTATATCTATACATTTGCTAATGGAGTGGATGATACGTGTTTTAATAATGGGTATAATTGTGATTATTCAAACGCTAATCCAACTTCATCTTGGATGAAATTGATGTATACTTCTGGAGACCATTGGTTTATTTCTCCTCAACGTGATACATCAGATAAGACATTTATTTTACACGGTGGTAAAGGAAATATATGGTATTATAGTCATACTTATAAGGAAGGTGTCAGGCCAACGGTATATTTAAAGGCTAACATTAAGTTACAAGGTGATGGGACTAATAGTAATCCTTATCAGATACAATAATGATTTAATTTAAGTTGTCTTAGAAAGCTAATGAAAAAATTTAAAGTCTAAGGATTAAATAAAATTTATCGTAAGTTTAAAAAAGGCTCTTTGTCAAATAGAGGGTGTAACCCAAAATAATGATAAAGAAATTTGAATAAGTGAGTGCTAATTTGCACTTGCTTTTTTCATATATAATAAATTTTTGCATATCATAATTCTTGCTTTAAATCTATGAAATGATTAACTCCAAAGGCTATTCTTTTTAATACTTTAATAAAATTATTATTACCTTCAACATAATCATTATGATACGTATTGTTTAATGTGTTTTTAATATATGGTAAATATTCTTTCAATGTTTTTATTGATGTTTTCATATAGTCAGATATATTGTCATATTTTGCGTTTAAAGTTATTTCTAATTCTTTATAATTGTTATGCCTTAATACATATAATAAACTTTGATATACTTCATATGTTGTTTTTAATTTAATAGCATATTTAAATTGATTAGAAATAAAACAACCATCATCAACAATATTAGTTCTAGCGAAGAATTTCTTGTTACAAGAATGACATTTATACTTTTGTTTATGTCATTTTTTTCTACATTTTGTTATAAAATCACATTTTTTCAATTTTCCTTTTAAAACATTTATATTTTTATATGAATACTTTATTTTTTACCGCTTCTATTTTTTTCTTTATTATATCAAAAAAGAATAGATTTTTAAAAATCTATTTTTTGAGTTAATATCATTGGTTTAATTAGTGCTTTTTTGTGTTTATACCAATAGTAGATCCGATAATACTGGTAATTATTAAAGAGAGATACATAATTATTACTTTATAGTTAAATGGTGTTTTTAGGATAAGTTTTAAGATAGTTAGAAAGATTAGGTAAATGATTGAGAATTTTATGCCTTCTAGATAGGCTAATTCTTTAGTATTCTTACCAAGAATGATACTTGATACAAGGATAGATAAGATAGGAATAATTATTTTTATAATAGTGGATTTTATTGGAAGAAAATAATTAATAATGGAGAAGATAGTAGTTAGAATTAGGATTAGAGAGATTAGATAAGTATAACTTTTTAAATATTTTTTTAACATATTAGTCACCTAGTATAATTTATGATTAGGTATATTTAATTATTACTTGGGAATAATATTAATGGTGAAAATATGGATTATGTTAAAGTTATATTAAGAATGATATTTTTTTATTTTTTTATTATTTTAATTTATAGACTTATGGGTAAGAGAGAAGTTGGACAATTAGGGATAGTTGATTTGATAGTATCTATTTTAATTGCAGAATTGGTGGCTATATCTGTTGAGGATATTGACAAAAGTATTATGGCGTCGGTAGTACCAATATTTTGTTTGGTGGGATTACAAATTATTTTGTCTTTTGCTTCACTTAAGAACCCAAAATTAAGAGAGTTATTAGATGGAAATCCGACTTTTATTATTAAGAATGGTCGGGTTAATTATAGTGAGATGGTACGGCAGAAATATAATTTAGATGATTTACTTACACAACTTAGGGAAAAAGGATATAGAAATATTGAAGAAATTGAATATGCGATATTAGAGAATAATGGAACTTTATCAGTATTTAATTATAATAAGAAAGAGAAATCTCCTTTACCATTACCAATTATATTAGATGGTAAGGTACAAGGTGAGGCTTTAAAAGAGATGGGAAGAGATGATAGTTTTGTTAATAATTTACTTAAGAAAAATGACGTTAAGTTAGAAGATGTTTTTTATGCTTTTTATAAGGATAAGAGTGTGTTTTTGATTAAGTATAATGAGATTAATTAAAAAAGGCGATTAGTTCGCCTTTTGATAGTCTTTAATATCCATTATTATTGGTAAAATAATGGGGATACGTCCAGTTTGCTCTGATAGGAATGGCATTAGGTTGTTAATTAGATCTGTTTTAATGTCATTAAAATTAACGTTTTTGTTTTTTAATTTTTGGTTAATTATTTTTTTACAGATCATTTCTATTTCTTTGATGAGTTCCGTTGACTCATTTACGAGAATGTATCCTCTTGTAGTTACTAATGGAGTATTTAAAAGAGTTTTGTTTTTAGAATCGATATTAATAATTATAGCTAGGATACCGTTATTTGACATTAGCATACGATCTTTGATAACGATATTTGAAACGTCACCTATACGGGAACCATCAACGTAGGTATCTCCTGCTTGGATATGACCGTGTTTTTTTATTTCTCCTTTGCTCATATTTAGGACATCACCATTATTTAAGATAAAGGTATTTTGTTTAGGAATGTCACATTCTATAGCGAGATCGGCATGGGTTTTTAACATACGATATTCACCGTGGTATGGAGCAAAATAAGTTGGTTTAAATAGTCTTATCATTAGTTTTAATTCTTCTTGATTAGCGTGACCTGAGGAGTGAATATCAAATGTATCACCATTAGTATATACGGATACTCCTTTTAAATATAATTTATTGATTGTAGCGGATACAGATGATGAATTACCAGGGATTGGTGATGAGGAGAAAATTACGATGTCATTAGGAATTAATTTTATTTGTTTGTGGGTACCACTGGCAATTCTTGATAAGGCTGCTAATGGTTCTCCTTGGCTACCAGTACATAATAGACATACTTTGCTTGGTTCTAGTTTGTTGGCTTCTTCAGCAGAGATAATAATATTTTTATCTTTAATATATCCACATTTTCTGGCAATATCAATGGAAGTATCCATACTTCTTCCGAATAAGGCTACTTTTCTTTTGTTTTCTTTACAAGTTTCAATGATGTGTTTTAAACGATAGATGTTAGAAGCAAAGGTAGCGATAATAATACGATTGTTTTTATTGTTACTAAATATTTCTCCGAGATTTTCATCAACAGTAGATTCAGATAGGGATATACCTGGAGACAAGGCATTAGTAGAATCACTCATTAATAAGGCTACTCCACGGGAACCAATTTCGGCCATTTTTTGTAAGTTCGACATTGGTCCTATAGGAGTAAAGTCAAATTTAAAGTCTCCAGTCATAACTACTATTCCATTTGGAGTAGTAATACTTATTCCGTGTGAATCAGGAATAGAGTGTGTAGTTCTAAAAAATTCTATATTAAAATATTTTGTTTTTAGATTTGTTTCTTCGGTGTATGTTTTTAAATTTTTATATTTTATATTTCTTTCTTCTAATTTTTTTTCAATTAATTCTTTAGCTTGAGTTGGAGCATATATCTTAGGAATATTAACTTGCTGTAGTAAAAAAGGTATACCTCCGATATGGTCTTCGTGACCGTGAGTTATTAATAGATATTTTATTTTCTTTTCATTTTCTTTTAAATATGTAAAATCTGGAATAACATAATCTATACCTAATAAGTCATCATCAGGAAACATTACACCAGCGTCAACAATGATTATTTCGTCATTATGACGAACACAATACATATTTTTTCCAACTTCTCCTAGTCCTCCTAGGGCGAAGATTTGTGTTTGCTTGTTTTTCATTTTTCCTCCTTTTTAAATTTTAAACCGATACAAAAAAATAATATATAAATTTATAGAATTTAAACACTTTATAATTATATCATAAATTGTAAATAATTGCAAAAGGAGTAGACATTTACTTTTAAACTTTTGTATATAAAGATTATTAACTTGTAAAAATAAATAAACTGAGATATACTTTTATTAGTAGAGAGAGGTGTTAATATGAGTCGTAAGACTAAGAGAAAATTAAATATGGGGAAGTTTTTAGGAGTACTTATATTAATAGTATTAATTATGATAGGGATTAGAATTGGATTTAAGAAGGGAAATATTGATAAAAAGACTTATATGATGGATATTGTTAATAAGAATATTAATGATATGTATGATGAATTAAAAGGATATGGGTTAGATATTGATATTAAATATGAGTATAATGATAATGTATTAAAAGATCAGGTTATTAGTCAGAGTATTTTGAAAGATCAAGAAATTAATAGTGGTGATAAGTTAGTTGTAGTAGTATCTTTAGGAAAATTAGATAAGGATAAACTTAAGAGTGATGGGATTCAAGAGTTAGGAAAGGTTCCTATTATGATGTATCATGGCATTAAAGATATGATGAATAGTGAGACTTCATATGTTGGGGGTAATGTAGATAAAGATGGATATACGAGGACGGCAGAGGCTTTTAGAAAAGATTTAGAGTTTTATTATAGTAAGGGATATCGAATGATTAAGTTATCTGATTATGTTAATGGAGAGATTGATACTCCTTATGGATATAGTCCAATAGTTTTAACTTTTGATGATGGTAATGCAAATAACATAAAGGTTACAGGAGTAGATAGTGATGGTAATATTATAATTGATAAGAATAGTGCTGTAGGGATATTAGAAGAATATAAAAAGAAATATCCAGATTATAATGTTACAGCAATATTCTTTGTAACAGATGCTTTATTTAATCAACCAGAATATAATGATAAGATATTACACTGGTTAGTAGATAATGGATATGAAGTAGGTAATCATACGAAGGGACATAATAATTTATCAAAGATAGATAATTCAAAGACTGAAGAAGTTGTTGGCTATATGTATGATAAGTTGGAAGGAATATTGGGAGATAAGTATTCTAAAATATTGGCATTACCTTTTGGTAGTCCATATAGTAAGAGTCATAGTAATTATAAATATGTGTTAAATGGAGAGTTTAATGGAAAAAGTTATGAAACTTTAGCTGCTTTAAGAGTTGGTTGGGAAGCAGAGGTTAGTTCATTTAATGTAAATTTTGATAGAACTTTTTTGAAGAGATGTAGAGCATATGATAATAATGGTAAGGAATTTGATATAGAAATGAATTTTAAATTATTAGAGAAGAATAGATATGTGTCTGATGGAGATAAGAATACAATAGTTACTAGTAGTAGTAATTCTTCATTGGTTAATAAGAATATGAATAAAGAGATAATTTTATATTAGGAGGAACTATGAGACTAAATAATAAGGGTTTTGCTATTACAACAATTTTATATGGAATGTTAATTTTATTTATGTTATTATTTGTTTCTTTACTTGGAATATTGGCCCAGTATAAAAATAATTTAGAGAAGTTAGTAGAAAATACGAATGGGGCAAGAGATATTGCAAATAGAAAACGTGTTAGCAGTACTGAACTTGGTTCTGATATGTTGGTGTCTAAATCTAATGTTGAGTCATTAACTTATGCGAAT